>Ga0137403_10000207_pt1 | contig 72965 bp, 73 predicted proteins | sample CZOMad2_1_16fung_FD_122057 | JGI IMG/M metagenome (GOLD analysis project Ga0137403, IMG submission 122057) | Vadose zone soil fungal communities from Angelo Coast Range Reserve, California, USA - CZOMad2_1_16fungal (Hybrid Assembly) | ecosystem: Environmental > Terrestrial > Soil > Vadose zone...
CCATCCGCCACTTGCCGCGCAGCATGGGACCGCCTGTGACCATGAGCGCGGGGACGTCGGCGGAGGCGGCGCCCATGAGCATGGCCGGCGTCGTCTTGTCGCAGCCGGAGAGGAGCACGACGGCGTCGAGCGGATAGGCGCGCAGGCACTCCTCCACGTCCATCGCCATGAGGTTCCGGAAGAGCATCGCGGTCGGCTTCATGAGGATCTCGCCCAGCGAGATGGTGGGGAACTCGAGGGGGAAGCCGCCCGCGCTCCAGACGCCGCGCTTGACCGCGTCTGCCACCTGTCTCAGGTGCGCGTTGCAGTGGGTCAGCTCGGACCAGGAGTTGGCGATCCCGATCACGGGGCGGCCGTCGAAGGCGAGATCGCTGAAGCCGTCGGCCCGGAGGTACGCGCGGTGCATCAGCCCGTCGAGGGTCCGGGGCCCGAACCAGTTGCGGCTGCGAAGGGCGTGTGTCGCCATGCTCGTCGTCTCCTCTCCCGGAGTGCATCCGGTGCGGATAGCGCATGATATACTCGACCGCCGTGCAAGCCCGTGCGCTTGGGGAGGACCGGCGGTGGCCCTGTACGTCATGATGAGCACGCTGTCAGAGTCGGGGCGCAAGGTGCTCCGCGAGCGCCCCGGCTGGATCCGCAAGGTCAACGCCGACGTGGAGCGTATGGGCGTGCGCGTCATCGCCCAGTACGCGCTGCTCGGCCCCTACGATTTCCTCTCGGTCATCGAGGCGCCCGACAACGCCACCGTCTCGCGAGTGTCGGTTGAGCTCGGTGCGCGCGGCGGCGCCGCCGGGATGACCATGGCGGCGATCCCGCTCGACGAGTTCATCGCCCGCCTCGAGCGCGGCTCGTCCACGAAACGCGGCGAACGAAAGAAGCGGTGAACATGCTCGCGACTGCGACGAACGTCCTGAGGATCCACCCCGAGAAGTGCACCGGCTGTCTCCGCTGCGAGCTCGCCTGCTCGTACATGCAGACGGGTGAATACCAACCCGCCAAGTCGGTGATCCGCGTCTCGCCGTTCGAGGGGCACACCTCCTATGCGCCCTACACCTGCACGCAGTGCGCGGAAGGATGGTGCATGACCGCTTGCCCGGTGGGCGCGATCACCATCAACGCGGTCGGCGCCAAGGACGTCCTCGACGACAAGTGCGTCGGCTGCAAGCTCTGCACGATCGCCTGCCCCTACGGGACGATGTTCTACGATCCGGCGACGCGCAAGGCCTTCAAGTGCAATCTCTGCGGCGGCGCCCCGGCGTGCGCCGAGGCGTGCCCGACGGCCGCCATCACCTACGAGGACGTCACGACCGGGGACTGGCTCGGCGACTTCGCGGGCGAGCGCACCGCGCGGGTTCTGGCCGGGGCACGCTGATGGCCGCCCGACACCTGATCATCGGCGGCGGCACCGCCGGGATGAACGCCATCCGGACCATCCGCGAGGAGGAGACCGAGCGGTCGACCATCACGCTGGTGAGCGCCGAGCGGCCGTACTCGCGCATGGTCCTGCCGTACTACCTCGACCGCTCGATCGCCGAGTCACACGTCTTCACCGCCACCCCGAAGGTGCTCGCCGGGTGGGGCGTGACGACGCAAGTGGGCAAGCGCGCCACTGCGCTCGACACGAAGGCGAACGTGTGCACGCTCGACGACGGCACGACCGTCGAGTACGACGACTGCCTGATCGCCACCGGCTCCTCCGCGGTGCGGGCGCCGGTGCCGGGCGCCGACGGCCCGGGCGTCCACTCCTTCTGGACCCTCGAGCAGGCCCGCGGCGTGATCGCGCAGATTCGCCCGGGCAGTCACGTGGTCATGGTCGGCGCGGGCTTCATCGCGTTCACCATCCTCAACTCCATCCTGGCCCTCGGCGCCACGCTGACGATCGTCGAGGTGGCGCCGCGCATCCTGCCGCGGATGATCGACGACACCGGCGCCGGGCTCGTCGAGGCGTGGCTGAAGCGCCACGGCGTCAAGGTGCGTACCGGGGTGAGGCTCACGAAGATCGCGGACGTGAAGGGCCGGCCGCGGCTCAGCTTCACCACCGGCGGCGATCTCGTCGCCGACGTCGTGATCATGGCGACGGGCATCCGGACGAATCTCGACTGGCTCAAGGGCTCCGGCGTGAGGATGAATCAGGGCATCGTCGTCGACGATCACCTGCGCTCGAGCGTGCCGAACGTGTACGCGGCCGGGGATGTGGCCGAGGGTCGCGATCTGATCTCGGGTGCGAACGCGGTGCACGCGATCGAGCCGACCGCGCAGGAGCATGGCCGTGTCGTCGGCGCCAACATGGCCGGCAAGGCCGTGTCGTACCGCGGCAGCCTCATCATCAACATCGTCGAGGTCTGCCATCTCGACGTGGCGTCGTTCGGCGCCTGGGACGACGCGCAGGCCGAGACGGCCGCCGGCGTCAGAGCCGACCGGCCCGCGTACCGCAAGCTCCTCTGGCGGGGCGAGCGGCTCACCGGCGCGATCATCCTCGGCCCGTCGAGCGACATCTGGACCACCAACGACGTCGGCATGCTCAAGGGGCTCGTCCAGTCCGGCGTCGGGCTCGGACGCTGGAAGGCTTATCTCAAGGCGAACCCGTTCGACATCAAGCCGGCCTTCATCGCGACCAAGACGACGAGTGCCTTGCTTCCCGAAACCATCCTGGGGCGTCCGTCGAAGGCGCCCGGGGAGACCCCGGTGGCCGTATGACTCCTGCACCCGTGACCGCGCCCAAGCGCCCCAAGACGAACGCGGCGACGACCCCGCGCCCCGGCGGCTTCGCCGGCAACTTGCTGCGCGTCGATCTCTCGCGCCGCATCTGCCGGGCCGAGCCGTGGGCGCCCGAGACGATGCGCGAGTTGCTCGGCGGCGTCGGACTCGGCGCGATGATCCTCTATCGCGAGACGGCGACGAAGGGCGGCAAGGGCAACGTGGCCTGGGACCATCCCGACAACCGGCTGGTCCTGGGGACGGGTCCTCTCGCCGGTCTGCCGGTATGGGGCACGGGCGGCCTCACCGTCTGTACCATCGGCCCCGGGACCAACGGCCCAACCTCGACCCAGGCCAACGGGTTCTTCGGCACCAACCTGAAATACTGCGGGTACGACGCGATCATCATCCAGGGACAGTCGAAGGACTGGGTCTATCTCTACATCAACGACGACGTCGTCGAGCTGCGCGACGCGCGAACGCTGGTCGGCCTCGACACGTGGGAGACGCAGAACACGCTCTCCCGCGAGACCGGCCTCGCCGGCCATCAGCTCTCGGTCTACTCGATCGGCCCGGCCGGCGAGAAGCTCGTGCGCTTCGCCGCCATTCAGGGCGACTTCGGCCACGTCGCGTCCAAGAACGGCTGCGGCGCCGTCATGGGCAAGAAGCGGCTCAAGGCGGTCGCGATCGTGAAGGGCACGAAGGCGCTCCGCGCCGCCGATGCCCGCGGTCTGATGCAGGCGGCGCAGGACATGTCCCACGATCTCCAGACGGACCCGTCGGCGCGCTCGCTCTACGAGTTCGGCACGCTGCCGGGCGTCGTGAACCTGTCGAAGATGGGCGCCCTGCCGATCAAGAACTACACGACGAATCTGACGTCGAACGTCGCCGGTGCCGACATGAGCGCGTGGGAAGCGCCCAAGCTTCGCGAGAACTTCGACCATCGCGGCCACCAGTGCAACGCCTGCGGCATGCACCACTGCCACATGTCGGTCATCCGTCAGGGGGCCCAGAAGGGGCAGATCGTCGACGAGCCCGAGTACGAGGGCTGGTCGGGTTGCGGCTGGGCGATCGGCGCGGCCGACCGCGACGGCGTCGCCTGGCTCAACACCGAATGTGACAAGGCCTGCGTGGACGTCAACGAATGGGGCTGGCTCTGCGGCTGGGTCATGGAGTGCCAGGAGAAGGGCTACATCACCCGGGAGCAGCTCGGTTTCGAGCTCAAGTGGGGCGATATCAAGGGCGCGCACCGTCTGCTCTGGATGGTGAGCCGCCGCGAAGGCTTCGGCGATGTCCTCGCCGAGGGCGTCAAGCGGGCCGCCGAGAAGCTCGGCGGGGCCGCCAAGGAGTGCGCGATCTACATCGAGAAGGGCGCCACACCGCGCGGCCACGACCACCGCGCGCGGTGGGAGGAGATGCTCGACACGTGCACGTCGTCCACCGCGACGATGGAGACGGGCAACCCCGTGCACCCCACCGAAATCGGGCAGCCGGCGCGGGTCAACCCGTTCGACGGCGAGCAGGTGGCGAAGTACGTCGCCGGGCTGCGCGGCCGTCGGAGCTTCGAGGACTCGCTCGGCATCTGCATCTTCACGTCGCGAGTTCGGCTCGAGTACATCTGCCGCGCGCTCTCCGCGGCGACCGGCTGGAACTTCACCGTTGAGGAGGCGCTCCGGTTCGGGCGTCGCACCGCCGCCATCAACCGCGCGACCGCGCTCCGCTGCGGTCACACCGGCGCGCTCGAATATCCCTCGGCGCGCTACGGCTCGACGCCTGTGGACGGGCCCGCGAAGGGTCAGGCCATCCGCGCGCAGTGGGAGAAGATGCTCGATACCTGGTACAGCGAGGTCGGCTTCGACCGCAAGAGCGGCAGGCCCTGGCCGAAGACCCTCAAGGGCCTCGGGCTCGACTGGCTCGCCAGGGACCTCTGGGGCAAGAAGGCCTAGAGTTTCAAGCAGATCGGGCCCTCCCGGGCCCGGTCTGATCCGACCGTTCCGGCGCCTGTTCGCGCCGCTCGCTTGACCCCCTCCTCGCCGGTGTGTTATTTATTGGCACTTCATCTCATATGCACGCGACCGGGGGACCCATGGCGCAAGTGATTGGATTTATTGGACTCGGCATCATGGGGCGCCCGATGGCCAAGAACCTATTGAAGGCCGGATACCCCCTCGTCGTGCACAGTAGGAGTCGAGGGCCGGTCGACGAGATCGCTCGCGCCGGAGCCAAGGTCGGCAGCTCTCCACAGGACGTCGCCGCGCAGTCGGACGTGCTCATCACGATGCTCCCCAACTCACCGGAGGTCGAGCTGGTGGCGCTCGGTCGCGACGGCATCATCGAGGGCGCGCGCCCCGGTCTTCTGTTCGTGGACATGTCCACGATCTCGCCGATCGTCTCCAAGAAGGTCGGCGAGGCGCTCGCCGCGAAATCCGTGAAGATGCTCGACGCGCCGGTGTCGGGCGGCGAGAAGGGGGCGGTCGACGGAGCGCTCTCGATCATGGTCGGCGGCGACAAGGCGGTCTTCGACGCCGTGCTGCCGATCTTCCAGGCGATGGGCAAGACCATCACGCACCTCGGACCGCTCGGCTTCGGCGGCTTTACGAAGCTCGCGAACCAGATCATCGTCGCCGTCAACCTGACGGCGCTCGCCGAGGCGCTGACGCTCGCGAAGAAGGCCGGGCTCGACCGCGAGCTGACGCTGACCGCGCTCGCCGGCGGGCTCGCCGGCTCGAAGTGTCTCGATCAGAAGAAGCCCAACTACCTCGCCGACGCCTACAATCCCGGCTTCAAGATCGACCTGCACTTCAAGGATCTGGGTCTCATCATGGAGTCGGCGCGCGCCCTCGGCGTGCCGCTGCCCACGACCGCGGTGGTCCAGGAGCTGTTCAGCGCCCTGCGCGTGCGCGGGCGCGGGGGCCTCGATCACTCTGGAGTGATCACGCTTCTGGAAGACTTCGCGGGCCTCTCGCGGTGAGGGCCACGGTCGATCGCGCCGGACTCGATCCGCAGGGCCGACTACCCAAAGTTCAGATTCGCCGGGTCCGCAAGGGCGACCTGGCGAAGATCCGCGACGTCATGGAGCAGACCTTCGGCGACTTCCTGGAGCGCCAGCTCGGCACCCGACCCCGGCAGGCCTTCGGCGGCGCGCAGTACGTGCACCATCGCTGGCTCATGGAGCCGTGGGGCTGCTTCGTGGCTGAGGAGGACGGCTCGAAGATCGTGGGCGCCGCGCTCGCGGTGACGTGGGGCACGGTCGGGGTGCTGGGGCCGGTGGCGGTGCTGACGAACTATCACAACCAGACGATTGGTCAGCAGCTCATCCGCGCGGCCCAGGATTTCTTCGACGAGAACAAGGCGACCCTGCACGGCTGCGTCACGTACCCGACGAGCTCCAAGCACCTGTACCTCTACCACAAGTTCGGCTACCGGCCGAAGCACCTGACCGCCATCATGAGCCGCACGATCGACCGCGGGGCGGCCCGGGTGCCGGCGGCGCCCAAGCCCGGCAAGACCCCCCTCGCGGCGCGCCGGTTCTCGACGCTCGAGGAGGCGAAGAAGAAGGCGGCGCTGGCGCGGATTCATCGCATCACCAACGCGATCTGCCGGGGCATGGACCTCGCGAAGGAGATCGAGATCGTCGACGGCCTGGCCCTGGGCGACACGGTGCTGCTGGAGCGCGGCCGCGATCTCATCGGCTTCGCGATCTGCCACGCGCCCGGCGTGAGCGAAGCGCCGGCCGGCGCCCTCTACGTGAAGTTCCTCGCGATCGACCCGCCGCACCGCAAGCCAGAGTACCTCGAGCACTTCGTCACCGCCCTCGAGGGTCTCGGGCAGGAGCTCGGCGTACAGCGGGTGATCCTGCCCGTGTATGCTCGCTACTGGACCGCGTACAACATCCTCGTCCAATGCGGATACCAGGTCGACTTCACCATGATCCGGATGCAGCGAGGCAAGCAGGAGGACTACGAGGATCCCGCCGATTTCGTGCTCGACGACTGGCGCTGATGCGCGCCGGCGTCGTGGCCGCCGGCATCCTGTTGCTGGCGCTCGCGAGTAGCGCCCGCGCGCACTCGCTGCTCCTTGAATCGGCGCCCGCGGCCGCCGCGCTGCTCGCCGCCCCACCCCCGGAAATCTCCCTGCGCTTCAACAACCGCATCGAGAAGAAGCTCTCGACGATCCGCCTGCTCGACGAGCGCGGCGGTGTGCGGCCCCTCGCCATGCTGGCGGACGGGCCCGCCGATCGCCTGACGGCCACGGTGCCGTCCCTGGCCCCCGGCGCCTGGCGCGTCGAGTGGCGGGTCCTCTCGACGGACGGTCACGTCGTGAGCGGGCGCTTCTCGTTCCGCGTCGCGCGGTAAGACAGTCGTGGGGCGGTGACGCGATGGCGAAGCTGACGACCGGACGCGCGACCCCCGAGGCCACGCGGCGCTACACGGAGCGATTCAAGGGACGGCTGGCCGATGGCAATTTTCGCGAGCTGACCCGCGGGCCGCTGCTCTCGACGCTGGGGCTCGGCACGTACCTCGGCCCCGAGGACGGCGCGACCGACGTGCTGTACCAGGACGCCGTGCTCCGCTCGCTGGAGCTCGGGGTGAACGTGCTCGACACGGCGGTGAACTATCGCCATCAGCGCAGCGAGCGGGCGATCCGGACGGCGCTCGCCACGGCGATTGGCCGAGGCGTGGTGGGCCGGGACGAGGTCGTCGTGGCCACCAAGGGCGGCTTCATTCCGTTCGACGGAGCCGTGCCGCGCGATCCGCGCGGCTACTTCTCGGCGACGTATCTCGAGACCGGGATCATCAAGCCGGGCGAGGTGGCGGGCGGCGCCCACTGCATGACCCCGCGCTACCTGCGCGACCAGATCGATCGCAGCCGGACCAACCTCGGGCTCGAAACGCTCGACATCTACTATCTCCACAATCCCGAGACCCAGCTCGGCGAGGTGGACCGGGTGGAGTTCGAGCGCCGCCTCCGCGCCGCCTTCGAGGCTCTGGAGACGGCGGTGTCCGACGGCTGTATCGTGCGCTACGGCACCGCGACCTGGACCGGGCTCCGTGCCGACCCGAGCGCCGCCGACTACCTGTCCCTCGCCGAGCTCGTCGCCATCGCGAGCGAGGTGGGCGGCAAGGACCATCACTTCGAAGTCATCCAGCTGCCCTACAACCTCGGGATGCCCGAAGCGTTCACGCGCGCCAACCAGCGCGTGAAGGATCGTACCGTGCCCGTGCTCGAGGCGGCCCGCCAGCTCGGCATCTTCGTGATGGCTTCGGCCTCGGTCCATCAGGGCCAGCTGACGCGCAACCTGCCGCCGATGATCACCGAGTACATCCCGGGGCTGACGAGCGACGCGCAGCGGGCGCTTCAGTTCGTACGCTCGACGCCGGGTATCGGCACGGCGCTCGTCGGCATGAAGTCGGCGGGTCACGTCGAGGAGAACACGAAGGTCGGCGCGATGCCCCCGATGGCATGGGAGCAGTTCCAGCGGCTCTTCAGCGCGGCCGCCGGCTAGTCGCCCGCCTCCCCGCCGCAACCGCCGGGGATCGCAAAACATTGCGAAGACGAAGCGGCTCGGGTAGGGTGATCCCGTGATCACGCTCGAGCGTGACTCCACCTGTAGCCTCCGTGCTCGGCCTGCCGGCTGTCGCTGCCATCGTCCCGCTGGAAGTCTCGTGTGGCGCGCCTTCGTACGCTGAGGGGGAATTGAGCGTGATGCGGCGAATTCACCACGTCGGCATCGTCGTGAATCGGCTGGCGGACGCGTATCGCTTCTACCGTGACACGCTGGGGCTGCCCCTCCTCAAGGAGGCGACGATTCCGGACCAGCAGGTGCGAGCCGCACTGCTCGGCGCCGGTGAGACCGAGATCGAGCTCCTCGAGCCGCTCGATTCGTCGTCGGGCGTGGGACGCTTTCTGGCCCGGCGGGGCGAGGGACTCCACCACCTCTGCTTCGACACGCCCGACATCGTCAAGACGCTGACCTCGCTCACGGAGATGCGCGTCGACCTGCTCGATCCGACCCCGCGTTCCGGTCTGGCCGGACAGATCGCGTTCGTCCACCCCAAGGCGTGCGGTGGTGTGCTCGTGGAGCTGGCGACGCCGTCGGGGGCCGCGACCGAGCCGGCGGCCCCGCTCCGGCTCAAGCGCCTCGTGATCGGCGCATCCGACGTCAAGCGCTCGAGCGATCGGCTCCGGTCACTCTTCGGCCTCGAAGAGGTCGCGATGAACGGCGGCCCGCGCACCATGCTGGCTGTCGGCCGCGGCGCGCTGCTGGTCGTTCCCGCCGAGGAGGTGGGCGGCACCGAGGGGCTGGTGGCGCTCTCGATGGTCGCCGAAGATTTCCCGGGGCTCACCGCCGCGTTCGACCGCGCCGGCACGGCTCTCCTGCGCGGCACCGGCGAGGTCACCGTCGAGCCGGCGTCCAGTCACGGCGTGCATCTGCACATCAGCCGCTACGAGTAGCTCTCCGGATCGATAACCCGTAGACGGCCGCGTGGGGCGATCCCGTCGTCTCAGTCGGGGCGACGGACCGCGGCGGCCGGAGTCGGGAATTCGTCAGGGTCGATCGGCATCTCGATGATGGCGGGGGCGCCCGCGGCCAGCGCGGCCTTGACGGCATCGCCGACCTGATCGGGATGCTCGACGTAGTAGCCGGCGGCGCCGAAGAGTCTGGCCAGCTGGTCGTAGCGCGGGTTGCCGATGTCGCAGCCGATGAAGCGGCTCTCGTAGAAGTGCTTCTGGTACGCCTTCTCCGATCCCCAGCAATTGTTGTTCATGACGATCGTGACGACTCCGATGTTGTGTCTGACGGCGGTCTCGATCTCCTGGGAGTTCATCAAGAATCCGCCGTCCCCGTGGACGGCGATCACCGGAGCCTCGGGCCGGCCGAGTGGCGGACGTTGATGTACTCGACGCTCGAATCGTCGTAGAGCCGGTCGAGCACGTCCAGAAACGTCGATCCGACGATTCCGAATACGTGCTTGATGCCCTCGACCTTCAGCATCTCGACGACGGCTCGTCCGCCCATCCAGGCTTCCATGTGCGCGCGCCCTCCCCGGGGCGCCACCGGCGCCTCTCGGCGCGCAACAGAATACCGGGTGCCCCCGCGTAAACAAGGGGGAGGGTGGCGCCGTCGAACGGAGCAGAACATTCGCCAAGGAGGAGGCTCATGACAGGTTTCAAACGCACGATCGCCACAATGACAATGCTCCTGCTCGGGATCGGCGCGGGCGCCGCCCAGGCAGAGCCGCAGTTCACGGGCGCCTGGACGCTCGACCGCGCGCAGAGCCAGTTTCCCAGGCACGAGGCCCGGAGCCAGCCCGACCCGCAGGCGCAGCCTCCGCAGCCGCCCGACGTCAAGCTGGTGGTTGACCAGCACGGCACCACGCTGAAAGTCACCCGGATCGTGACCACGGGTACCCGCGAGCGCTCCATGACCGACACCTACGTCACGGACGGGACCGACCAGACCCGCCGTGGCTACCGCGGCGAGGTCGTGACCCGCGCGGCCTTCGAGGGCGATCGGCTGGTCTTCACGCGCGTGCACGTGAAGAAGAGCGAGGCGGGCGACCGCACGATGTCCCGGCAGTCCGTCTGGACGCTTTCGCCGGACGGCCGGACCTTGACGATCGACACCACGATGCAAGGCCTGCATGGCGACCGCGCCATGAAGACGGTCTACGTGCGCAGCTGACCTCGCGTGACGGGGCGTCCGTCCGGGACGCCCCGTCGTCTCGCTGAACGAGTTTCTTGTTCTCCGGCCGCGAGACGTCTATTCTTCGCTCGTCGTGGCGTCGCTTCGGTCGTCCGGGACGGAATCGGCGGCCTGGCGTGTCGGCCGCCGTCGGTTTCTGGGCGGCGCGCTTGCGCTGGGCGGCTCATCCCTCGCTCCAGCTCCAATCCGGCGCGCGGGCGCTCAGCCCAGGCTCGCGGGGCCGCCGTTCACACTCGGCGTGGCCTCCGGCTATCCCTCGCCGAACGGAGTGGTTCTCTGGACCCGCCTGGCTCCAACGCCCTCGGCGCCCGGCGGCGGCATGCCGCTCGATGCAATCCCCGTCGAGTGGGAGGTGGCGACCGACGATCGCATGGGCCAGGTAGTCCGGCGGGGTGTCGCGAGCGCGACGCCGGCGGGGGCGCACGCGGTCCACGTCGAGGTCGATCAGCTCGAGCCCGCCCGGTGGTACTGGTACCGCTTCCGCGTGGGCGGCGAGGTAAGCGGCATCGGCCGCACGCGGACAGCGCCGGCCGCGAACGCCGACAGCGACCGGCTCCGCTTCGCCTTCGCCTCCTGCCAGCAATACGAGCAGGGCTACTTCGTCGCGTATCGCCACATGCTCAAGGACGACCTCGATCTGATCATCCACGTCGGCGACTACATCTACGAATCCTCGTGGGGCGCGAACCTCGTCCGGGCGCACGGCGCGCCGGAGCCGAAGACGCTCGACGAATATCGGATCCGACACGCGCTGTACAAGAGCGACCCCGACCTCCAGGCGGCGCACGCGACCTACCCGTGGCTCTGCACCTGGGACGACCACGAGGTCCAGAACGACTACGCCAACGACCGCTCGGAGCATCTCGATCCGCCGGAGTGGTTTCTGCAGCGCCGCGCCGCCGCGTACAGGGCCTACTACGAGCACATGCCGCTCCCGAGCCAGATGGTGCCGCAGGGGCCCCACATGCGGATCTACACCCGCGTCGGGTTCGGCCGCCTCGCGGACATCATCCTGGTCGACGACCGCCAGCATCGATCGCACCAGCCGTGCGCCGCGCCGGGCCGCGGCGGCGCGAACGTCGTCGAGGACTGCCAGGAGCGGCTCGATCCACGCATCACCATGTTCGGCGACCCGCAGGAGCGCTGGCTCATGGACGGCCTCGGCCGCTCGACCGCTCGCTGGAACGTCATCGCCCAGCAAACCCTGATGGCCCAGCTCGATCGGAAGCCCGGCCCGGGCCAGAAGTTCTGGACCGACGGATGGGACGGCTACCCGGCGGCCCGCCGTCGCCTGCTCGAGTACATCGGCCAGCGAAAGCCCGCGAATCCGGTCGTGCTGGGTGGCGACGTGCATTCGTTCTGGGTGACCGACCTCAAGCCCGACTTCGACGACCCGCGCTCGCCGGTCGTGGCCACCGAGTTCGTCGGCACGTCCATCACGTCCCAGTTCCGGCGCCCGCAGGCGGAGGTCGACGCGCTGCTGGCCGACAATCCCCATATTCGTCTCGGCAACGGTACCCGGCGGGGCTACGTGCGCATGGAGATCACGCGCGAGCGGCTGCGCGCCGACCTGAGGACGGTACGCAGCGTCACGCGGCCGAGCGCGGAGGTCGACACCCTGGCGACGTTCGTGGTCGAAGATGGGCGGCCCGGCGCCATCCGCGCGTAGTCTTTCCGAGCATTCGCTTGTCTAACGAGGGACAATAGGCGTACTGGAGGCCCGAGCCATTCGATTTCTAGCCGTTCATCCCGGTCCACTGATGTACACGAAGATCTATTTGCGGCTCGAGCCCCTGGGGCTCGAGCTGGTCGCCGCGGCCGTTCGCCGCGCCGGCCACCAGGTGCAGCTGATCGATCTGCAGGCCGAGACGCACAAGGACTACCTGCGGCTCCTCGACGAGTGGCAGCCGGACGTGGTGGCCTTCTCCTGCAACTATCTGGCGAACGTTCCGGAGATCGTCGATCTCGCGAAGCTGACTCGCGCGCGGCGCCCCGACACCTTCGTGTTCGTGGGCGGCCACAGCGCGTCGTTCATCGCGCAGGAATTCCTCGAGCACGCCGGCGGCGCCATCGATTGCATCCTGAAGGGCGAGGGCGAAGCCTCGATGGCCGAGCTCTTCGAGGCCATCGAGCACGATCGCCGCGCGATCGCGAAGGTGCCGGGCGCCGTCACCCTCGACGGCGAGGGGCCGCCGCCGGGCCTGATCGACAATCTCGACACGCTCATGCCGGCGCGCGATCTGCTGCGCCACCGGCGGCGGTACTTCATCGGCACCCTCGATCCGTGCGCGTCGATCGAGTTCGCCCGCGGTTGCCCCTGGGACTGCTCGTTCTGCAGCGCGTGGACGTTCTACGGCCGGAGCTACCGCGTGGTCAGCCCGGAGCGGGCGGTCGACGATCTGGCCTCCTTCAAGGAGCCCGGCGTGTTCATCGTCGACGACGTGGCTTTCGTGCAGGCCAAGCACGGCTTCGAGATCGGCGAGGCCATCGCGCGCCGCGGGATCCGCAAGAAGTACTATCTCGAGACGCGCGGCGACGTGCTTCTGCGCAACCGCGAGGTCTTCAAGTTCTGGACGCGTCTCGGGCTCCAGTACATGTTCCTCGGGCTCGAGGCCATCGACGAGGAAGGCCTCCGCAAGTACCGCAAGCGGATTTCCCTCGGGAAAGCCTTCGAGGCCCTCGAGTTCGCGCGCTCGCTCGGCATCACGGTCGCCATCAACCTGATCGCCGATCCCGAGTGGGACCGTGAGCGGTTCGCGGTGGTCCGCCAGTGGTGCCTGGAGATTCCCGAGATCGTGAACATCTCGGTCAACACGCCCTACCCGGGCACCGAGACGTGGCACACGGAGGCGCGTCGGGTCCACACGCGCGACTATCGCCTCTACGACATCCAGCACGCGGTCCTGCCGACCAAGCTGCCGCTGCCCGAGTTCTACGCGGAGCTGATCAAGACCCAACGGGTGCTCGCCACCAAGCACCTCGGGTGGGCTGCATTCAAGGGTCTCATCTCGACCGTCGCCGGACAGCTCGCGCGCGGGCAGACGAACTTCGCCCGGAGCCTCTGGAAGTTCAGCTCGGTGTATGATCCGGCGCTGATGCTCGCCGACCACAGCCGTCCGGTCACCTACGAGATGAAGCTGCCGCCGCCGCCGAAGGCGACGATCGATCCTAACAAGCTGTACGTGCTGAATGCGCGTGGCCGCTCCGGTCGGGCCATCGACGACGCGACCGAGCAGTTCGTCGAGACCACGCGGATGGGAACGAGCGAGTAGCGGACGCCGGCGGCGTGGCGGTGACCAGATCGCGCGGAGGTGACCGGTGAGCCCAAAGCCGCAAGTTCACGAGTTCGGGATGGGTGTCGACGTGCACGGGCGCGATGCCACCAAGGCGGCCTGTCGCGCGGTGTCGGACGCGATCCGGCACTCGAGCCTGCCCCTCTTTCAGGAAGTCCGCGAGCGCGGCGGGCGAATGCTGGTCGACGTGACCGTCGGCGTACCCGATCCGGACTCGGTCAAGCTCGACGTCGTCCGTCGCGAGCTCCCGCACGGCGAAGTGACCGTCCGCGCCGTCACCGGCGGTCTCCGCGCGGGCTCCGACACACTCATCGCCTGCGTGGCCATCACGGTCAGCGTCGACTACCCGTCGGAGCCAGGACGATAAGCGCCACGACGATCGGAACGGGCCTCAAGCGACTGCAGCACCTGGTCCTGTGGGTGTCGAACGTCGAGCGCAGCGTGCGCTTCTACTGTGATGTCGTCGGCTTCGAGGTGAAGCGACGCTATCCCAACGCGGCCTTCCTCACCATCCCCGGCACCGCCGACGACCATCATCTCGGCCTGTTCGAGCAGACCGGTGTCTCGCGGCCCGATGAGCGCGTGGCGCGCATGTACCACTCGGCGTGGGAAGTCGGCGACCTCACCGACCTGGCGCGGGCGCGTCAGCGGCTCATCGACGCGGGCGCGCTCGTCGGCTCGTCCAACCACGGCGTCAGCCTCTCCCTGTACGCGAAGGATCCTGACGGGCTCGAGTTCGAGATCTTCTGGACGGTGCCCGGCGGCGTCTCGATCAGGACGACCGAGCTCGATCTCGAAGGTGAGCTCGCGCGGCGCGGCCTGACGACGTCCTGACGCGCCGGCCAGACTTGGGCGGTGCTCAGATTCGGACACCGCCGGGTCAAAGCTTGAGGTTTTCTTCGGGTTTTGGGCGGACCGACCCGCGACTGCATCGTTTTTCACCACAGCGCAAATCCTGCACTGTCCGGCATCTGGCAACATCTCATCGCAGTTAAGATTTTTTTACCTTCCGCGCCTTGAACAATGGTGACGGGGCGCGCTATTGTGCTAGAGTCCGCCCGAGCGGAGCACCGGTGTTCGGTGCCTCACGAGGTGTGCTCGGCCCCGTCGGGTGGGACGTGCCCGCCAGGACCGGATGTCCCGCAGCATCAGCTGCGGCGTTGAGACTGAAGGTGACCCACGTGGCAACCGCGTCAATTCTCGTAGTAGACGACGAGCCCGCGATCCAGGACATCCTGACCTGGTCCCTGGCGGCCGAGGGCTATAGCGTCGCGACGGCGGCAAGCGGCGAGGAGGCCCTGACGCGCTTCGAGGAGCAGGACTTCGACGTCATCGTCACCGACATCGTGATGCCCGGGCTCAACGGGCTCGATCTGCTCGAGCGCTCGCGGGTGTTGAATCCGCGGGCGTCGGTCATCGTGATGACCGCGTACGCCGCGCTCGAGACGGCGATCACCGCGCTTCGTCGCGGGGCGTGCGACTACCTCGAAAAGCCGTTCTCGGTCGACGTTCTCAAGGAGCGAGTGCAGCGCCTGCTCCAGTATCGGGAGATGATCTGGAAGGACGGGCTCGTGCGGCGGGCGGTGCAGCCACCCGCGGCCGGCCACACGCTGGTGGGGGAAAGCGACGCGATCCGGGGCGTGCGCGAGCAGATCGCGCTGGCGGCGCGCACGTCGAGCAACGTGCTGGTGACGGGCGAGAGCGGCGTCGGAAAGGAGCTGGTCGCCCGCGCCGTGCACGCGGCCAGCGCGCGCCACGACGGAGGCTTCGTTCCCGTCAATTGCGGCGCGATCCCCGAGGCTCTGCTCGAGAGCCAGCTCTTCGGTCACCTCCGCGGCGCCTTCACGACCGCCGTACAGGCGAATCCCGGCCTGTTCGCGACGGCGAGCCACGGCACGCTGTTCCTGGACGAGATCGGCGAGATGCCCCTGCAGCTCCAGGTCAAGCTTCTCCGGGTCATCGAGGAGAAATGCGTCCTGCCGGTCGGCGGAACCAAGCCGGTGCCGATGGACGCCCGGATCATCGCGAGCACGAACCGCGACCTCGAGCGCGAGGTCGAGGCCGGACGATTCCGCGAGGATCTCTTCTACCGGCTCAATGTCGTGCACCTCACCGTGCCGCCGCTCCGCGAGCGGCGGGGCGACATCCCGGTCCTGGTCGATCACCTCGTCGAGCGGCTCAACGCGAAGCTCGACGCGCGCTGTCTCGGCGTCGAGCGGGACGCGCTCTGGTCGCTCATCGGCCGGCCGTGGAAGGGCAACGTCCGCGAGCTCGAGAACGTCCTCGAGCGGGCCATGGTCCTCGGCCGCGGCGAGCTGATCTCGATAGGCGATCTATCATCCGATCAGGGGGCCGCCGGCGGGATCCCGCCCCAGGATCTTCGCGGCGCCGTGCGTCGGTTCGAGCGCCAGCACCTGATGGATGTGCTCGCGGCAACTCAGTCCGACAAGCGCAAGGCGGCCCGCCTGCTGGGGATCAGCCTGGCGTCCTTTTACCGCAAGCTTCGCGGTGAGGGCGACGAGACGGGATCAGCCGCTTCGAAGTCTTAGAGGGCCGCCGACGCCCTCAAGTAGGCGAGCACGTCGGTCTCGAAGTCAGCGATCGTTTCACCGAAGGCGCGATCGAAGTTCGCCCGGCGGTCCGTCGAATCCTTGAAGGACGCGAAATACGCCTTCATCCGGTCGAATCCCCGCTGCTCGATCAGATAGTCGGCCATGAGAAATGCGACCTGATAGGTCGTCGACCCGCCCTCGCGCGCGCGCCAGGCCGTGAAGCCCCGAGAGGTGCCGCGGGCCTCGAGATCGAGTCCGCCCTCGAGCAGCGTCGCGTGGTGACGAAGACCCGACGTCGCCGCCATGCGTCGGCGCCCCAGCGAGTCGAGGCCGAGATGCTCGAGGGTGGAGTAGGCGACCCATTCCGCCATGCCCTCCGCCAGCCACTGCTCTCCTCGGCCTTCCCCGCCGGCAAGCTCGATCTGCGCCACATGGGTGAGCTCGTGGGCGACGAGACGTAGCCATTCACGATCGCTCCGGTCGCGGGGCCTGTCGTAGAGGAGCACCTGCCCGCGCGTGACGACGCCGATCGCGAAGTCACTCAGCTCCGCGGCGAGGACGGGCGAGACTCGGGCGTCCCGGATGAGGCCCTGCTCGAACGCCAGACGCCCGCCGTAGACGTGAACCGTCAGATGGTCCGGGACCGCGAGGCCCAGGCGTGACGAGATGATCGCGGCGATGCCGCGAACGGCTTCGTCGGTGGTTTCGAGCGCCCGGGCGTTGGCCGGGACGACCAGCGCGATCAGCGAGAGCGGCGTGACGACCCGGCTACGGCCGCTCCCGCCGAGTACCCCGGCGACGGCGGACAGGAAGAGCATGCAAAGGACGACGCTGACTCGACGCACTGAGGACCGCACGCACTCCTTCGAGCGAGAGAGTCCGCAGGAACCGACGGATGCGGGGGGCGACCGCGTTCCCTACGTCGAGACAATTGTGACACGCGGGGGCGGGGCCTGGGAAGAGGCTAACCGGCCGGCGGTCTGGGAATCCTCGCGGCGGGGTGGCCCGCCGCGAGGCTCGGACATTTTACCGGGTTGGCGGCGGCTGGGGCGTGGACCTCGACGCGTCGGTGGAGCTGGGAGAAGAGCCGCTCCCGCCCGGAGCGCTCCCGAGCGTGCTGCCGCTGTCGGTCGACGGGGAGGCCGCGGGCGGCTGCTCGCGGTTCCGGTTCTCTCCGACCTTCCCGGTCTGGTTGGAGTCGGTACACCCGGCCGCGGCTCCCGCGAGTAGCGCGAACGCGAAGACTGCCGAGAGGGCTTTTTTCATGCTGAGATCCTCCTGAGGGGCGCTGCCCCTATCCCTTGATTTGCACGGACGTTGCGACCTTCTGACCGCCCCGCTCCTCGTATTCGGCGACGATCATCGCGCCGGGCTTGAGCTGGTCCCGGGAGACCTTGACCGAGCTCGGGATCGAGAGCGTGGTGCCGTCGTCGAGCGTCACGGTGGTGCCCTGGACGCTCTTGATCGTGCCCTCGACCCGCTTGTCGGCCTTCATCTCCATCGACTTCGGCTGCTGGGCCGAATCGCTCTTCGGCATCTGGGCGAGCGCTCCGCCGACGCCGAGCGCACCCGTCAACAGGACCGCGAGAAGCACCGAAACAATCCGAACCATGGTGACCTCCTTCGTGTTGGGCAACCCGACTTCACCTCGACGCATCGCACTTCGCTGAGGGACATGCCAAGCAAGCGAAGTGCCACTGCCGCGTAGGAAGCGATATCGAGTGATTTCTGGGGTTTCGAGACGAGGATCTCCGAGAGGGTGCGTAACTGCTACACTGTCGACGGAAAAAACTTCCCGCCGAAAGTTCGCGGCGCGAGCCGTGACCGGTCGGGTGCAATCCCGAGCCCCGTACCGTACAATGCTCGTGCTGTTTCGGGAGACACGTGATCGATCCCCGTCGCCGATGAGGGAGGGCATCATGGCCAACGCTCCGCTGCCGCCGCGCGGTATCAACCACATGGTCCTCAACGTCCGGAACCTCGAGGTGTCGCACAAGTTCTGGACGGAGATCATCGGCTTTCGCTGCGTGGCCGAGCTCAAGCCCATTCCCGGGCGCCAGCGTCCGAAGATGCGCTTCTACAGCGGGCTCGACGCCCACGGCGACGTGACCCACCACGATCTGGCGCTGGCCGAAGTTCCGGCAAGCAACGGTGGCGCCGCCGAGACATGGAACCTGATGCCCAACCGGGTCGGACTGAACCACGTCGCGATCGCGTGGCCGGACCGCGAGTCGTGGCTGAAGCAGATCGCCTACCTTCAGGAGAAGGGCGTGCCGTTCCTCCGCCGCGTGAACCATGGAATGACGCACAGCGTGTACATCGCGGATCCCGACGGTCACGGCATCGAGGTGCTGTACGAGCTGCCCCGCGAGGTGTGGGCGGGTGACATCGACGGCGCCCAGAACTACGCGGAGATGCTACCCACCGAGGGTTCGGAAGCGCTGGTCGATCGGACGGAGAATCCCGTCTTCGCCGGAGAGAAGCAGCCCCTCGCCCGCTAGGCCGCGGGCCAGCCGAGCCACTCGCAGAGGCCTCGGCCCATGACCCATTCCTTGTCGTGGGCCGAGAGCCACGGAAGCTCCTCGGTGAACAGGGTTACCGCCTGCCGCCACGGGCAGGGCAGTCGCGTCCAGTCCGTGCCCCAGAACATCCGTCGCGGACCGAACGCGTCGTACACGCGCCGGACGTGCGGGTGCACGTCGGCGAAGGGATAGGGCGCGGTGGAGTAGCAGGGGAGCGCGGACGCCTTGACGGCGACGTTCGCGCGCCGCGCCAGCCCGCAGAGCTCGGGGATCCCCGCGAAGGCCTCGTCGCCCGTCGACCCGCTCCGGATGCCCAGGTGGTCGATGACGATCTTGAGGTCGGGATGGCGCTCGGCCACGCGATCCACGGCGGGTAGCTGGCCCGAGACGGACATCATCACCGGAATGCCCGCGCGCTCCGCGGCCGGCCATAGCCAATCCGCGGTGCCGTCCGCCATCCACGGCCGTTGCTGCTCGGTGTTGAACGTGAATCGCATGCCGAGCATGCCGGGCTGATTCCTCCAGCCCGCGACCAGCCCGCGGCTCTCGGGCTTCTCGAGCGCGAGCCGGCCCATCACGGCAAAGCGATCGGGATGGAGGCGCGCGGCTTCCAGGGCCAGATCGTTGCGCTCGCCCTCCCACGACGGCGGCACGACGACGGCGCGGTCGACACCGGCTTCCTTCATGCCGGCGAGCGCCAGGTCCCTGGTGACCGGATAGGGCTTTTGCGCGCGCTGAGCCCCGCCCGGCGGCCATGGCCGATCGGGAGTGTCGGCGGCCCAGAGATGAATCTGGGCGTCGACGATCAGCATCGCCCCGCTCACGCCCTCCGTGCGGCCGGCCCGCGCAGCAGCCGACCCGGGAGCGCCCCGGTGTGCTTGCCGTCGCGCAGGAGGACCTCGCCGTTGACGATCGTCGCGGCGATGCCGCGGGTGCGCTGCACGAGGCGGCGCGCGCCGGCCGGCAGGTCGTCCACGACCTCCGGCATCTCGGCGGCGATGGTCTCCGGATCGAAGACGACGAAGTCGGCGGCCATCCCCTCGCGAATGAGCCCGCGGTCGGCAAAGCCCCAGAGCGTCGCCGGCACCAGGGTCAGCATCCGCACGGCCTGCTCGAGGGTGAAGGCCTGCTTGCGGCGTACCCAGTGATACAAGAGGTGGGTCTGGAGCGACGAGTCCATGAGCTGCGAGACGTGCGCGCCCGAATCGGAGAAGGTGACCACCGCCCGCGGGTGACGCATCAGCTCGAGGGCTGCATCCTGGTCCTCGTTGGCGACCGGCTGCAGGAAGAAGAGATCGAGATCCTTCGCCAGTGCGAGGTCGATCATGGTCTCGGCCGGATGCTGACCGCGCTCGCGGGCGACCTCGGCGACCGTGCGATGCGGTCCCTCGACGGTATCGAAGACGAGGAGCCGGTCGTAGTCGGCGCGCGCGGCCTCGGTGCCGAGCGGGCGGCGGCCGTCGCTCTCGCCGGAGGCGGCGATGAGCCGGCGGCGCATCTCGGGATCGCGGAGCTGACGCCGCTGCTCGGCGAGCGGGAGCGCGCGTAGCTCCTTCCACACCGGCAGATGATCGAAGGGCGTCTGGGTCTTGAACGAGAGCAGGGCGGAGAGCGAGCGGCTGTGCACCTGGGCGAACATGCGCCCGCCGGCCGCGGCGGTCTCGTCCAGCAGGGCGAGATACTTCCGCCACACGTCCGGCACGCCGCGGCGGCTGAAGACCCCGAACGTCACGGGCCGGCCCGACTCGACGGCGAGGTCGCGCAGCCGGACGTGGTAGTCACGCAGCCCCGGATCGTCCGGGGCCCGGTCCACGCCCTCGCCGGCGATCTCGAACAGGCCGGCGTTCAGCTCGCCCATCACGCCGACCAGCCGCCGCACCTCGTCCCACGTGGCCATGCGGCTGGCGACGCAGCGTCCATCCGGAGTCTCGTGGGCCGGCGACCGCGAGGTCGTGAATCCGATCGCGCCGGCGCGGATGGCGTCGCGCACCTCGCGCTCCATGGCCTTCAGATCGTCCTCGCTCGCCGCCTGGGCGAACGCCCGCTCGCCCATCACGTAGGTGCGGACGGCGGAGTGGCCCACGTAGCCCGCGTAGTTGATTCCCTTGGGCAGGGACTCGAGGCAGTCGAGGAACTCGGGGAAGGTGGTCCAGCGCCACTCGATGCCCGCTTCCATGGCGGCGGGCGGGATGTCCTCGGCCCGCTGGAGGTTGCGAACGACGAGGTGCTTGTTCTCCTTCGCGCAGGGCGCGAGCGTGAAGCCGCAGTTTCCCATCACGACGCTGGTGATGCCGTGCCAGCACGACGAGGTGCCGAGCGGATCCCAGAAGATCTGCGCGTCCATGTGCGTGTGGCCGTCCACGAAGCCGGGCGTGACCACCTGGCCCTCGGCGTCGACCACCTCGCGGGCCCGCTCGCGGATCCGGCCGATCGTGACGATGCGTCCGTGCCGGACACCGACGTCGGCCCGGTACCGCGGAAGCCCCGATCCATCGACGACCGTTCCGTTCTTGATCACCAGGTCGTAGGACATGCTCGAACCCTCTTTCTCAGATCGTGGGCAGAGCGCGCGCTAGCGCTGGCCGCGGGCGCGGTCGGCGACCTGGACGGACTTCTTCTCGGGATCAAAGCGGAGCGTCTTCTGGCTCTCGACGTCGCCGCCGGTGACCCGGATGAAGAACGTGTCGTCGCCGTACTCGATCGAATGGATGTCGCCGACGGCGAACACGGAGGCGTGACCGGCCTCGTTCATGAAGTCGCGCTGGATCTCGATCTCCGCGTACTCCGGCTTGCTCCCGTCGTCGAGGCGGCGCCACCGGCGCATGCGGGTCGGATTCTTGTAGTTGCCGTAGATCACCCAGCACGGACCGTGGTCGTGCGGGACGGACTTGCCGCCCTTCTCGCGGCCGTGGACGAGCACGTGCACGTCGGTCTCGGGATCGTGGCCGATCGTCGTGCGCTCGCGGTACGGCACCGGATCACCCAGGTGCTTCGTGAGCAGCTCCGGGTTGCGAAGCAGCTTCTCCACGTGGTCGCGGATCTCGGCGAGCCCCGACGGCACGCCCTTCGCCTTGATGGTCGCCCGCGTATCGGCGAGAAACTGATCGAGCGTGTATCCGTTCTCCGTGGCCATGGCGGCCTCCTTTCAGCCAGCGCTATTGTTGTAGCATACTTGGCGCTCATGAAAGTCTTCGTGTTCGACCTCTTACCCTACAGCGAGCACCTCGACCATCTCAAGAGCGGCAAGGAGCTGCCGTGGCCTTTGCCCCGGCGCCACTTCAAGCCCGAGGTGGCCGTCCGGACCTACTCCGAGCACCTCTCGGCGTGGGAAGCGATGGACCGCCTCGGCTACGACGGCGTGGGGTTCAACGAGCACCACACCTCGCCCTACGGGCTCATGAACTCGCCCAATCTCCTCGCCGCGGCGGCCGCGCAGCGGACGCAGCGGCTCAAGCTCCTCATGTACGGCAACCTGCTCCCGCTCCACGATCCGCTCCGGCTGGCCGAGGAGCTGGCGATGCTCGACTGCATGTCGAACGGTCGTATCGTCTCCGGCTTCGCGCGCGGGATCCCGCGCGAGCACAACGTCTACCGGGTGCCGCTCGCCGATTCACGGGCCCGCTTCGAGGAGGCCTGGGAGATCATCTACCGGGCGTGGACCGAGGAGGTCTTCTCGTACGACGGGCGGTTCTGGTCGTATCGCGACGTCGCCATCTGGCCGCGCCCGGTCCAGCAGCCGCACCCGCCGGTCTGGGTGCCGGTCACCGGCAGCAAGGAGACGATCGAGTGGGCGGGACGCCACAACATCCCGATCACGCCCGGCCTGGCTCCGCTGCGCGGATTGCGCGAGGACATCATCAATTACTACGCCCGCTGTCTCGGCCAGCACGGCTACCGTCTCACGCCGGACCACCTGATCATCCAGGCCAGCGCGTACGTCGCCGACAGCAAGGCCCAGGCCGTGCGCGAGGCCGGACCCCATCTGCTCTACTTCAACCAGACGCTCTTCAGTCACGGCAACATCACGGAGACGAGCCTGCAGCGCGACGCCGGCTACCTGAGCTCGTCGTCCTTCGACTACCTGCGGCCCGAGAACCTGCCCGCGGTCTCTGGCGCGCGCGAGCGCTACCGCGACATGACCATGGCCGACGTCGAGCGCGAGGCCGAGCACATGCCCTGGGGCACCGCGGACGAGGTGATCGAGCGGATCACCGCGGCCGCCGATCACGCCGGCGCCGCCACTGTCCTCGTGAACATGAACCGCGGCGCCATGCCGCACGAGATGTTCATGGAGCAGGTGTACCGGTTCGGCAGCAAGGTGCTGCCGGCGCTCAAGGGCCACACCGTGGCGGCTCGATGAGCATCCGGCGCATCGGGCTGGTGCTCGCCGGATTCGCGCTGGGCCTCTGGCCGGCGGCCGTGCCCGCGGCGGACCCGAGCCCGGAGCTTCTCGCGCGTGGCAAGTATGTGTTCGCGACCGCCGGCGGATGCGGCTGCCATACGCCACCGGACGCGGTCGGGCTGAATGCCGGCGGTCAGAAATTCGAGCTGCTGATCGGCACCATCTACTCGCGCAACATCACACCCGACGGGGAGACGGGGATCGGGAGGTGGACCGACGCGCAGGTGGCGAACGCGATCCGCCGGGGGGAGCGCCCGGATGGCTCGCGGCTGTTCCCGATCCACCCGTACAAGTACCTCGCGAACATCGCGGACGACGAGACGGAGGCGCTGGTCGCCTACCTGAAGAGCGTGAAGCCGGTCCGATCGACCGTCCCGCCGCGCGCCTTGCGAATTCCCGTCCCGGCCCTGACCGTTCCGACCGCCCCGAAGGCGGCGCCGCGAGAGGGGCTAGCGCGGGGACAGTATCTCGCCGGCGGAGCGGCTCACTGCGCCGACTGCCACACGCCCCGGCGGTTCGACGGCTCGCCGGACGACACGAAGTTCATGGCGGGCGGTCCGGGGCCGGAGAGCAGCCTGCCGTCCAATATCACCGCGCACCTCGAGACGGGGATCGGCCGCTGGTCCGAGGCTCAGATCGCGCGCTTCCTGAAGACCGGAGTGAAGCCGTCGGGGCCGGAGGCGTTCTCGCTGATGCGGGTGGTCATCAGGGGCACGTCGGCGGGGTTCAAGGATCTCACCGACGCCGACGCGCTCGCGATCGCGCGGTACATCAAAACCGTCCCGCCGATCGAGAACAGGGTGCGCTAGCCGGCCGCCGGGTCCTCGTCGCGCGCGCCCGACGTGCGCTGCTTGAACTCGGCCGGGACCTGTCGACCGCGCTCGGTGAAGGCGCGCCGGATCGCTTCCACGTTCGGGCTGAAGATCGTCTTGCGATTGTCGCGCGCCCACTCGTTGGAGCCGCGCGTCGTCACGGTGGTGCCCTGGAAGCGCGGCATGACGTAGCGAGCGAAGAGCTCGTAGGACCGGAGCGTCTGCTCCCGCGTCGCCCACTCGTGGGCCCGGAAGAGCAGCCCGCCGAAGCCGCCGTCGCTCAGCCGCTGCAGGTGCTCGATCCCGCGCACGATCGTGTCGACCGAGCCGACCAGCGTGGTGCCCATCTTCACGCCCTCGGTCAGCGGATCGTCCGAGCGGCCGGGCGGCCGGCCGAGCGTCTCCTCGAAATAGGTGATCGTCTCGTGCCGCTCGGCGCGCTTGACCTGACGCAGCGCCTCCTCGTCGTCCTCGGCGACGTGGACGTTGACGACGAGCCGCCATTCCTTTCGGTCCATGCGCTTGCCGTGCTTGGCGGCGGTTTCCTCGGCAAGCTTCCACTGGTTGGCGAGCGCTTCCGGTCCGCCCGGCAGTCCGGCGCCCAGCGAGAGCACGCCCAGCCCGTGCCGACCCGCGGCGACCACGCCGGACGGAGTCATCACGCTGGCGACGGCGATCGGGAAGTGCGGCTCGGTGTACGGCGCCAGGTGCAGGCGCGCCTGCCGCAGCTCGAACCAGTCGGTCTTCATCGTCACCGGCTCCTCGCAGCGCAGCAGGAGCATGATGGCGTCGAGCGCCTCGTCCATCCGCGGGCGCTGGGTCACCGGCTCGATGCCGAGCATGTAGGCGTCGGAGACGAGCGCGCCCGGTCCACAGCCGAGCATCGAGCGGCCGCGCGTCATGTGGTCGAGCTGCACGAAGCGCTGCGCCACCAGGAGCGGGTGGTGATACGGCAGGCTCGTCACGCCCGAGCCGAGCATGATGTGGCGCGTGCGCTCGGCGGCGGCGGCGATGAAGACTTCCGGCGACGCGATCAGCTCCCAGCCCGCCGAGTGATGCTCGCCCACCCACACCTCGTCGTAGCCGAGGTAGTCGAGCCACTCGATGAGCTCCATGTCGCGGGAGAGGGCCAGCGTGGGATTCTCGCCGATCCGATGAAACGGGGCCAGGAAGATACCGAACTTCATTCCCTTGTGGGTCATGGTGCCTTGATCCTAGCACGGTGCGGGGCGAAACGACCCGGCGGGGCGAAGCCGCGACCGGAGTGCTACCATGCCGCCCCATGACAGACCGAACGATCCGCGTAGGATTTGTGGGCGCCGGCGCCAACACGCGTCGCTATCACATTCCGAAGCTCCGCGCTCAGCCAGGAGTCGAGCTGGTGGCGGTCGCGAACCGGACGAAAGCGTCGGGCGACCGTGTCGCGCTGGAGCTCGGCATCCCGCGTGTGTACGCGGACTGGCGCGAGCTGGTACGGGCGCACGACCTCGACGCGATCTGCATCGGCACCTGGCCCAACACGCACTCGGAGATCACGCGGGCTGCGCTGGAGCACGGCAAGCACGTGCTCTGCGAGGCGCGCATGGCCATGGATGTCGTCGAGGCCCGGAGCATGCTCGAGGCCGCCCGCCGCGCGCCGCACCTCGTCACGCAGCTCGTACCGGCGCCGAACACGCTCGAGGTGGACGCGGCGCTTCAGGCCTTGCTCGCCGACGGCTATGCGGGCGAGGTGCTCGCCGTCGAGATCCAGGCCAATCAGGGACGCTTCGTCGATGTCGAGGAGCCCTTGCACTGGCGCCAGGACGCCACTCTCAGCGGACTCAACGTGATGACCATGGGCATCTGGTACGAGGCGCTGATGCGCTGGCTCGGGCCCGCGCGTCGGGTCACCGCGATGACGAAGATCTCCGTCCCGCGCCGGAAGGACGCGACCGGCGCGTGGCAGGACGTCAGGGTGCCGGATCACGTCGAGATCCTGGCCACGCTCGGCCGGGGCGCGGTCGCGCACATGCGCTTCAGCACGGTGACGGCGCTCGCATCGCCCAGCAACGTGTACATCTTCGGAACCGAAGGGACGCTCCGGATCGAGCCCGACGCGAAGCGGCTCTCGGGCGGCCGGCGCGGCGACACGGCCCTGCGCGAGATTCCGGTCCCGGCCGGGCAGCGCATCGGCTGGCGCGTGGAAGAGGAATTCGTCAACGCGATCCGCGGCCACGAGAAGATTTCACGGACGACCTTCGAGGACGGCGTGCGTTACATGGAGTTCACCGAGGCGGTGTGGAAGAGCGCCGCCGACGGACGGACGGTCGACGTCGCCGAGCTCTGACGACCGACTAGCGCCGCTGCGTCAAGACCCGGATCACCACAAGGACGACGGCGCCCACTAGCAACGCGAGGCCGGCGAACACGGCGGCCGCCGCCATCGGGCTCATGGGCGCATCCCGGAGCGGTCCGCCGTGATCGGCGGCCGCCGGCGCGACGACGCCGAGACTCGCGAGGAGCCGGATCACGCCCTGGCCGCGGCCTGAAGCTCCCGCACGTGCTCGGCCCAGTGGCGGGCGAGCACTTCCAGCCGCTGCCGGCCGGTGACGAATTCGCCGGTGGTGCGACGGAAGCAGGGCTTGTCGATGTCGGGCGCGTTCTGTACGGCGCGCCCGAGGCGGGCGTGGGCCTGCCGGACCTGGGTCAGCAGCTCGTCGAAGCTTTCGTGCTCGCGGAGCCGCCGGCACACCTCATTGATCCCGTCGGCATCCGTCGGCAGGGGCCAGGGCGATCCCCCAAGCGCCGCGGACTGAAGGCCCCACGCGGTCGCGTCATGGAAGTAGATGAAGTGCATCAGCACGTCGCGGGCGTGCCACCGGTCGACCCGCGCGGCCGTCACCCGCCCGGCGCCCTCGAAGTAGGCCAGGGTCTCACGCACCACGCGGTCGAGCTCGGCGAGCAACGCTTCCTTCGAAGCCGGCGAGGCCATCGGCAGCTCCCTTCAGCGAGGTTTGGTCTCCAGAGGGGGATCGTAGAGGCGTTCGGCCTCCGAGGCAATCGCCCGCGCAGACCCGGAAGATTTAGCCCCGGCGCACAAGCTCCGCGGCGGCGGCGATCGCCGTGAGCTTGTCCTCGGCGACCCGCGCCGAGGCGACCGGATTGTCGGCGAATGTCGCGAAGCCGCAGTCCGGTGTCAGCAGCACCCGGTCGGCGCCGAAGAGCTCCACCGCGCGCCGCGCGCGGGCGGCGATCTCCTCGACGGTCTCGATCCGCTCGTGCTTCTGGTTGACGACGCCGACGCCGATGCGGACATCGCGCGGGAGATCGGCCAGCACGTCCAGCTCGCCGGCGCGGGGCGTGCACAGCTCGAGGAAGAGCGTGCCAACGTCGACCCGGGAGAGGAGCGACACCAGCGGCCGGTAATCGCCGGCCAGCGCGGCCTCTTCGTTCCGCGTCCAGTTTCCCCGGCAGATGTGCAGCCCGAGACGGGCGCGCGGGAGACCGGCGACGACCTGGTTGACGAGACGCTCGGCGAGCGCGAGCTCGCGGAGGGCATCGCCCTTTTCGCTGAGCGACCCGCACATGAAGCTCCGCGTGTTCTTGGCGCCGGTGAAGACCACTTCCGAGAGCACCGGCTCGTCGAGCTGGACCAGCGAGACGCCGGCCGCGAGCAAGAAGTGCAGCTCCTCCCGCAGCACTCGCACGATGTCCTCGGCCAGCTGCTCGCGAGACTGGTACACGCGATCCGAGACGCATTCCAGCCACATCAGGCGCGTGAGGAGATACGGGCCGGGGAGCGCGACCTTCACCGGTCGATCCGTGAGGGTGCGCGCGAACGCGTGCTCGTGGCCGGCCAGCGGGCGGCTTCGGCCGAGCGGACCGAAGAGTGCGGGATGGCGAACTTCGGACGCCGGCACGTCCAGCGAGCGCATCTCCTTCTCGAGCTTCTCCGGGTCGTCGACGAGCGGCAGGAGGTCGGTGAGCGGAATGAGCTGGCAGTTGTCGAGCCGGCCGCCCACAAAGCTCGCGTAGTTGTCACGGCGCTGCTCGCCGTCGGTGACGACGTTGACACCGGCGCGGAGCTGGGCGTCGACCGCCAGGCGGACGGCGTCATCCGCGGTCGCCTCGAACTCGGCCTCGCCCAGACGCCCCTCGAGATGCTCATGGATGGCCTGGAGCATCCAGCGCGGGCGCGGCCAGCTCCCGATGCCCATCACCGACAGCGCGCGGACCGCGGGCACCGGCGCGAAATGCGGCAGCGCCGGGGGCACCGTGACCTCGACAAGCCGGCGGGAGGGCGGCGCGAGCGTGGCCATCCGCGCCCGCCGCGTCGGCGACCGGCGCTCGCCGAGCTTGCCCTTGCAGACGAGAAAGCTGCGCTCCTTGCCGCGCCGCACGAGCGAGATGAGGTCGTTGCCGGTCATGCGGCACCAGGCCGGAAAGTCCTCCTCGACGGAGATTTCCGTGGACCGGAACTCCAGGAGCTGGCCCCGCTCCAGCGGATCGATGTGCTGGCGGATCAGGAGCAGGAGCCCGTTGCCGCAGTCCAGATCGCCGCCGTCGAAGCTGACGTCGGCCTCGAGCGGATGACGGTCAACGGGCTCCATCGGGCCTCAGTAGCTGACGGAGGGGCTCCCCTCCGACAGGAACTCGACGAGCTTCGCGCCGCCGACGATGGCGGCGCCGGCCACCAGATTGTTCTCGTCGAGCTTGCGCTTCTTGAAGCACGGCGAGCAGACGTAGATGGAGCCGCCCGCCTTCGCGAAGTTGTCCATCAGCTCGCGCAGCGGCGCGAATCCCTCCTCGCGGATGTCGTCCGCGTAGCCCTTCTGCGCGAGGCGGACGCCCTCGACGCTCAGGAAGACGAGCGTCTCCTTGCCGGAGCCGACCGCCGCGTTGGCGACCACGAAGGCCACCGTCGCCTTGTCCTGGTTGTCCTTCGCGTGCGTGAGGCTGACACAGAATCGGTTCGCCATGGCTCAGTTCTCCTTTCGACGGATCTGGTACACGGGATGCTGCGCTGCGATCAGCGCGTGACCGGTCATGCGGCACCACGCCGGAATGTCGGCACGGGCTCCCGGATCGCGGGCGGTAAGCGTCAGCACCTGGCCGGGCTGCATCGTCTCCAGGCGCTGCCGGAGCTCGAGCACGAGGTCGCCGCAGCCGAGGTCGCCCGCGTCCCACCGGGCATCGGCGACGTGCGGAGCGGGCGAGCCGCTCATGACTCGCTCCGCTCCCCGTTCCGCTCGTAGATCTGCTCGATCGTGCGCGCGTCGAGCCGCGAGGCCGCCGCGTCCGCGACGATCCGCCCGTCGCGCAGGGCCACGATGCGATCGGCGTACGCGCGGGCGAGATGGACCTGGTGCAGGCTCGCGACCACGGTCACGCCGGTCGACACGGCCGAACGGAGCGACGCGAGGATCCCATCTCTTTTGTCGGAGCCTATAGGTAAATTGAGGTTTTGCAAACCGGGAATCCCGATGGAACGCGCCCGCCGAATCGACGGCTCCGCGGCGGCCGCCGCCGAGCAGCGGGTGGCGGACCCTAGTCCCGCTCTCCGAGGGAGATGCCGTATCGCTTCCCGAGCCGATAGAGCGTGCGCCGGTGAATGCCGAGAAGCTGGGCGGCCAGCTTCTTGTTCCACCCGGCCTGTCTCAAGACACTGCGGATGTGATGGGTGACGACCTCGCGCAAGCTCAAGCGCGAGAGCGGGGTCGCGCAGTCTCGAGCGGCGGCGCCGCTGACCTTCGGGGGAAGATCCTCGGGATGCAGCACGGCATTCGCGGTCAGGGCCACCGCCCGCTCGACCGCGTGCTCGAGCTCACGCACGTTGCCGGGCCAGTCGTGACCCACCAGCAATGCGAGGGCGTCGGGACGGATCGCGGTGACCGTTCTACCGCTCGCGGCCGCAAACCTCCTCAGGAAGTAGTTCGCCAGGAGTGGAATGTCCTCACGACGCTCGCGCAGCGGGGGCACGGAGATCGTCACGACGCTCAGTCGGTAGAAGAGGTCCTCCCTGAACCTGCCCTGCGCGACCAGGGCGCTGAGATCTTTGTTGGTCGCCGCGATGATCCGGACGTCGATCTTGCCGCTCTGGGTGCCCCCGACGGGCCGCACCTCGTGCTCCTGCAGCACCCGCAGGAGCTTGGCCTGCACGCAGGGACTCACCTCGGCGACTTCGTCGAGAAAGCACGTTCCGCCGTGCGCCGCCTCGAACAGCCCCCGCTTGTCGGCCATGGCGCCGGTGAAAGCGCCCTTGACGTGCCCGAACAGCTCGCTCTCCAGAAGGCTGTCCACCAGCGCGCCACAGTCGATCGCCACGAACGACCGATCGGCGCGGGGGCTCGCGGCGTGGATTGCCCGCGCGATCAGCTCTTTGCCGGTGCCGGTTTCCCCCTGAACGAGCACGGTGCTCCGGGTCGCAGCGACCCGCGCGACCATCTCGTAGACTTCCAGCATCCGCCCGGCAGAGCCGACAATATCGCCGCGATCGGATGTCGTCCTGTCTCGAGGTGGAAGAGACGCGCCCGAGTGTTTGCAAATCTCCTGGTGCACAAATTTCATGGCCGTCCCCGTCTTGGCGTTCGCCCCCTCGGCGGTCGGGGCGCAAGGTGTCTGGGTGGTCCGCGCAGGGCGAGTGCGCAGACGATTCCTGCCGACGCTGTAAATACGGACGAAGGTGGGTTACCCGATCAGAAGACGCCGCGGCCGGAGAGGCGGAAGGCGGTCGGCGTGAATCTCGAGGCGCCACGGCCTGAGCGACTGCGACGTGCGTGCTCGAACGTCAACCCGAACACGAGGCCAGGCTAAGTTCGCGATCTGCGGGTGTCAAGTGGAAGTTCATCTTTTCCGTGTGAGACGAACTGCCTCACGCGTCGGTGTGACGGCCACACGCGTCAACATCACGAAACTCCACGCGTCGGTCGGCGCCCCTGACCGGCGACTGGGCGCAGGCGCCTCACGCGGCCGCCCGGGGACGGTGATCGTTTGGCTCGCCCTCTCTCGTAGGACGCCCTCTTCGCGCCGCAGTTTCGCCGAGATGCGGCGGGGCGACGGCACGATCGCCACGACGTGGCAAGCGCGTTGCTCCCGCGGTGCCTGCGGGTAAACAAACGGCGATTCCCTTCGCCAGACCAGGAGACCAGACATGGAGCAGACCACAGAGCGCGTCGACGACCTCATCGGCCAGGTCGAGCGATTCTATCGATCTCTCACTGGCCAAAACGCTCCCCCGACACAGGAGGTGCCCTACGCCCCTATCCCACCCGAACGGGATCCCGAACGCCATCTCGCCGAGCAGGTCGACCGGCTCCTCGCGAGCCTCGGGAATCTTTCCCCGGCAACACCTCCGGGCACCGCATGGACGCCGCCGCTCGCGTTGTGGGAAACGCCCGCAGACTTTTGGATCTGTCTCGACCTGCCCGGAGTGGCCCGCGAGGCGATCCAGATCCGGGTCGTAAATCGCGGGCTGCTCGTGATCAGTGGTGAGCGCCGGGGCCCTCGGTTCGATGGAGAGGCGCGACGGATTTACGACGAAGCGCCGCGCGCCTCGTTGCGGCGAATGGTGTCGCTGCCGCCGAACGTCGCCGTCGAGCACATCGAGGCGCGTCTGCGGGATGGGATGCTCGAGATTCGGCTTCCCCGGGTCGCCGCATCCGAGGCCGACGTTCGCACGGTGCCCGTGAACTGATCCCGCCCCCACGGCGGGGCCGGGATCGCAGAGCCCCGGCTGACCCCGGGGCGTGGCGAAGCTCCGCCCGACCGGAGCACGAAAGGAGACAATCCCTTGGAGGCGAAAGTCGATATCAGAAAACTGCAGTTCCTGAATGATCGAATCGCTCAGGTGACGGACGCGCTGAACCAGGTGCGCCTGTCCGTCCACGGGCTTCAGCAGCCCCCGTTCGGCTTGCAGCAGCCGCAGCTTGGTTTCCCGCTGCCGCAGCTGGCCTTCCCGCCGCAGCCGGGCTTTCCGCAGCAGGGTCTGTACGGCCCGGGGCCCTTCGGGTTCCAGCACAGCCCGTATTTCGGCGGATTCCAGTTCGGAGGCGGGCTCCCCTTCGGACCGCTGGGCGTGCAGCCGGGTCTCCAATCGCCGATGCCAGGAGGCTTCGGTCTGCAGCATGCGTCGTCGTACAGCCCCTATGCCCAGTACCCGCCACAAGCGCTTCAGGGAATCCAGGGCATCGGCCAGACGGGCTGGATCGGCTCCCCGAGCTGGCCCTCGCCCTTCGGCGGCGGTCTCTATCACAGCCCGCCCGAGCTGATCGAGCTGCGATTGGGCGAGCAGCGGGCCACCGACCCGAACCGAATCTTGCAGACGTTTCCCATGTGTCTGATCCCGGTGGGGACGACGCCCTGGTAGGTCGATAGGTGAGGCAGGCGCCCCAGACGTGTGAGGGCGCCTCGAGAGGGCGGGGGCCGGGGCCTCCGCCCTCTTTCTTTCTTCCAGCTCAGGTGAAGAGCAGCTCGCCGAAGGCCAGCCTCGCCGCCTCGTCGAAGTCGCCCACGTAGCGAACGATTTCTCGGGTGACGGCGCGCGGCACGAGCGCGCTTTGCTCGAGCTGAGCCCGATTACCACGCGGCAGGATGATCATCCTCAAATTCCGGTGGAAGGCGGCATCGACCTTCGGCTCGATGTCGCCGACCGGCCCCACCGTCAGCACGTCGTGAGCGTCGGCGACCAGGGTGCCGGTGGACACGACGTCGGCCGCCACCGGCTGTTGCAAAAACAGCGACAGAAACGCGAGTCCGGTCGGTATCCCGGCCGAGACCCCGCTGGAAGGCTCGTCCTCCTTGGTGACCTTGTAACAGTAGTTGTAGTCCAGGATGTCGCGCGTCCGATGCGGGAACTTCGCCCGCGCGTACTCCCGCACGGCAAGGAAAGTGTTGCGGACGCTGTCCCTCAGCTCGTCGGTGACGGCGCCGAGGATGTCGTCTCGCCGCAGCGTGCCGCCGGCCTGCCCGGCCGGAGGCATCTCGCGCGTGGCCCACACTTCGTGGATCAGCCCGCAGGGACGCCCGAAGAAGCGATAGATGGCCGCCGCCAGCACCTTGCCGCTCGCCCGCGCGCGGTCTTGCGCCGCCAGCTCGAGCGCGGCCGCGCGCTCATCGAACTGCGCTTGCTGCTCGCGGCCGCCCGGCTGGAGCCCGAAGAAGATCGCCAGCCGGCGCCAGACCCGCGCGTCGCCCGGCGCGGTCTTCACCGCGAGCTCGAGCTCCGCGAGCGCGCGGGAGGCCACGGCCCGCTCGCGGAACGCCTCCGCGATCTCCTCGCGCGGCGTCCGTGCGTGCACGTCGAGGAGCCACCCGGCGAGGTGCGAATCGCTCGGATCGGTCCGCAGCGCCCGGACCCCGAGTGAGACCGCTCGCTGGCCCTCGCCCTCGATCAGGGCCACCAGGCTCGCCCGGCACTTCAGATCGAGCGCCTCCTCGCCGGCGGCCAGGATGTGAGCCGGCTCGGCCGGATCGCCCACGAGCGTCCTCGCGATGGCGATTTCGTCGGATGAGCTGTCCTCCGGCAGATCGTGCTCGATGAAGGTCATGGACCGCAGTCGCTCGAGCGGCAGGACCCGCCGCGCGGCCACGCGCACGACCTCGCCGAAGGTCGGCCGGTGCATCCAGCGCCGGTAGGCTGCGAGGTGGCTCTCCTCGTACCGGATCGCTTCCGCCTCGCGCCCGAGCCGTCGCTGCAGCAGGGCCAGGCGCCCCGCGACGAACCGGGGGCCGAAGCTCCGCTCGAGGAAGCGGCAGATGTTGACCGCCGCCTCGAGCTTGTCCCGCGCCCCGATGAGTTCGTAGAGGCCGACGAGCGCCATGACGCGGTCGAGGTCGGCCTCGAACCCGCGCTCCTGCCCGAGGCGCTCGAGCGCGGCGCAGGCCGCTTCGAGATCACCACTAAGCTCGCTGATCCAGGCCTCGGCGAGGATCGACAGCTTGTAGACCTCGGCGTCGCGCTCGCGATAGCGCGCGGCCGCCCGGCGGCACACGACGCGCGCCTCGTGAGGGCGCCTGGCGACGTAGAGGCGGAAGGCCTCCTCGAGGGCCAGATAGGCGGCGGGCTTCTGTATCAGGCGCTGCCCCACGGCGAGGAACTCCCCGGCGCCCCGTTCGGGGTCCTGGGCCATGCGCAGCATCGACTCGAGGTGCATCCGGGCTGACTCTCCCGGCGCGCTGCCCCGTGCCTGGAGCTGAGCGTGGCAGGCCAGCGCAAGCGACAGCTGGCCCCGCATATGCTTGATCTTGGAGTACAGGCGGAGAGCTTCGAGGTCGTCGGCGCTCTCCTCGAGCATCGCCGCGACTTCCGCCTCGGCCTGGGTCAGCTCGCCGAGCTCGACGAGCACGCGGGCTTCCTCCAGGCGCTGCTCGTGCATCGTTGCGTCAAGCATCGCTCTCGAGCGGGGCCGGGGCGTGACCGCTCCCTATCGAGAGTCAAGGCAGATCGGCCCGCTGTCAAGCGGACGCGCTCAGCCTCGCTTGAGCGAGGGCAGGACCTTCTCGCCGAAGAGCCGGATGTTCTTCTGGGCGAGCGGATGGGGCAGCGAGCCGAACTGGAAGAGCCCGACGAGGACCCCCACACCCAGCTCCCGCGTCTGCGCGCGGATCTCGCGGATCACATAATCCGGGTCGCCGACTATCGTCAGGCCTTCCCTCTGGCAGAAATCGAAGTCGAGCTCGTAGAGCGGCACGTCCTCGGCCTTCTCGATCCGCGCCGGCCGCGGCGGCGGCGACTGGCCCATGAGAGCCATGGAGCCGCGGTGGTAGCTGAGAAGCTTCTGCCAGAAATAGTCGAGGTGCGGCTCGGCCTCCTCGCGGGCCCGCGCGTTCGTCTCCGCCACGTACACGTGGCGCACGAGGTGACAGTGCTCGGGCCCGGGCGTCCAGCCGTGCTTCCCGGCCAGCTCGCGGTACCGATCGAAGACGGCGCGGACCCGGCGGCTCGACCGGTAGGCGGAGCCGGTCGGGACGCGGCGGCTGGCGGCGATCTCGAGCCCCTCGTCGCTGTCGGCGGGCAGGATGATGGGCGGGTGCGGCTGCTGCAGCGGCCGCGGCCAGATGGACACCCGGTCGTAGTCGAAGTACTTGCCGCGCCACTCGAAGGGCTGTCGCTCCGTCCACGCTTTCACGATCAGATCCCACGCCTCGGTCAGCCGGGGCCGCGCCTCGGCGAGCGGCACGCTGTAGGCGAGGAACTCCTGGGGGACGCCGCGCACGAAGCCCGAGATGATGCGCCCCCCCGACATGACGTCGAGCATCGCGACTTCTTCGGCCAGCCGGACCGGATTGGCGTGGAGCGCGGGGAGATTGCCGAAGATCCCGATCTTGATCTTCTTCGTGCGTTGCGTCAGCACCGCGGCGATCAGGTTGGGTGAGGGCATGAGCCCGTAGGGCTTGGCGTGGTGCTCGTTGATACAGATCGCGTCGTAGCCGCACTCTTCATACAGCTCCATCTGCCGGAAGTGCTCGTCGTAGACCTGCCGGCCGAGCGCGGGATCGAAGAGCCGGTTCGAGTCGGGGTAGTACGACGCGTCGGCCAGGTGCGGCCACGGCATCAGGTCGAACGCGTAGACCTGCATCGCACTCACCTCCAGCACCGCGGCACGGGCATGACGGAGCTTGAGCGGCAGGCTATCATCAAACCGACGACGCCGAACCGGGAACCACCGTCACGAAGGAGGACCCCATGGCAGCCAAGGCCGAAGCGCTGGCGAAGCAGTTCGAGGCGAAAGCCCAGGAAGCGACCGCGGTGCTCGAGCGCCTGACCGACGCCGACTGGAAGAAGACGACGGCGTCGGAGAAGTGGACGGTCGGCGTGGTGGCACACCACCTGGCCGGAGCCCACGAGGCGATCGTCGGGATCATCAAGACCGTCGCGTCCGGGCAGGCCACCAACTTCACGATGGACATGCTCCACGACATGAACGCGAAGCACGCCAAGGAGCACGCGAACGCCGCCAAGGCCGAGACCGTCGCGCTGCACAAGAAGGGCGCCGCCACGGCAGCCGCGATGCTCCGGGGACTCAGCGACGCCGACCTCACCAAGAGCGGAACCGTTCTCACCGGCATGCCGCCCATGAGCGGCGAGCAGATCGTCGGCGGGATCCTGCTCAATCACATCGACGAGCATCTCAAGAGCATCAAGGCCACGGTGGGGGCCTGACGAGCGCCCGAGCGGGGACCGCGGCTAGACCGAGAGGCCCGGCCGCGGGTGCGCTCGCCTATCGACGACGAGCAGGCCGAGCGCGACCAGCACGACCGCCGACGCGCTGAGGGCCAGCGACCACCGCACGCCGATCACGGCGCCGAGGACGCCGACCGTCAGACCGCTGCCCGCGCGCAGACCGAGCATCGAGGTGTTGAAGAGCCCCACCATGCTGCCGCGGATATTCGGCGGAGCCAGGAGCTGGATGAGCGTCTGCGCCATCGACGTGAACGCGATGTTGAAGGCGCCCGCCAGCACGAGGATGGTCACCGCCGCCGGGTAGCTCTGCGCCGCCGGAAACAGCGCCATCAGCACGCCCCAGACCGCGGCGCAGCCGATCGCCGTGCGCGCGCTCAGCCGGATGAAGCTCGCGCTCTCCAGGAGCACCGCGCCGATGATGGCGCCGACGGCGTTGGCGGCCAGCAGCACGCTGTACCAGGTGCCCGCCTCGTCGGTGCCGAGATGGTGGGCGTACTCCGGCATCTGAGCCTGGAACGCGTTGCCGACCAGGAACGACGTGGTCCCGCCCAGCACGATCATCATGATGATGCGCGCGTCGGCGCGCGCCTCGGCGAGCAGACGCGGGATGTCGGCGAGGCCGAAGCGGGGCGCTCGCCGCCGGTCCGGGTCTCGCAGATGGCCCGTGTACGGGATGCGCAGCAGGAAGAGCGTGAACGGGGCGTAGAGCAGGATGTTGACGAGGAGCCCCATGCCCGGGCCGAGCAGCAGCATCATCCCGCCGCCGACGGCGGGCCCGAGAAGAATGGCCAGATAGCGGCTCGTGGCGTTGAGGCGGATGGCGCTCGGCAGCCGCTCGGGCCCGACGATGTCGTGGATGATCAACTGCGAGGCCGCCACCCCGATCACACCGGCGCCGCCGTGAATCAACAAGATGACCGCCGCGTGCCAGATGCGGAGCGTCCCGGTGAGGAACAGCACGGCCCAGGACAGGGAGGCCAGCGCGAACAGTCCCTGCGAGATCTGGATCAGCTTGCGGCAGTCGAAGCGGTCGGCGAGGGCGCCCGCGTAGACCGAGAAGAGCAGGAAGGGCACCCAGTGGCTGATGACCGCGAACCCCGCGAGCGTCGGCGAGTGGAACGCCTGGAAGATGACCCAGTAGCTGATGACATGCTCGATGTTGTCGGCGGTCGCGCTGAGGAGCACCAGGAGGAAGTAGCGCCGGTAATCGCGATGGTGGAGCGCGCCGAACTTCGTGCCCGGTGAGGGCTCGGGGACGGAGAGCGGCGGTCGACTCACCGGGACGATTATAATCGGGGTCGTAGCGCGGTCACGAACGACGCGACGAAAAGAGGGACGAGATGAAGGGCGTGACGCTGCCGACCGAGACGGTGTTCGTGATGGAGGCCTCGCCGATCAAGTTCGGACTCGGCGCGACGGACGAGATCGCCTACGACGTCCGCCGGCTCGGGCTCAAGCGCGTCCTGATCGTGACCGACCGTCACATCGGTGAGCTCGGGCTTCCCGACCGGATCCGCCTGCTCCTGGAGGAAGAGGGCATCAAGGCCGACGTCTACGACGGCGTCGAGATCGAGCCGACCGACCGGTCGATGGAGGAAGCCGCCGAGTACGCGCGCCAGCGCGAGCTCGACGGGCTCATCGCCGTCGGCGGCGGCAGCGCGCTCGACACGTGCAAGGCGGTCAATCTCCTGACGACCTACCCGGCGCCGCTGCTGGACTACATCAACCAGCCGGTCGGACGGGGACGGTCGGTGCCGGGTCCGCTCAAGCCCCTGATCGCCGTCCCGACGACGGCGGGAACCGGCAGCGAGACGACGGCGGTGGCGGTGACCCACGTTCTCGCGCACCACGTGAAGGCCGGCGTCTCACACCGTCTGCTGCGCCCGGCGCTCGGGATCGTCGACCCGCTCAACACGCTCACTGCGCCGCCGGAGGTGACGGCCGCCGCGGGCTGCGACATCCTGACGCACGCGATCGAGTCCTACACCACGCGCCCGTACAACGCGCGGGCGAAGCACCATCCGCCCGACCGTCCGGCCTACATCGGCGCCAACCCGGCGAGCGACATCTGGTGCGAGAAGGCCATCGAGTACGTCGGGAGGTACCTGCGCCGCGGCGTGCTGAGCGGGCTCGACCTCGAGGCGCGCGTGCACCTGGCGCTGGCCGCCAACTACGCGGGCGTCGGCTTCGGCAACGCGGGCGTGCACATTCCGCACGCGCTCGCCTATCCGATCGCCGGCCTCGTCCGCGATTACGTGCCGAGCGGCTATCGAACCAGCCATCCGCTCGTCCCGCACGGCATCTCGGTCGTCGTGACCGCGCCGGCCACCTTCCGGTTCACTTACGCCACCTCGCCGGAGCGGCACCTGCGCGCGGCGGAGCTGATGGGCGTCTCGACGGCCGGGCTCTCCGAGCGCGAGGCGCGCGAGGCGCTGCCCAACGCCCTGCTGGCGCTCATGCGCGACGTCGGCGTCCCCAACGGCCTCGGCGCGCTCGGCTACGGTGAGCGGGATATCCCGTCGCTGCTCGAGGGCACGCTGAAGCAGCCGCGGCTCCTCAGCGGCGCGCCGCGGGCGGTCGGCTCAGCCGAGATCACCGCGATCCTGCTCGAGTCGCTCCGCTGCTGGTGACGCTCGCCGCGCGATAACCCTTATGCGCCGGCGGTGAACCCTTGCGAAGGCAGTCGAAAGGCCTTGGCGAACTTGCTGGCGAAGGTCTGGTACCCCACGATGAACGTCAGCTCGACCACCTCGGCCTCTGAGAAGTGCTCGCGGAGCCGGCCGACACACGCGTCGGTCACCTCGCGGTCCTCACGCGTGATCGCCTCGGCGTACTCGAGCGCCGCGCGCTCGCGCGCGGTGAACTGGTCGCTGGTCGAGTAGCGGACCAGCGCGTCGAGCTTCTCGAGCGGAACGCCCCGCTTCGCGCCGACGGCGCGGCGGATGTCCATTCAATACGCGCTGCCGTAGAGCGCGGCGACGTGCACGTTCAGCAGGGCCCGCAGCGGCGCGTCGATCCGGCCGAGCCACTCGAGCGAGCCGTAGAGCGCGCCGAGCCCCAGCATGAGCGGGACACGGTGAGCCATGATCCGCTCCGGCGTGGGTACCTTGCCGAACATCGCCTCGCCGATCTTGTAAAAGGCGCGAACCGCCAGCCCCGGCCGTTCCACTTCGCTGATCGTGGTCATTGGCGTCCTCCTCGGGTTTCGTGCGGTTGATCGATCGGCCTCCACCTCCAGTTTCCCACCTGAGGCCAGAGCGGGGCCGGAGCCGTATGATAACGTGGGTGACCGCATGACCGTGTCACGCGGACCCGCTCTGGAGCAGCGCCGCCTCGGTCGGACCGACATCGTAGCGAGCGTGCTGGGCTTCGGCGGCTCCGAGATCGGCTACCAGGGCGTGACCGGTCGCACCGTCGCCCGGCTCCTCGGGAGTGCGATCGACGCCGGGCTCAACGTGATCGACACCGCCGAGTGCTACGAGGACAGCGAGAGCCTGATCGGAAAGGCGATCGGCGCGCGGCGGCGCGAAGTCCACCTGTTCACCAAATGCGGGCATGCCGGCGGGTGGGCTCGCGCGGACTGGCGGCGGGCCCCGCTCCTGACCAGCATCGAGCGCAGTCTGCGGCGCCTGGCGACCGACTACGTCGATCTCATCCAGCTCCACAGCTGCTCGCTCGAGACGCTGCGCAAGGGCGAGGCCATCGAGGCCCTGGAGCAGGCGCGCGAGCGCGGCTGGGCGAGATACATCGGCTACAGCGGCGACGGGGCGGCGGCCCGTTACGCCGTCGAGTGCGGGCGCTTCGACACGCTGCAGACCTCGGTCAGCATCGCGGACCAGGAGGCCATCGAGGGCACGCTGCCGATGGCGATCGCGCGGCAGATGGGCGTGATCGCCAAGCGCCCGCTCGCCAACGTCGCCTGGCGATACCAGAAAAAGCCGGCCGAGTCGTACTACCAGACCTACTGGTCGCGCCTCAAGACGCTCGACTATCGATTCCTCACGAGCGCGCCCGAGACGGCCGCCGGCACCGCGCTGCGCTTCACCCTGAGCGTGCCCGGCGTTCACACCGCCATCGTCGGCACGACCAGGCCGGAGCGATGGCAGGAGAACGCGGCGCTGCTCCGGGCGGGCGGGCTGCCGCCGCGAGAGTTCGAGCAGATTCGCGCGCGCTGGCGCGAGGTCGCCGACGGGTCGTGGGAGGGTCAGGTCTGATGGCGCCGCCCGCGCCGGCTGCCGGTCCGTCGATCTTCGTTCCCGCCACCCGGCGCGAGCGCGCCCAGAACTTCGAGGGCTACTGGGCGTATCTCCGGCAAAAGAACGGCGAGCTCTTCGAGCGCGAGCAGGCGCTGGCGGAGAAGCAGCGAGTCCTCGGCCGCTTCCGCGAGCACGCCGTCCGCTCGCGCCGGCCGCTGGCGGCGCCGGAGCTCTTCTACCGCAACAACGTCGTCATGCGGGACGATCCGCGGACGCTCGATCGGACGACGCTCTTGCTGACCTTCCTCTACAAGTTCGCCCGCCACGAATGGGTGGGCATCTCCGCGGCGTGGGACGTGACGCCGACCCTGGCCGACTCGGTGTACGTGACCGACAGGATCAGCCGCTATCATCTCGCCGAGGAGTTCGGCCACATGCGGCTCTTCCACGAGATGTTCGAGACGTTCCGTCTCGATCGGGTGCAATGGGTTCCGCTGGCCCCGTGGGTGCGCCGGGCCTACGGCTTCTTCACGCGGATGCCGCCGGCGCTCATGGCGTCGGCGGCCTTCGTGACCGAGCTGATGGGATTCACGGTCTACCTGCACCTCGACCGTATTCTCGACACGATCCTCGCCGAGGAGCCCGACGCGCGCGAGCGGGTGCGCGCGCTCCTGTACGAGATCGCGAGCGACGAGCTCGGGCACATCGGTCTGCGCCGGAATTTTCTGGGACCGCTCGGCTGCCGCACGGCGAAGCTCATGATCGGACCGATGTTCCGCGCGTTCCTGCGCAGCATGCCGGAGTCGCCGCTCCTGTTCGACGTCCGCCAGATGGTGAAGGACGCTCAGGGGTTCACCTACGGCGCCGTCTCGCCGGCGATCTCGAAAGGCGCCTGGGTGCCCTCGTACGTCCGCCTTCGCCCCTGATCGGGGATCCGGCCAGCGCCGTCGAAGCGGCGCACCGACCGCGAGCTGGATCCCGACCGGCTGCTCGCGTCCCTCCGCAGGCTCCTCGGCTGACGCGCGGCGGGGTACACTATCGCCCGGCATGCGACTGGGCGTTCTCATTCCGACCCGTGGTGTGGTCATGCAGTCGGCCGAGCGGCCTGCCGTCGAGGAGTGCTGGACGATGGCGCGGCTCGCCGACCGCGCGGGCTACGACGCCGTCTGGGTGGGCGACAGCATCGTCGCCAAGCCGCGGCTCGAGCCCCTGACGACCCTCGCGTACCTGGCCGGCATCACGACACGCGTGCGGCTCGGGACGGCCGTCCTCCTGCCCGCGCTGCGGCACCCGGTCGTGCTCGCCCACCAGATCGCCAACGTCGACCAGATCTCGCGGGGCCGCGTGGTGCTCGGCCTCGGCGTGGGCTGGAGCCTGCCGTCGGCCGAGCGGGAGTGGGCGGCGTGCGGCGCCGACCACAAGCGCCGTGTCCGGCGTCTCGAGGATCACGTCGAGATCTGGCGGATGCTCTGGAGCGGCAAGCCGGTGACCCATCGCCGCGGCGATGTGGAGCTCAGCGACCACACGATCGGTCCCTTGCCGTGGAACGCGGCCGGCCCGCCCGTCCTCATCACCGCGGCGAACCGCGGAGAGATGCTCCCCGCGCAGTTCGACCGGTTCGGCCGGCTCGGGGACGGCATCATCACCACCTACGTGCACGCCGAGGAATGCCGTCTCGTGGGCGAGCGCGCCGAGGAGGCGCTGGCGCGCCACGGGCGCGCCGGCACGCGATTCGAGCTCTGCGTGTACACGACGGTCAGAATGGAGAACGATCCCGGCACCGCCGAGCGGGTCACCTCCGAGTTTCTCGCCACCTACTACGGTGGCGGGGTGCACTCGCGGGGGACGATGGGCCTCGGGCCCGCCGACGTGGTGATCGCCGCGCTCGAGCGGTACGCGGCGGCCGGGGTCAGCGACCTGTGCATCCGGTTCGCGGGTGACGATCAGCTCGCCCAGCTCGAGCGCTTCACCGCCGAGGTCCTGCCCGCCCTTCGCCACCGAGGAGGAACACGATGAAACTCCGATTCGATCAATCCGCGCCGTACGAGGTCGACGAGCTGGACGCGCCTTTCGCCAGACCGGGCGGCCTGGAGCTTCTCGCCCGCATCTACCGGCCGAAGGGCGAGGCGGAGTTGCCGCTGGCGGCGCTGGTCGACGTGCACGGTGGAGCGTGGAGCCGCAACGACCGGACGTCCGGCGCCGTGCACTGCCGGGGGCTCGCGGCGGCGGGCCTCCTCGTGGTGTCGCTCGACTTCCGCCAGGGCTCGGCGCACAAGCATCCGGCCGCCAGCGCCGACGTGGCGGCGGGCGTGCGCTACGTCCGCGCTCACGCGCGGCGCCTCGGCGTCGATCCGCGACGGGTCGGGATCGTCGGGAGCTCGAGCGGCGGCCAGCTGGCGCTGCTCGCCGGGCTCAAGCCCGGCGCCCCCGAGCACGCCGGCACTCCGATCGTCACGCCCGACGGCTCGCTCGACACCAGCCCCGGCGACGAATCGGTCGCGTTCGCCATTGCCCTCTATCCCGTCGCGGATCCGCTGGCGCGCTTCCGCTACGTGGTCGGCCGGCAGGACGACGGGTCGGGCTTCGACGCCAAGCGTCTGATGGCCGCCCACCACGGATACTTCACGAGCGAGGCTCAGATGGCGGAGGCCAGCGTGACGCGCATCGTGGCGGCCCGCGAGTCCCGGGCGTTGCCGCCCGTCTGGCTGGCCCATCCTGAGCTCGACGACAACGTGCCGGCCGCGATCACCGACGCGTTCGTCAGCGCCTACCAGCAAGCGGGCGGCCCGATCGAGCGCGTCCACTTCCCGGGCGCGCGCCACGGCTTCACGGGGCAGGCGAGCGCGGACACCGACAAGGCCCTCGCGATGATGCGCGATTTCATCGGCCGGCAGCTGGCGCGATGAAGCTCGCCGCGATCGGCATCGCCGCGCTTCTCGTCTTCGCGGCCGCCGGCCCCGCCGGCGCCAGTTCGGACGCGGCGGGGCAGCTCACGTGGGCGGTGCACACAACGCTGGTGCCCACCTATTTCGACCCGGCGGAGACGACGATCATCACGTCGTTCATGGTCCTCTACGCGCTGCACGACGGAGTCATGAAGCCGATGCCGGGCAAGCCGCTCGCCCCCAGCCTGGCCGAATCATGGTCGGCGTCGCCCGACGGGCTCGTCTACGAGTTCGTCCTGCGCCGGGGCGTGAAGTTCCACAACGGCGATCCCGTCACCGCCGAGGACGTGAAGTTCTCCTTCGAGCGCTACCGCGGGATCTTCGCCCGCAACCTGAAGGACAGGGTCGCGGAGGTCGAGACGCCCGATGCCGGGCGCGTGCGGTTCCGGCTCAAGCAGCCGTGGCCCGACTTCATGACGTTCTACGGCACGCTCGCGACCGGCGCGGGCTGGGTCGTTCCCCGGAAATACCTCGAGAAAGTCGGTGAGGACGGCTTCAGAAAGGCGCCGGTCGGCGCCGGACCGTACCGCTTCGTGTCCTTTACGCCGGGAATCGAGCTTGTGCTGGAGGCGTTCGAGGGCTACTGGCGCAGGAGCCCGAGCGTGAAGCGGCTGGTGCTGCGCACGATCCCCGACCCGGCCACGCGGCTGGCCGCGCTCAAGCGCGGCGAAGCCGACATCGCCTTCTCGATGATCGGCGAGCTGGGCGACGAGGTGCGGCGGACGCCCGGGCTCACGGTGAAGGCCGTCTACCCGTCGACCCACTGGCTGTCCTTCGTCGATCAGTGGGACCCGAAGTCGCCGTGGCACGATCGCCGGGTCCGGCTCGCCGCGAACCTCGCGATCGATCGCCGCGCCATCGATCAGGCCCGGACGGGCGGGCTCTCGAGGATCACCTACAGCATCATCCCGAGCTCCTTCGATTTCTTCTGGCAGCCCCCGGCATATGCCTTCGATCCCGCCGGCGCGAAGCGGCTTCTCGCCGAGGCCGGCTACGCCGGCGGCTTCGACGCCGGGGAATACTTCTGCGACATGACCTCGGCGGACGCGGCCGAGGCGATGATCGGCTACCTGCAGGGCGCGGGAATCCGCGCCAAGCTCCGCCCGCTCGAGCGCGCGGCCTTCAACAAGAGCATCGCCGAGAAGAAGCTCAAGAACCTCGTGCAGATCATCGGCGGCTCCTTCGGGAACGCCGCCACGCGCCTCGAGGCTTACGCGGTCTCGGGCGGACAGTTCGCCTACGGCGGCTACCCGGACGTCGACGGCCTCTTCCGCGAGCAGGTGGGAGAGCTCGATCGCGGCAAGCGCGCGGCGATGCTGCAGCGGGTCCAGCAGCTCGTGACGGAGAAGGCGATGGTGGCGCCGATGTACGAGCTGGCCTTCGTCAACGGCGTCGGCCGGCGCGTGGACGAATCCGGCCTCGGGCTCATCGCCGGCTACGCCTTCTCGGCGCCCTACGAGGACTTGAAGCTCAAGGCGAAGTAGCCTACTCTCGCGCCACCTGACGTCCCGTTCGATTCGCCCGGCGGAGGGCCGAACCGATGAGCGCGACCAAGACCCCGTTGTCCGAGATCATCTCGATCAGCGACCTCCCGTGGCAGGAGCGGCAGCCCGCCGTCCGGGCCAAGAGCCTCTGGGCCGATCCGGCGACCAAGCGACAGGCGGTGCTGAGCCGCATCGAGGCGGGCGCCAAGCTGCCGCTGCATCGGCACGTCGGTGACGAGCTGCTCTTCGTCGTGGAGGGCGCCCTCTCCGACGACTTCGGCACGGTGACGGCCGGGAACATGGGCTATCGACCGAACGGCTGTGTCCACACCGTATCGACGGCGAACGGGGCGACGGTGCTGGCGATCCTCACCGGCGGCGTCGAGCCCCTGTCGCAGCGCGAGAGCGGGCCGGCGTCGCAGATCTTCACGCTGTGCGATCTGCCCTGGATCGACGCGCGCCCGGGTGTGCGCCAGAAGCGCATCTGGGAGGACAAGGCGGGCGAGCGTCGCGCGATCCTGACCCGCTTCGAGCCCGGCGCCACGCTCCCGCGCCACCGTCACGTCGGCGACGAGCTGATCTTCGTCATCGAGGGCGCCAACGCGGACGAATCCGGTCCGGTGACGACCGGCAACATGAACTACCGGCCGAACGGCTGCGTGCACACGGTGACGACGAAGAACGGCGTGACGATGCTGGCCGTGGTCTGGGGTCGCACGGAGCCGGTCTAGAGAGCCGCCGCCGTGACGCTGATGGGGCGTTCTCCGCGCCCTACGAGGATGTGACGCTGAAAGGAAAATAAACTCCGCAAACAGGGAGGCTTCCCATGAGAAGCGTTCGAGGCCTCTTCGTTCCGTTCCTCGTTCTGGCCCTCTTGATGTCTGCAGTCTCGCCGAGCGGTGCCTCGGAAGCGCCCGCGGGTCAGATGACCTGGGCCGTTCACATCTCGCTTGCTCCCACATGGTTCGACCCGGCGGAGACCTCTGGAATCATCACGCCGTTCATGGTGCTGTACGCCCTGCACGACGCCGTGCTGAAGCCGCTGCCGGGCCAGCTGATGACGCCGAGCCTGGCGGAATCCTGGAGCATGTCCCCCGACGGACTCGTCTACGAGTTCGTGCTTCGCAAGGGAGTGAAGTTCCACAACGGCGAGCCCGTCACCGCCGAGGACGTGAAGTTCTCGTTCGAGCGCTATCGCGGCGCCTCGGCCAAGCCGCTCAAGGACAGCGTGGCGACGATCGAGACGCCGGACCCCGGGCGCGTCCGCATCCGCCTCAAGCGGGCCTGGCCCGATTTCATGACCTTCTATATCGGCGCCACCGGCGCCAGCTGGATCGTGCCGAAGAAGTACGTCGAGAAGGTGGGTGACGAGGGCTTCAAGAAGGCGCCGATCGGCGCCGGCCCGTACCGGTTCGTCTCCTACTCACCGGGCATCGAGCTGGTGGTCGAGGCCTTCGACCAGTACTGGCGCAAGACGCCGAGCGTGAAGCGGCTCGTCTTGAAGTCGATTCCGGACGAGGCCACGCGTCTGGCCGCGCTCAAGCGCGGCGAGGTCGACGTCGCCTACGGGATCCGCGGCGCGCTCGCCGAGGAGCTCCGGCGCACCCCCGGGCTGACGCTCAAGCCCAACGTCGGTCAGGCCACGTTCTGGGTCAACTTCCCCGATCAGTGGGACGCGAAGTCGCCGTGGCACGACCGGCGCGTTCGCCTGGCCGCGAACTACGCGATCGACCGGCAGGCGATCAACCAGGCGGACGCGCTGGGATATTCGAAGATAACGTGGAGCATCGTGCCCTCGAGCTTCGAGTTCTACTGGCAGCCGCCCGGATACTCCTACGATCCGGTCAAGGCCAAGCAGCTCCTGGCCGAGGCCGGCTACCCCAACGGCTTCGATGCCGGGGACTACTTCTGCGACGCCGCGATCACCTACGTCGGCGAGCCCGTGGTCAACTACCTCAACTCAGCCGGCATCCGCGTGAAGCTCCGGCCGATCGAGCGAGCGGCCTTCTTCAGGGGCTGGTCGGAAAAGAAGCTGAAGGGGCTCATCCAGGGCGGCAGCGGCGCCTTCGGCAACGCGGCGACGCGCATCGAGGCGTTCATCGCCGCCGGCGGCACCTACGTGTCCGGGAGCTACAAGGACATCGACGGGCTCTTCCTGGAGCAGGCGAACGAGCTCGACGCCCGGCGGCGCGAGGCGGCGCTGTACCGGATCCAGCAGCTCATCCATGAGAAGGCGATGATCGCGCCCATCTGGCTGAACGCCGGATTGAACGGGTCCGGGCCTCGGGTGGAGGAGGCGGGCATCGGCCTCATCGCCGGGTACGCCTTCTCGGCCCCGTACGAAGACGTGAGGCTCAAGGGAAAGTGATGCGCTCTCCTGCCCTCCTGCTCGCCGTCCTGGCCGCCGCGTGGGCCGCCGCGCCCGAGGCCCGCGCCGAAGCGCCCGCCGGTCAGATGACCTGGGCCGTGCACACGACCCTGGTGCCGTCCTGGTTCGATCCCGCCGAGACCATCCAGGGCACGCCGTTCATGGTTCTCATGGCGACGCACGACGCGCTCGTGAAGCCGATGCCCGGAAAGAGCATGGCGCCCAGTCTCGCCGAATCGTGGAGCACCTCGGCCGACGGCCTCGTCTACGAGTTCGTGCTGCGCAAGGGAGTGAAATTCCACAACGGGGATCCCGTCACCGCCGAGGACGTGAAGTTCTCGTTCGAGCGCTACCGCGGCACCCTGGCCAGGACCTTCAGGGAGAAGGTGCTGGCGGTCGAGATTCCCGATCCCGGTCGCGTCCGGTTCCGGCTCAAGCAGCCTTGGCCCGACTTCATGACCTACTACGCGACGCGGACGACCGGCGCCGGGTGGATCGTGCCGAAGAAGTACGTCGAGAAGGTCGGAGACGACGGCTACAAGAAAATGCCGATCGGCGCCGGCCCCTATCGGTTCGTCTCGTTCACGCCCGGCGTCGAGCTGGTGCTGGAGGCCTTCGAGCAGTACTGGCGCAAGGTCCCGAACGTGAAGCGCCTCGTCTTGCGCGTGATTCCCGACCACGCCACGCGGCTGGCGGCGCTCAAGCGCGGCGACGTCGACATCGTCTACCTGATCAGCGGGGAGCTGGCCGGGGAGGTCCGCCGAACGCCCGGGCTCACGTTGAAGGCGGTGTTCCCGTCCAACCACTGGCTGATCTTCGCCGATCAGTGGGATCCGAAGTCGCCCTGGCACGACCAGCGGGTGCGGCTGGCCGCCAATCTGGCGATCGATCGCAACACCCTCAACGAGGCCGCCACGCTCGGGCTGTCGAAGATCACCGGCAGCATCGTGCCGTCGAGCTTCGACTTCTACTGGCCGGCGCCCCCGTACCCCTACGATCCGTCCCGAGCGCGGAGGCTGCTCGCCGAGGCGGGCTATCCGAACGGCTTCGACGCCGGCGAGTTCTACTGCGACCTTCAGGTTTGCAGCTGGGGCGAGGCGATGCTCACCGACCTGAAGGCCGTGGGCATCGCGCTCAAGCTGCGCCCGCTCGAGCGGGCAACGTTCTTCAAGGGTGTCGCGGAGAAGCGGTACCGGAACCTCTCGTACCTCTTTCTCGGCTCGTCGGGAAATGCGGCCACGTGGCTGGAGTCGATCGCCGTCACCGGCGGCACGTATGCCTACGGAGGCTACCCTGACATCGACGGGCTCTTCCGGGAGCAGGTGGCCGAGCTCGACCGGGCGAAGCGCGAGACGGTGCTCCATCGGATGCAGCAGCTCATCTATGAACGGGCGATGTTCGCACCGGTCTGGGACTTCGCCTTCCTCCACGGTGTCGGGCCGCGCGTGGAGGAATCGGGGCTCGGCCTCCTCAGCGCCTGGGGGTTCTCCGGGCCCTACGAGGACCTTAAGCTGAAGGGTAAGTGACCCATGAGTTTTGAAGAGCAGCGCCGGGAGTACGCGGCTGGGCTCAGGGCGGCCGCCGCGCAGCGCTTCGGCGCCGCACGCGCCGAGGCGCTGGCGCAGACGATCGAGGACGTCGCGGGCTGGATGGCCGAGGTCGCGGCCTTCCCCGTCGCCGCCGACGAGCCGCCGGCCTTCTACGCGGAGCCGGCGTCGTGAGCCTGCATACGCTGGACGCCGGCGACGCCGCCCGGGCGATCCGGGAAAAGGTCCTCTCGCCGGTCGATCTGGTCGAGGCGCTCCTGGAGCGCATCGCGCGGATCGACGGGCGCGTCCAGGCATGGGCGCTGGTCGACGGCGTAGCCGCCCGCGCGGCGGCTCGGCGGGCGGCCGACGAGGCCGCGCGGGGCGTCTTCCGCGGGCCGCTCCACGGCGTGCCGTTCGGCGCCAAGGACATCTTCTACAGTGCCGGCCTTCGCACCGAGGGCGGCTCGAAGGTCATGGCCGGCTTCGTCCCGGAGTACGACGCGACCGCGGTGGCGCGGCTCAAGGCCGCCGGCGCGATCCTGCTCGGCAAGCTCCACACCACGGAGTTCGCGACCTCCGATCCGGCGCCCACGCGCAACCCGTGGAATCTCGCCTGCACGCCCGGCGGCTCCTCCAGCGGCTCGGCGGCCGCCGTGGCCGCGCGTATGATCCCGCTGTCGCTCGGCACCCAGACGATCGGCTCGAACGTCCGGCCCGCGTCCTACTGCGGGCTGGTCGGGCTCAAGCCGACGTTCGGCCGGATCGGCACGCGCGGCGTGATGGCGCTGAGCTACACCCAGGACCACGTCGGGCTCATGGCCCGGAGCGTCGAGGACGCCGCTCTCGGGCTCTCGATCGTCGCCGGTCACGATCCAGACGATCCCAGCTCGTCGCATGCGCCCGTGCCCGACTATCTGGCGGCCCTCACGCGCCGGCGCGCGCCGCGCGTCGGTGTGCTGCGCGAGTTCTTCGAGCGCGCCGTCCCCGAGGTCGCCGACGTCACGGCGCAGGCGGTTCGCCGGCTGGCGCGCGCCGGCGCCGCCGTGGAGGAGGCCAAGCTGCCGCCGGCGTTCCAGGTGGCCCACGCCGCGGCGTACGTGATCACGCGGAGCGACACCGCGAGCATCCACGCCGAGCGGTTCGCCCAGAAGGCCGACCTCTACCGGCCGGCCATCCGGAGCTCGATCGAGATGGGGATGCTGATCCCGGGCGATCTCTACGTGCGGGCGCTCCGGATCCGCCGCCAGTTCCGCCGGGAGCTGCAGCCGCTCCTCGATCGCTACGACGTGCTGCTGACGCCCACGACGCCGGCGCCCGCCCCCGAGGGCATGGCGACGGGCGATCCCCAGTTCCAGATCGCGTGGTCGCTGAGCGGCCTGCCGTCGATCACGGTACCCTGCGGTCTCACGACGTCCGGGCTGCCGCTCGGGATCCAGCTCGTGAGCAAACACTTCACCGAAGCCTCACTGCTCTCGGCGGCGGCGTGGTGCGAGGATATCCTCGGCCGCGCCTCGGCGCCGGAGCTCTAAGGAGAGCGTTCATGAGCGAGTCCCTCGGGCAGGCGGTCGAGCTCCTGGCGGCCGGCGACTGGAAGCAGGCGCACGAGATCGTCCAGAAGGACAAGTCGACGCTGTCGTCGTGGATCCACGGGATCGTGCACATCCTCGAGGGCGACCTCGACAACGCGCGCGGCTGGTACAAGCGGGCCGAGCGTGCGTTCCCGGGAGCGGAGGCGGCACAGGCGGAGATCGCCGCCGCCCGCCGGGCGGTCGAGAGCGCCCCCGACCACGCCTGATGTATAGTGCGGGCGCCGCGGGCGTCCGCGCGGTGACTTGAGGAGGTGGGCCATGGCGAACAAGGGAAACATCCTGGTCGGAACCGTCGGTCAAGGCGTCATGCTGAGCGCCGATGACGGAGAGAGCTGGACCCGGGCCGGCGTGCGCCAGGGCATGCACTCCGACTGCATCGTCCGGGCGCTCCGTGAAGACGCGCACCACCCGGAGGTCGTCTACGCGGGCACCGACATGGGGCTCTACCGGAGCGACGACCGCGGGATGAAGTGGCGCCTGCTCGACAACCCGATGAAGGGCTCGGTCGTCTGGAGCGTGGCGATCGATCCGATCGATCCGGCGATCATGTTCGCCGGCACCGGCACACCGAGCAAGCCGGGAATCTTCCGGTCCACCGACGGCGCGAAGAGCTGGGGAGCGCTGCGCGTGCCGATCGCTGACGACTGTCCCAACGTCGGGATCCCCCGGCCCACGGGCATCGCGGTCGACCCGACCAACGACCGGAACGTGTGGGTCGGCCTCGAGGTCGATGGCGTCCGCTACAGCACCGACGGCGGCGACACGTGGGCCCGGGTGAACGGCCAGATTCCGAACCAGGACGTCCACAACGTGCTGGTCGTCGAGGGCCCGCCCAAGACCGTGTTCACGGTGGTTAACGACGACATCTGGCGCAGCACCGACGACGGCAAGACGTGGCACGCGGCGCGCGCCCGCGAGGTCTTTCCGTGGCACTATCCCCGCGGCATCGCGGTCAAGCCGAACGATTCGCGCACGGTGTTCCTGACCCTGGGCGACTCCACGCCGGGCCGCATCGGGACGATGATGCGCTCGCGAGACGCCGGCGCGACCTGGGAGAGCCTGAAGTTCCCGGTGCAGCCGAACTCGGCCATCTGGACGGTGAGCATCCCCGCGTCCGCGCCGGACACGATGTTCTGCGCCAGCCGTTACGGCTATCTCTATCGCAGTGACGACGGTGGCGATTCCTGGCGCAAGCTCTGGCGGGAGTTCGGCGAGGTGTCGTCCGTCCTTTGGATTCCGGAATAGGAGCCGCATCCATGAAAGCGATCCGTGTCTCGGAGTATGGCGGCCCGTCCGTTCTGAAGCTCGAGGAGGTGCCCGCGCCTCAGCCCGGGCCCGCCCAGGTGCTCGTCAGAAACCACGCGGTCGGCGTGAACCCGGTGGACACCTACCTCAGGTCGAACACCGACAATCGCGGGCCGAAGCTGCCGTACACGCCCGGCTCGGACGCGGCCGGCGTCGTCGAGGCGGTCGGTGACGGGGTGACCCGCGTCAGGAAGGGTGACCGCGTCTACGTGGGCGGCACCGTCTCCGGCGCCTACGCCGAGCTGGCGCTCTGCGGAGAGGCGCAGGTGCACGCGCTGGCGGCGAATGCCAGCTTCGCCCAGGGGGCGGCGATGAACGTCCCCTACGCGACGGCGTTTCACGCCCTCTTCCACCGCGCCCACGGCGAGGCCGGCGAGTCGGTGCTCGTGCACGGGGCAAGCGGTGGCGTCGGCATCGCGGCCGTCCAGCTGGCCAGGGCGCGGGGGCTCACGGTCATCGGTACCGCCGGCACCGAGAAGGGGCGGAAGATGGTGGCCGAGCACGGTGCCCACCACGTCCTCGACCACACGGCACCCGGCTACCTCGACGAGGTGGTCAAGCTGACGGGCGGCCAGGGCGTGGACGTCATTCTCGAAATGCTGGCGAACGTGAACCTCCAGAAGGACTTTGGCGCCCTCGCCATGCGCGGGCGCATCGCGGTCATCGGCAACCGCGGCTCCGTCGATTTCAACCCTCGGCTCGCCATGAACAAGAACGCGGCAATTCTGGGGGTGGCGCTGTTTCACGCCTCCCCGGCCCAGCTGGCCGGCATCCATGCCGCGCTGGTCGAGGGGCTCCGCAACGGTACCCTGCGGCCGGTCATCCAGCAGGAGCTGCCGCTCGGCCAGGCCTCGCGTGCCCACGAAGCGGTCATGGAGAACGGCCACCACGGCAAGATCGTGCTGGTCCCGTAGGCCCCCCCCGCGCGCGCGGCATCGCCCGCTCCTTGACCGGAACCCCATGTTCGGCGCAGGATTGGGCCGGGCGGTCGGACCGCCCTGTTCCCGCCGCACGGGGCGCACGGCGAGAACCCAACGGCAGAGCGACTCATGCGCTCCGACAGGAGATCATCTGTGCGCAGAATTGACCTTGCGATAGGAATTGGCGGGGCGGCGGGCCAGGGCATCGCCACCCCCGGCGATATTCTGGCCCGCATCTTCGTCCGCCGCGGTCTGCACGTGAACGCCTACAACGCCTATCAGTCCATTATTCGCGGCGGCCACATCTTTCTGACGCTCCGCACGAGTGACGAGCCCGTCCTGAGCCAGGGCGACAAGATCGACGTGCTCGTGCCGCTCAATCAGGACACGATGAACCGGCACCTCCGGCTGATGCGGCCGGGCTCCGCGGTGCTGTTCAACAGCGACACGATCAAGCCCGGCGTGGTGGCCGACGGCGTGCAGCTCTGCCCGTTCTCGGTCAAGGCGCTGGCGCCCTCCATCCGGGGTGACCTCATCCAGAACACGATTGCCCTGTCCGCGATCCTGAAGCTGGTCAAGGTCGACTTCGAGATTCTCGAGGAGATCCTGGGGCTCCAGTTCCGGCGGCGCGGCGCCGAGGCGGTGAAGGAAAACGTGGGCGTCGCGCGAGCGGGTTACGACTACGCCGCGACCCACTTCACGCCCTTCCCCTACGCGCTCCCCGACATGGGCAAGCGCCTGGCGTTCCTCGAGGGCAACCAGGCCCTCGCGATGGGCGGCGCGGCCGCCGGCGTGAAGTTCTACTGCGCCTACCCCATGAGCCCGGCGTCAGGCGTGCTGCACTGGATGTCGCGGCACGCGCGCCAGCTCGGCATCATGGTGCGACAGGTCGAGGACGAGATCGGCGTCATCAACATGGCGATCGGCGCGGCCCACACGGGCGCTCGCGCGATGTGCGCGACCTCCGGCGGCGGCTTCGCCCTCATGACCGAGGCGCTCGGCGCCGCCGCCATGATGGAAATTCCGGTCGTCTGCATCAACGTGCAGCGCGCCGGCCCCGCCACGGGCGTGCCCACCAAGACGGAGCAGGGTGATCTCTGGCAGGTGCTGGGCGCCGGGCAGGGTGACTATCCGCGGATCATCGTGGCGCCGACCAGCATCGTCGATTGCTTCAAGCTGGTCCCGAAGCTCTTCAACCTGGTCGACAAGTTCCAGTGCCCGGGCATCATCCTCTCCGATCTGCTCCTGTCGGAGGGCCGGTCGAGCGCCGACCCGGCGGAGCTGGATTTCAAGGTTCCCATCGATCGGGGCGAGGTCATCGGCCTGAACGGCGGGGCGCCGTCGGCGAACGGCGGCTACAAGCGCTACCTGGTCACCGAGAGCGGAATCTCGCCCCGGGCCATCCCGGGGACCCGGGGCTTCAACCACGTCGTGGCCACCGACGAGCACGACGAGGACGGCGTGCTGATCAGCGACGAGTTCACTGATCCGCACAAGCGGCAGTCGAGCCACGAGAAGCGGATGCGCAAGATGGAGGGCGTGCTGCCGCTCCTCCCGGCGCCGGAGCTGTACGGCCCCGCCGACGCGCAGGTGACGCTGCTGGGCTGGGGCTCGACCGAGGGCGTCATCCACGAGGCCATGCAGCAGATCTCCGCCGCGGGCGTCTCGGTCAGTAATCTACAAATCCGGTGGCTGGTCCCGCTGCACACCGAGGCGATCGACTCGATCCTGTCCAGGTGCCGCAAGGTCATCATCGTCGAGAACAACTACAGCGGCCAGTTCGCGCGCTATCTGAGATCGGAGACCGGCTTCGCCGCGGCCGGTCACATCAGAAAGTACGACGGCGAGCCGTTCATGCCGCACCACATCGCGGACGGCGTCAAAGCCATCCTGGCAGGCTCCACGAAGCTCTACGTGCCCGTGCACGAGATCCAGGTTTAAGGAGACGACCATTGGCCACCGTGGTTGAGACCGAAACGCGTGTCAAGGTAACGATCAAGGACCTCAAGGGCAAGGTCGATCCCGACTGGTGCCCAGGCTGCGGCGACTTCGGCGTGCTGGCGGCCCTGAAGCAGGCGATCGTCGAGGCCGGGCTCGAGCCCCACAAAGTCCTGACCGTCAGCGGCATCGGCTGCTCGTCGAACCTGCCGGGCTATCTCAACACGTACGGCATGCATACCCTGCACGGCCGCTCGCTGGCCGTGGCCACCGGCGCCCAGCTCGCCAACCACGAGCTGAAGGTCGTCGTGACCGGCGGCGACGGCGACGGCTACGGCATCGGCGGCAATCACTTCGTGCACTCCATGCGCCGCAACATCGACGTGACTTACGTCGTCATGAACAACCAGATCTACGGGCTGACGACCGGGCAGCTCTCGCCGACCAGCGTCAAGGGGATGAACACGAAGAGCACGCCCTTCGGGAGCGTCGAGAACCCGATCAACCCGATCCCGCTGGCCATCGCGGCCGGCGCGACGTACGTCGCCCGCGGCTTCACCGGTCAGCAGAAGCAGCTGGTCGAGCTGATCAAGGGGGGCTTGCTGCACCGGGGCTTCGCCCTCATCGACACCTTCAGCCCCTGCGTCACGTACAACCACGACAACACCCACGAGTTCTTCAAGCAGCGGACCAAGCGGCTCGACGAGATGGGCCACGACCCCTCGAATCTGCAGAAGGCCATCGAGCGCGGCTGGCAGTGGGGCGACGAGATCCCCATCGGCCTCTTCTGGAAGCGCGAGGACCTGCCGTCCCTCGATCAGCTCGAGCCGGTTCTCGGTAACGGCGGTCCGCTCGCGCACCGTCCGCTGGGCATCGCGCCGGACATGGCGCAGGCCCTGATCAAGGAGCTGATGTAGCGGCTAGCGAGTGCGCTGAGCCGGCGCCGCCGAGAGACCTGCGCGCTCGAGATATCGCCAGATCGCCTCGGCGACCACGCGATTACCGGCGGCGGTGTAGTGACGCGACACCAGGGTGTCGAGGCGGGCGTCGCCGCTGCCGAGGCTTTCCACGAGGTCGATGACCCGGATGCCGCGCTTGCGGCAGTGGTCGATCAGCGCCGCGTAGTGTCGGGACCCGTCGCGCCGGAACCTCTCCACATCGCGGCGGCGCGGATAGACGACGACGATCGGTAGCGAGCCGTTGCGGCTCACCGTGGCCGCGAACGCCTCGACGATCGCCGCGGTGACCCGGAACGGCTCTCCGCTCGTGTCGTAGCTCCCCCCGCTGACGCCCAGACGCCAGTCGGCCCACGCCCAGCGGACGCTCTTGAGCACGCGCATCAGCGGCAGATCGAACGCGCCCTCGTGCGGCCGCACCTGGAAGAACAGATCGTGAGCGCCGAGCCGGGGCAGCTCGCGCTCCGGGCGGGCCAGGAGCTCCCGGTAGCCCGCGAGCTCGCGCATGGGGTTCTCCACCAGCGCCAGCCGGCCCTGCTCGAGCACGTAACGCGGCTTCGCGAGGGCAAGCCCGCTGTTCGGCACGTAGAACGGGCGATAGACGTTCACGTGGCGAAAGAGGTTCTCGGGCATGAAGCCGATGAGCACCACGTGGGCGCCGTAGTCGGCTCCGTCGTGCTGGTAGCGGAGGAAGGCCTGATCGAGCCCGTACGCGCCGACCCCGAAGTTCATCGCCTCCACGGCGGGGTGCGCCTGCATGAGCATTTCCTGCCAGGTCTCCTCGTTGCGCACCTCGTCGCCGTGCGTGAAGGAGTCGCCGAAGGCGGCGATGCGGAGCGAGCCGGGTGGCGGAACGCGCGCGAACTCTCGATCGGCGCGGATGCCCTGGGCGTTCGCACGGTAGAGCTCGCCGCGGCCGCCCGGCTTGATCGTCCAGCCGAGGGCCGCGCTGTAGGTCAGATAGTCCAGATCGTCGGCGAGAATCCGGCCGAGATCGCGCCGGTGGCGCTCGGGGATGGAGCGGACGGTGAGACTCTTGGTTCGGACGCCGGCCAGCCTGTCCAGGACGAACAGACCGGCGCCCATCGCGAGCTCGAGGCCGGCCCACATGAGGAGAATCAGGACCGCCCACCGCGCGAGCTTCACGGCGGCCGTCCGCTACGCCCGGTCCCCGATCACGGCGACGGCCTGGATCTCGATCTCCATGCCGGGCCGCGCGAAGTTGGTGACGGTGATCAGGGCGCTCCCGGGATAGTTCCCGTCGGGGAACTTCTGCTTTCGGAGCTCGACGAACCGGTCGCCGTAGCGCGGCTCCTTGATGAAGACCGTCATGGTGACGAGGTTCGCGAGCGTGCCGCCGACCCGGCGAAGCGTCTGATCGATGAGCGCGAACACGCGATGCGTCTGGGCCTCGAAGTTGCCGGCGATGTCCTTGCCGTCGCCGTCGACGGTGGCGGTCTGGCCGGCCAGCCAGACGACGCGGCCGCCCTCGGTGATGACGGCGGGCGAGTACGCCCGGTTCTTCTGCGCCTCGGTGCCCTCGAGATACTTCGCCATGTCGGCTCCTTTGGACCAACCGCAAGATCGCGCGTCAGCTCGGCCGGCCGCCGCTCTTCAGTTGGATGCGCCGGGCGGCGGTGGCGGCCGTATCGATGCCGCCGTCGCCCGGCACGCAGCCGTAATCACGCTCGGCGCCCTCGGCGGTAATGTAGCCGCGGTCGAGATCGCGCTGCACCTCGTCCGTTGGACGATCGAGCGGATGGCCGTAGCCGGCGCCGCCGGCCAGCCGAAGCTCGAGAATCTGGTCGGGTGCCGCGAGCGTCACGAGCGCGCCGATGCCGTAGTCGTGGACGACCCCGCCCGCCGGATCGAGCATCACACCGCGCACGGGTCCACCAGGGCGACCGCCGAAGAGGCCCGGGGTCCGCGTCAGCACCCCGTCGGGGTGCAGGCTGGCGAGTGTCGGAAGACCGTCGTCGAGAAGCTTGCGGACGCGAACGACCTGGCCGAGACCGCCCCGATGACGGCCCGCGCCGCCGGTGTCGGCGACCAGGCCTTTCTCGAGGACGAGCACCGGCGTGCGCGTCTCGAAGAGCTCGACGGAAGTGTTCGCGGCGCTGGTCGGCCAGAGCAGCGCCGACTTCCCGTCGCCGTGCGCCGATGCCCCCTGACCGCCGCCCTGGAAGAGGTGGTCGTTGTAGACGCGGCCGTCGGGTCCGACGCCATATGCCAGCAGCGAGGCCGGAAGGCCCGTGAAGGCCTGGACCTGGTTCGGGATCGCGCGCGCCAGCGCCATGAAGATATTGGGGGCGATGTACCAGCCGGTGCGCGTGCGCGTGTTGACGGCCATCGGTTTGGCGCAGTTCATGATGCTGCCCTCGGGCGCGACGACCGTGAACGGGCGGTAGGAGCCGGCGTTGGCGGGCACGCCCGGGGACAGAATGCACTTGAGCGGGTACGTGGTGTGGGCGGCGGCGTAGCCGAAGGTGCAGTTCGACCCACCCCGCAAGGCCTGCGGCGGCGCGCCCGCGAAGTCGACGGTGATCGCGTCGCCGCGCACGACGATCTCGACGGGCAGGCGCTGCGGCGTCCCCATGCCGTCGCTCCAGATCTCGCTCGCGTACACACCGTCGGGCACCCGGCGAATGGCCTCGCGCATCGCGGTCTCGGCCCGGTTCTGGATCACGGTGGCCAGCGCCTCGAGGTCCTCGAGGCCGTATTCCGTCATGAAGTCGAGCAGGCGACGGGCTCCGGACGCGTTGGCCGACACCATGGCGTGGATGTCGCCGATCACCTGCTCGCTCTTCCGGACGTTCTCGGCGAGCAGGGTCATGAGGTCCTCGTTCAGGACGCCCGCCCGGTAAAGCTTCATCGGTGGGATTTGAAAGCCTTCCTCGTAAATCTCGCGCGCGTTGAGGCTATCTTTGGTGCCGCCGATGTCGGTGACGTGACCGATGGTGCCGATGATGGCCACGACGGTCCCGTCGCGGAAGACCGGCGTGACGATCGCCACGTCGAACAGGTGGCCGGCGCAGATCCACGGGTCATTGGTCGTCAGGATGTCGCCGGGCTTGAGCGTCTCCACCGGGAACCGGGCCAGGATCGCCTTGACCGCCAGTGGCAGCGTCAGGTTGAAGACGGGCATCGCGCGGGGCGAGTGGGCCAGTGAGTTGCCGCGCGCGTCGAGGACCTCACACGCGAAGTCCTGGGCCTCGCCGATGATCAGGGAGAACGCGGTCCGCCAGACGGTGAGCCAGCACTCCTCGACGATGTTGACCAGCCGGCTCCACATGATTTCGAGCCCGATGGGGTCGCGCTCGATTCGGGCCATGGCTTGCTCGAAGGGCGGGGCGGCCGTCCGAAGCGGCTCCGGCGGGGTACCCTGCGCGATGGTCAATCGCAGGTTGAGGCCGTCATCGACGACGAGCCGGTCTCCCGGTGGCACCACCGTCGTCGACTCGCGCTCCTCCACGATCACGGGCCCCTCGAGGGCGTCCCCCGGCCGCAGCGCGTAGCGCTCGTAGACCGGCGTCTCCACCCAGCCTCCGGACTCGCCGAACCAGGCGCGGCGATGGGTCTTGGCAGAGACGCGCGTGGTCGGATCACGTCGCAACGGGGTCACCCCGTCGGGACCGTCGACTCGGATGTCTGCGGCGCGAATCGTGGGGGCGGGACCCGAGCAGAGGACGCGCCAGTTGACGGCCTGGATCACCGTGCCGGTGTAGAGGTGAGTGTAGAGCCGCGTATATTCGGTCGCGAACGCATCGTTGACGGCGCTCAGGTTCTCGCGCGCGAGCGTCTCGCCGGGCAGCGTCACCGTGATGTCGTGAACCTGGCCGAGCAGACGCATCTCGGCTCGTCGCGTGACGGTGACATCGCTCGGCGCGACGTCGGCGTCGGTCAGCAGCGCGCGCCCCTTCGCCTCCAGATCGCCGAGCAGGGCGTTGACCGCGTCGAGATCCAGATCGTCGAGCACGCCCGGCAGCGAGGTGACGAACTCGAAGCTGATGGGCGCCACGAGGAAACCGAGCGCCGAGGCCGCACCCGACGCCGGCGGGATCAGGACCTCGCGCACGCCGAGGATGCGGGCGACACGGGCCGCGTGCGCGGGGCCGGCGCCCCCGAATCCGAGCATCGCGTAACGCCGGGGGTCGCGTCCCTTCTCGATGATGTGGACGCGGGCCGCGGCGGCCATGCTCTCGCAGACGATCGTGTAGACACCCCACGCCGCGTCGATGGGGGACAGCCGGAGTGGCTCGGCCACGCGGGTCAGCGCGGCCTCCGCCGCGGCCCGGTCAAGACGCATGCGTCCGCCCAGGAAGAAGTCGGAATCGAGGTAGCCGAGCAGCAGGTTGGCGTCGGTGACCGTCGGCTCCTTGCCGCCGAGACCGTAACAGGCCGGCCCGGGATCGGCCCCGGCGCTTCGGGGGCCCACCTTGAGCAGGCCGAGCTGGTCTACGTGCGCGATGCTGCCGCCCCCCGCGCCGATCTCGATCATGTCGATCACGGGCGCCTTGATCGGCAGACCGCTGCCCTTCTTGAAGCGGTGGACGCGCGCGGCCTCCATCATGGGCGCCACGTCGGGCCGGCCGCCCTGGATCAGGCATGCCTTGGCGGTGGTGCCGCCCATGTCGAACGAGATCACATCGCGGTGGTCCGCCTGGGCGCCGAAAAACGCCGTGGCCAGCCCGCCGCCGGCCGGTCCCGACTCCAGCAATCGCACGGGGAATTCGCGCGCCATGCGAGGTGAGGCGGTGCCTCCCGAGGACTGCATCAGGTCGAAACGGCCGTGGAAGCCGCGCTCGCCGAGCGCGTCCTCCAGGCGGGCGACATAGCGGTCCATGAGGGGCTGGACGTACGCGTTCGCGGCCGTCGTCGTGCTCCGCTCGTACTCGCGCAGCTCCGGCACCACCTCGCAGGAGAGCGACACCGAAAGCTCGGGGAATTCACACGCCAGAAGATCCTTGACCGCCCGCTCGTGGGCCGGGTTCTTGTACGAGTGAAGGAAGCAGACGGCCAATGCTTCCACCCCGCGCGTGACCAGGTCGGCGACCTCGCGGCGCACCTGGTCGAGGTCGATCGGCACGCTGACCGCGCCGTCTCGGGTCATCCGCTCGTCGATCTCGCGACGGAGGTCCCGGGGCACCAGGGGCTCGGGGAACTGCAGAAAGAGATCGTAGATGTCGTAGCGTTGCTCGATTCCCATCTCGAGCGTGTCGCGGAAGCCCCGTGTCGTGAGAAGCGCAAGCCTGGCGCCCGTCCGCTCGATGATGGCGTTGGTGACCAGCGTCGTCCCGTGGACGAGTTGACCAATCTGGGACAGCGTGAGTCCGGCGGCGCGAAGCAGCTCGTCCAGTCCCACCAGTGCGCCGATGGACGGATCTTTGGGCGTCGTCAGGCACTTGTGGATCCTGACTCGCCCGCTCGTCGCGTCCAGCAGCACGAAGTCAGTGAATGTTCCCCCGATGTCGACGCCGATCCGATACCGAGCTTCACGCTGCGCCGCAATCATTGACGACCTCCCCAGTACAGCGACTCGAGCCCGACCAGCCGCTCGGTCATCAGCACCACGGCGAGGGTGATCACGATGTTCACGGTGCCGACGGCCGCGGCGGTCGGGTCGAAGGAGAAGCGTAGGTAATCGAAAACCTGGATCGGGAGGGTGGTGGTCCCGACGCCGCTCAAGAGGAGGGAGATTGGAAACTGGTCGAACGAGGTGATGAACGAGAAGACGGCCCCGGAAATGACCCCGCCCTTGATGATCGGCAGCGTGATCCGTCGAAACGTCGTGATGCTCCCGGCGCCGAGACTACGCGCAGCCTCTTCCAGCGAGCGGTCGAAGTTGTAGAGGACCGCGGCCACCGTCAGGAAGACGTAGGGTGTGCACACCACCACGTGACCGATGAGGAGGCCGACGTAGGTCGTTCCGCCCAGCCCGATCGCGTAGTAAAAGATCAGGAGCGCGAGCGACGTCATGATCCCCGGAAGCTGCAGCGGTGCCACCAGGAGCATCCGGAGCCCGTCTTTTCGCCGGGCGTGGCGGACGACGTAGAGCGCTGCCGCCGTTCCGATGATCGTTGTGATGATGGTCGTGAGCGCGGCCAGGCGGAGGCTGAAGAAGAACGACCGGACGAACGGCTCGCTGTTCAGCAACTTGGCGTACCACTGCAGCGACAAGCCCGCGGGCGGAAAGACGAGAAACCGCCCGGCATTGAGGCTGGCGGCGACGACGATCACGATCGGTGCGACGAGGAACCCGTAGAGCAGTGCGATCAGCGTGAGAAACACGGCGCGCGCGAGCCGGCGGCGCCTCATCACGCCGAGAGCCCTCGCATGGCGCGGTTCATCAGCCTGAAGTAGAGCCCGATGCAGGCCAGTGAGGCGGCGAAGAGGATGACCGCCTGGGCGGCCGCACTCGGCCAGTTGTGGACGTCGACGGCGGTCTGCACGACCAGCAGCGGAGTCGTGATGACTTTGAAACCGCCGAGCAGCACCGGAATCACGTACGAGCTGACGGCGAGCACGAAGACGAGCAGGCAGCCGGCGAAGATCCCGGGGAGCGAGAGCGGAAACACGATGCGCCAGAAGGCCATGGTGGACGAGGCGCCCAGGCTCCGGGCGGCCAGCTCGAGGTCGGGCGGGATGTTCTGCAGCGCTCCGGAGAGGGAGAGCACCATGAATGGCAGGTAGATGTGCACCGTGCCGACCAGCACCCCGAACTCGTTGTACATGAGCTTGAGGCCCAGGGGGGCGAGGCCCCAGTGCTTGACGACGGAGTTGATCAGCCCGTTGTCGGCCAGGAGAACCATCCAGCCGAAACTCCGGATGACGACGCCGACGAGCAGCGGCGAGAGCAGGAGCACCAGCAACATGCCCTTCGTCCGGCTGCTGGCTCGGGCGAGGTTGTAGGCGAGCGGATAGCCGAGGAGCAGCGTGAAGAGCGTGGTGAGGAAGCCGAGCTTGAGCGTCCGCCAGAGGATCCACCACTGGAACGCGTCGCCGAGAGCGCTCGTGTAGTTTCCCAGCGTGGGGACGGAAACGTAGGGCTCTGCTTTCCCCGGTGTCAGGAAGCTCATGGCGACCAGGTTAGCGTAAGGAAGCACGAAGAAAACCACGACGACCGCGAGCGCCGGCACGATGAGGAACCAGGGGCGCCCGCGCCGCGTCAGCGTACCCGCTCCTCGCGTGCCGGCACCGACCACGTCGAGCGGGGCTGAAAGGCCGCCTCGACCGCGTCGTCGACGGCGAGCGGCGCGTGCGGGTCGCCCTGCACGCGTAACACCACCCCGGACGCCACCTCCACGCGGTAGTCGACGAGGTTACCGAGAAACGCACGCGCGCGCACCACGCCCTGGAGCCGATTCATCGTCGGGTCGGAGCTCCGCGGTCCGCCCCCCGCGCGTTGGCTCAGCTGGATCGCTTCCGGGCGCACGGCGATCAGGCGCTCGGGCTTGGCGTCGGTAACCGTCGTCGCGCCCTCGCACCGCAGCGTGCCGATTGCGGTGTCGATGACGAACAGCCGACCCTCCCGACCGACGATGTTCCCCTCGATGAAGTTGGTGAGTCCGATGAACTCCGCGACCATCCACGTGTGCGGACGGTTGTAGATTTCCTGCGGCGCGGCCAGCTGGTGAATCTTGCCGTTGAACATCACCGCGATACGGTCAGCGATCACCATCGCCTCCGCCTGGTCGTGGGTGACGTAGATGGTGGTGATGCCGACCTCCTGCTGGAGCGAGCGCACGTAAAACCGCATCTCCTCCCGGAGCTTGGCGTCGAGATTGGCGAGGGGCTCGTCGAGCAGCAAGACGTCGGGCGCGACGACGAGCGCCCGCGCAAGGGCAGCGCGCTGCTGCTGGCCCCCCGAAAGCTGGCGCGGGTAGCGGCCCTCGAGGCCGGTGAGCTGGACTTTGGCCAGCGTGGTCGTCACCCGTGAGCGGATGGTCGGCGTCGCCTCCTTGCGCATCTCAAGGCCGAAGGCCACGTTCTCCGCCACCGTCATGTGCGGGAACAGCGCGTAGTTCTGAAAGACCATTCCGATGTTGCGTCGCTCCGGCTGAAGCTCGGTGACGCGCCGGTCGTCGAAGTCGATCTCACCGGCATCCGGGAGCTCGAAGCCGGCGATGAGGCGCAGGGTGGTTGTCTTGCCGCAGCCCGAGGGGCCGAGGAGCGCCACCAGCTCGCCGTTGTGCACGTCGAGGTTGAGGTCGTCGACGGCAACGACGCTACCGAAGCGCTTCGTCAGGCCTGTGAGGGCGATGGCCGACATCGGGCCGAGGGCGGGTCAGGTGGACATCTCGCGGTTCCAACGGTCGATCAGCTTCGGCTTCTGGTCATTGATCCAGAGCCAGTCCCACTGGAGGATCTTTGGGATGTCCGCCTGAGTGACCGGCATGATCGGTTTGAGCTCGTCGGGCATCTTGACTCGCGTATTGGCGGGCAGCCAGTAGAACTGGCGCAACCACGTTTCCTGCGTCTCCCGCTTGAGCATCCAGTTCACGTACGCAAACGCGGCGGGCTTGTTCTTCGAGCCCGCCGTGACCGCGACGTCCTGCTCGAACATGAGCATGCCCTCGGCGGGCGCCACCCAACCAATGGGCGCTCCCGACTTCTGGAGCCGCACGGCCGCCGGCATGTCCAGGATGCCGATCAGCACCTCGCCCTGAACGAGCAGCTTCTCCATGTCGCCGGAGAAATCCGTCTGCTTGAAGGGCTTGAGCTCCGCGATCTTCTTGTAGGCGGTGTCGATATCCTTGTCGCCGCCGGTCCAGATCTTGGACGTGAGGCAGATGGTCATCTGCCCGGCCGAGTTGACGATGTTGTAGATTCCGATCTTGCCCTTGTACTCGGGCACGGTCCACAGGTCCTTCCACGCCTTCGGCACCGTCTTGATCTTGTCGACGCGATACGCGAGGCCGATGGGGCCGGCCAGCGCCAGCACCCCTGTGTCGTCTTTGATCCTGAGGTTCGGCGCCACGTCCTTGAGGTTGGGCACGAGCTCGTGCGGCAGCTTCGTGTAACGTCCCTCCGCGCGAAGGGGCGCCGCCCAGACCTCGTTCGTGGTGACGACATCGAAGGGAGGATTGTCCTTGCCGGCCGCCTTCAACTTCGCCACCCAGTCCTTGGACAGACCGATGGCGAGCTCGACCTTGACGCCCGGATGCTCCTTCTCGAAGGCGGGCACGATCGTGCTGCGCATGAACTCCTCCCACGGCCCGCCGTAGCTCGTGAGGGTCAGGGTGCCCCCGACCTGCGCCCCGGCCTCGCGGCCCGGGGCGCCGAGGGCGACGACTGCGCCGGCGATCAGCGAGCTTTTGAGAAAGCTTCGACGGCCGAGCCGCGCACGACGCTTCGGACGAGGCGGGTTGACCATGGTCGTCGCGTCCTCCATTCGTGGCGTACCCTTGAACCGGTCGCCCAGACGAACTCGCCGTATCTTGTCCCGGCGATCGTACCCCGTCAAGCGACGCAGCGGCGGCTCGTTGAACGTGAGCCCTTCCAACCGGTAGGTTATGACTCTGATAGACTTCCCGGCGTAAATCCCGCGGCGATTGAAGGAGTGTCGGCGATGGATCTCGGCCTGAAGGGGCGAGTGGCGCTGGTCACCGGAGGCAGCAAGGGCATCGGCAAGGCGGTCGCGCGCGGTCTCGCCGAGGAAGGCGTCCGGGTGGCGGTCTGCGCGCGGAGCAAGGCGTCGCTCGAGGAGGCGGCGCGGGAGCTCGCCGGCGCGACCGGGGCGGACGTCTTCGCGGTCGCGGGCGATCTGACGCGGCCCGACGACGTCCAGCGGATCGTCGACGCGACGGTCGCCCGCTTCGGCCGGATCGACATCCTCGTCAACAACGCCGGCGCGGCGCCGGGCGGCGAGATCCTCGACCTGACGGAAGAGGACTGGCAGAAGGCGCTGCAGCTCAAGTTCATGGGCTACGTCCGGTGCATCAAGGCGGTGATCCCGCACATGCAGCGGCAGGGCGGCGGCCGGATCGTCAACATCGTGGGCAACGACGGCGTGAAGCCGATCGGGATCGAGCTCTCGCCGAGCGCGGCGAACGCCGCCGACCTCGCGATGACGGTCGCGCTGGCCGAGCAGTACGGCCGCCAGAACATCCTCGTGAACGCGATCAATCCCGGACCGGTCGCCACCGAGCGGTGGGGCCAGCTCATCGACGGGATCGCGCGCATGCGCAAGATCAGCGTCGACGAGGCGCAGCAGCGCGCCGAGCGCAGCATCCCGCTGGGCCGGATCTGCACGCCGGAGGAAGTGGCGAACGTCGCGGTGTTCGTGGCCTCGCCCCGCGCCAGCTTCATGAACGGGGCGATCATCACCCTCGACGGCGGCCAGCGGAAAGCGCTCCTGGACTGACGGCGGCGTGATCGTCGACGTCCACGTCCACTACATCGCGCCCGAGGTCTTCGAGTCGCTGCGGCGCCGCGGCGCGAGCAGCGGAGTCCGGCTGCTCCCCGGCGACGGCATCAGACTCCAGGTCGGGGACGAAGCGCCAACGCGGCCGCTCCTGCCCGCGCTTCACACGCTCGATCTGCACACCAAGTTCTTCGCCGAGCAGGGGATCGACGCCGCGGTGTTCGGGCCGTTGATGGACGTGGCGGGCTATTCGCTGCCCCCGGCGCAGGGGGCGGCGTGGAGCCGGCTCCAGAACGAGGCGCTGGCCGCCGCGCTCGACGGCGCGCCCGGCGCTCACCGCGGGCTCGCGACGGTGCCTCTGCAAGATCCGGCGCTGGCCGCCACCGAGCTCACCGTGGCGGTGCGCGACCTCGGGCTGTGCGGCGCCATGGTCGATCCGAACGCGCTCGGGCGACCGCTCGGCGACCCGGCGTTCGATCCGTTCTGGAAGGCCGCCGCCGACCTCCAGGCGCCGGTCGTGCTCCATCCCTTCCTGCTCGAGGCGGTCGAGCGGTTCGGCCGTCACTACCTGCACAACCTGATCGGCTATCCCTTCGAGACGACGCTGGCCGCGGCCGGTCTCATCATGGGGGGCACTCTCGATCGGTTTCCCGCGCTCGACGTGGTGCTCGTGCACGGCGGCGGCTTTCTGCCCTATCACATTGGCCGCTTCGACCGCGCGCACCAGACCCGGCCCGAGGCGCGTGCCGACGGCGCGGGAGTGCCGAGCAGCTACCTCCGGCGCTTCCACTACGACACGCTCGTGCAGCGGCCGGACGCCCTCGGCTATCTCGTCCGGACCGTCGGCCACGATCGGGTCGTGCTCGGCAGCGATCATCCCTTCTGGATGGGCGATCCCGATCCGCTCCGCGTCGTGCGCGAAGCGCGCCTGGCCGGCGGCGAGGAGGCCGCGATTCTCGGCGGCACCGCGGCGCGGCTCTTTCGCCTGGTGTCGTGATGATCGGCCTTCCCATCAAGCGAAAGGAAGACTTCCGGCTCCTGACCGGGCGCGGGAAATACGCCGCCGACGTCCGTCTGCCGGGCCTGCTGCACGCGGCGGTTCTCAGGTCTCCGCATCCTCACGCGCGGATCGCGGCCATCCGCGCCGGGGCGGCGCGCGCGCTTCCCGGTGTCGCCGCCGTGATCAGCGCCGACGATCTCGGCGCGGTCGGCCGCATTCCCGTGCGGCTCGGGCAGCGCGCCGGCGCCGGCCCCAACGCGTGCCTGCAGCCGCCCCTCGCCACCGGTCTCGTCCGCTACGTCGGCGAGCCGGTCGCCTTCGTGGTCGCGGCCAGCCGCTATCTCGCCGAGGACGCGCTGGAGCTGATCGAGATCGACTGGGAGCTTCTGCCCGTCGTCGCCGACGCGCGCCACGCGACCGATCCGGGCGTGCCGGTGCTCCACCCCGCCGCCGGCGGAAACGTCATCGAGCGGCTGAAGGCGCGCGCCGGCGACGCGGAGAGCGGGCTTGCCGCCGCCGAGCGCCGTCTCTCCGAGCGCTTCGCGATCCAGCGTCACACCGGCGTGCCGATGGAGACGCGCGGGCTCACGGCCGCCCACGATCCGGGAACGGGGATGCTCACGCTCTGGGGCGTCGCCAAGGTCCCGCACTTCAACCGGCGCGTCCTGGCCGACCTGCTCGGCCATCCCGAGCATCTGATCCACTTCATCGAGCTCGAGGTCGGCGGCGGCTTCGGCGTGCGCGGCGAATTCTATCCCGAGGACCTCGTCGTGCCGTGGACGGCGATGCGACTGGGGCGCCCCGTGCAGTGGATCGAGGACCGGCGCGAGCACCTGATGGCTGCGAACCACTCGCGCCAGCAGTACCACGAGGTCGAGATCGGCGTCCGGCGCGACGGCACGATCGTGGCCCTGCGCGACCGGTTCACCGTCGATCTCGGTGGCTACATCAGGACGCACGGCGTCGTCGTTCCCGAGCTGACGATGGCGCTCCTGCCCGGGCCCTATCGCATCCCGAACTACGCGTTCGAGGCGCTCTGCGTGATGACCAACAAGACGCCGACCGGGACGTATCGCGGCCCCGGGCGGTACGAGGGCACGTTTGTCCGCGAGCGGCTGATCGACCGCGTGGCGACCATGCTCGAGCTCGATCCGGCCGACGTCCGGCGCCGTAACTTCATCGATGCCGACGAGATGCCCTACGAGGTGGGCGGCTCGACGCTGGGCCAGAAGACCGTCTACGACTGCGGCGACTATCGTTCCGCGTTCGAGCAGGCGCTGGCCGCAGCGGACTACAAGGCCGTGCGCGCCGAGCAGGCGCGGGCCCGGAGCGAGGGACGCTATCTCGGGATCGGCTTTGGCTGCGTCCTGGAAAAGGCCGGGCTCGGCCCGTGGGAATACGCGCGCGTCGAGGTCGACGGCTCGGGCCGCGTCGTGGTCTACTCCGGCGTCGCCGCGGTCGGGCAGGGGATCGAGACCACCCTGGCCCAGGTCGTCGCCGGAGAGCTCTCCATGTCCGCCGATGACGTGACGGTCGTCCACGGCGACAGCGCGCGGGTCCCCTTCGGCATCGGCGGCTTCGCGAGCCGCGGCGCAGCTGTCGCGTTGCCGGCGGCCCTCGAGGCGGCGCGGAAGGTTCGCGACAAGATCTTTCTGATCGCGGCCGGCCTTCTCGAGGCTCACGCCGGTGACCTCGTCCTCGACGCGGGCGCCGTGCACGTGCGCGGTCTCCCCGAGCGCACCGTGACCCTTCGCCAGCTCGCCCGCGCCGCGGTGCCCGGCCCGCCGGGCATGGAGCCCGGGCTTCAGGCCGCGCACTTCTTCGAGGCGCCGCGGATGACCTATCCCTACGGGACGCACGTGGCGGTCGTCGAGGTCGATCCGGCGACCGGCCGTGTCGCGCTCCGCAAGTACGTCGTGACGTACGACATCGGCCGCGCGATCAATCCGATGATCGTCGGCGGCCAGATCGAGGGCGGTCTCGCCCAGGGGCTGGGCGGCGCGATCTTCGAGGAGCTGGTCTACGATGACCAGTGCCAGCCGCTCGCGACCACGTTCATGGACTATCTGGTGCCGACGGCGATGGACATGCCGGAGGCGACGATCGTGAAGATCCTCGAGGAGACGCCCACTCCGCTGAACCCGCTCGGCGTGAAGGGCGTGGGCGAGGGCGGCAGCTCGGGCGCCGGCGCCGCCATCGCGAACGCGGTGGCCGACGCGCTCGCGCCGCTGGGTATCGCGATCACCGAGCTGCCGCTCTCGCCCGACCGCATCGCCCGACTCGTGCGCCAGCGCGGCTCACGCTCATGACCATCAAGGGGAGACGTCGAATGGCTCAAGGGATCCGGGCGGGCGTCTGCAAGGCCGCGCTCGCGGCGCTCGCGCTGATGCTGGGTACGGTGACGGCGCCGGCCGCGGGCGCCGCGGCGGAGACGATCAAGGTGGGGTTCATGGCGCCGCTCAGCGGCATCTTCGCGCAGGCCGGTAAGGACATGCTCGAGGGCATCAAGCTCGCCTTCGAGCAGATCGGCTACCAGTCGGCCGGGCGGAAGATCGAGCTGTTCGAGGAGGACTCCGAGGGCAACCCGGCGGTCGCGCAGGCCAAGTACCGCAAGCTCGTCACGCAGGACCATATCCACGTGCTGACCGGCGTGCTCCTCTCCAACATCGGCTACGGGCTCATCCAGCCGATCGAGCGCGATCAGCTGCCCACGCTCTTCCTGACGACGCCCGACGATCTCACCAAGAAGAACGTGTCGAAGTGGATCCTCCGGACGAATTTTGCGGCCAGCCAGCCCATGCACCCGCTGGGCGACTACGCGGCGAAGACGCTCAAGTACCGGAAGGTCGTCACGATCGCAATGGACAATCCATTCGGCCACGAGCAGATCGGCGGCTTCCAGCGCGTGTTCGAGGACGCGGGCGGCCGCGTCGTGCAGAAGATCTGGGTGCCGCTCAACGCGCTCGACTTCGCGCCGTACCTGACGCAGGTCGGCCGGGACGCCGACGCGGTCTGCGCCGTGTTCGTGGCGGCCCAGGGCGTGCGGTTCATCAAGCAGTACGCCGAGTACGGGCTGAAGGCGCGGCTGCCGCTCATCGGCAGCGGCGTCATGACCGACGAGCACGTCATCCGCAATCTGGGCGACGAGGCGGTGGGCGCTGTCGGCGCGCTCATCTGGGCGCCCACGCTCGCGATTCCCGCGAACCGCACCTATCTGAAGCTCGCCGAGGCCAAGGTGGGCCGGACGCCCGCCTACTTCACCGCCATCATGTACAGCGCCGGGCGCTGGGTGGCCGAGGCGGCGAAGATCGTGGAGGGCCGCGTCGAGGACCGCGAGCGGTTCCTGGGCGCCATCCGGAAGGCGAGCGAGACGGTCGAGGATCCGCGCGGACCGATCAAGCTCGACGAGTGGGGCAACCCGACGCAGAACGTGTACATCCTCAAGGTGGAGAGGGTCGGCGGCAAGCTCACCAACACGGTCGTGCACACCTATCCGATGGTCTCCCAGTTCTGGACGTACAAGCCCGACGAGTTCCTGAAGCTCCCGGCCTACAGCCGCGACTATCCGCCGGCGCGTCCCTGACGATGGGCCAGCCGGCTACGTTTCGCCTGAAGGTGCGCCATTACGAGGTGGATCAGTACGGCCACGTGAACCACGCGCAGTACGTGCATTATCTCGAGGTCGCCCGGATCGAGGCGCTGGACGCGCTCGGGCTGTCGCTGGGCGAGATGCGCCGCCAGGGCTATCTGATTCTCGCCGCAGACCTGTCGGTGAAGTATCTGGCGCCGGCCCGATCCGGTGACACGCTCGAGATCGAGACGTTCATCCGGGAGATCCGCGGGGCGCGATCGATCTGGATCCAGGAGGTCCGCGAGGCGGACAGCCGGCGAACCCTCGTGTCTGCCCAGGTCACCGGAGCCTTCGCGACCGAGGACGGCCGGCCGGCGCGCGCCCCAGACAGCTTCCGCGAGAAGCTCTCGGCCCTGCTCGTCCCCGACGGGACGGTCGCTCAGAGCCAGTGAAGACAGATCTCCTCCTCATCCCGATGAGCGCGCGCTACCGCGACATGCGCGCCGCCGCGCTTGCCGCCGAGGAATCCGGATTCGACGGGCTCTGGACCTGGGATCACCTGCGGGATCCCGACGGCGCCGGAGAGCCCGGAGTGCCGGAGGCGTGGACCGTGCTGACGGCGCTCGCCGAGGTGACCCGGAGAATCTCGCTCGGGCCGCTCGTGCTGAACGTGGCCAACCGCCATCCCGGCGTGCTCGCCAACATGGCGGCGACGCTTCAGGCGGTGTCCGGCGGCCGGCTGCTACTCGGGATCGGAGCCGGCGGGAGCCGCCGCACGCCGTATGCCGCCGAGCAGCAGGCCATCGGGCAGACGGTCGAGCGCGACGAGACACGCGCGCGCCGGGTGGCCGAGGCGATCGAGCTCATGCGGAGGCTCTGGTCGGGGCACGCAGGATTCCTGAAGCCCGAGTCCCCGCCGCCGATCATCGTCGGCGGCTTCGGGCCGCGGATGGCCGCCATCGCGGGCCGTCACGGCGACGGCTTCAACACCCAGGCGATGCATCCGCGGCTCGCCGATCTGGTGCGCGTCGCGCGGGACGAGCGCGCCGCCGCGGGCCGTGACGCGTCGGGCTTCGTCGTCACGGTGTTCGCAGGCCTCGACGAGCGCTGGCTCCGGCCGGACTCGCGCGGGCGACAGGCCCTCGCGAGCGCTGGCGTCGAGCGGCTGATCTTGCTGATCGAGCCGCCGTTCGATCCCGACGAGATCCGCGGTGCCGGCCGCCTGCTCGCCGCCTCGCTGTAGCTCGAAAGTAACCGGATCCGAGCCGTGAATGTGTCTGGCAGTAGCAGCGGGCCTCGCAATGTCCGGTGGATATCCTCGGTCTGCGTAGCCAGACCGGTTCCTCGGCCTCCCGGGGGCTAAACTCGTTCCGGATCGGATCTTTCAGGGCTTCTGCCGAAGGCACCGCCGCCGCGTTAGCTTGCGAGGATTGCTTGGTCCGCCGTGCTACGCGGTTCAAGATACTAATCGTAGACGTCATGAGAAACGCGGAAGAGAGCGTGCCTGAGCGGATCCGAATCGAATACGCCGACCAGAACGAGGCGTTCACACCATTGCTTCCGCGGTCCGGCGTAGTCGAACGCGGGTACAGCGATCGCGAGGGCAACACCGACTGGTGTCTTGTCACGCTCGACGAGCCGTTCGATTTCCAGCTAAAGATCGGCGAGCCCTTCCGTTTCCGCCTGGCTCACATCGCGCAGCTTCTCATCCGCTCTCGCTGGGTTGGCTGCACAATCGGGGACAAAGAACCCACGCCCGTCTTCGTTCTGTTGGTTGACGACACCCAAGTGCCGGTCCAGGATCCATTCGACATGGCGTTGTATGTACACATCGCGTGGGGAACAGCCGTAGCGGAGGCATGACGTCTAACAACGCGATCCAGTTGTCGGTCTGTGTTGTCACGCCGCGTGCCTGCGCACGCGTCGCGCCAACCCAGCCCGCAACTGATCGCGCGCGTTAGGCGTACGACATGCGGACCCCACCTGGCCAGTTCCTCGGAGCGGCATTACTGTCATGTCTATTCGCCAGTTCACCTGTGGTCGCCGATCCGCTGCCCCCTGAGTCTACTCAGTTTGCGCGGGTCGATTGGCATCAGGTCGCAGCACCGTTCGGACGGTTTCTGCTAATCCGAGGCGCTAAAGGCCAGTGTGCGGTTCGATTCACTGAGTATCAACGTGGTCATGACGCGAAGCCCCCGACTGTCTTCAGTTCTGGCGAGGAGAGTCACTACGCTTCATATGAGTGGTCCTATCAGGCCGACGGCACTGGTGACTTTACCAACCGAAATGCAACCCGTGGCACAGGTCGCGTCAGCAGCGGTGCCGTTCGGGGAATCGGCCGGTTCGGGTTTCAGTCAGGCGACCCGTACTTGATATGCGGCCCGTTGAGGACCCTTTGGTTGCGGCCGTCCTCCGTATCCTTTTCAGAAGGAGTGCTTTGTCAGGCTTCGGCGTACCACCTGTCGCCGACGGGTTGGCAGGACATCTCAAAGGTAAGTGCCAACGACGCTCGTCTCCAATGGTTTCAGTGCGACGAGAAGCGCAGTTCATATCGCATTCCCTTGGGAGAGCTGCCAGGAGGGCGGTGACGGTCATGGGAGCTAGGACGCCTAACTACGGCATCGACCCGACCGGTGAGGCGGGCACGGAGATGCC
>Ga0137403_10000209_pt1 | contig 72777 bp, 66 predicted proteins | sample CZOMad2_1_16fung_FD_122057 | JGI IMG/M metagenome (GOLD analysis project Ga0137403, IMG submission 122057) | Vadose zone soil fungal communities from Angelo Coast Range Reserve, California, USA - CZOMad2_1_16fungal (Hybrid Assembly) | ecosystem: Environmental > Terrestrial > Soil > Vadose zone...
CCGTAGTACGAGTCCTGGTGCCAGCCCGCGAAGGTCTCGCCGTCGGCCTTCTTCACCCGCCACGCCATGCTCCAGCAACGGAGGTTCGGCCCGACGAGGTCCTCGAAGACGTCGAGGATGTAGGGGTCCTCGGCGATCTCGAGCACCCAGGGACAGAGAAGATGGGACTTCGTCTTCATCTTCTTGATGTCCGGCACGCGCGCCTCCAGGGACTCGAACCGCTCGCGATACTGGCGGGCTCGCTCGGCGCTCATCGCGCGGACGGGTGAGAGGAACCCGTCGCGCCGAAACGCCTGCACCTGGGCCTCGGTCAGGATCTTGGCCACGGCGTCATTCCCCCTTGTCCTTCGAGAAGAGGGCGTCGAGCTTGCTCTCGAACGCATGATAGTCGAGGAAATCGTAGAGCTCGGCGCGCGTCTGCATGGCCGCGACGATGGGCTTCTGCGTGCCGTCCCGCCTGAGCGTCTCGTAGACGGCGAGCGCCGCCGCGTTCATCGCGCGGAACGCGGACAGCGGATAGAGCGCGATCCCGACGCCGGCGCCGGCCAGCTCGTCGACGGTGAACAGGGGCGTCACGCCGAACTCCGTGATGTTGGCGAGGATCGGGACGTGGACTGCGTCGGCGAACCGGCGGTAGGCCGAGAGCTCGGTGACCGCCTCCGGGAAGATCATGTCGGCGCCGGCCTCCACGCAGGCGACGGCGCGATCGATCGCGGCCTCGATCCCCTCCACCGCCAGGGCGTCGGTTCGGGCCATGACGATGAACGCGTCGTCGGTTCGCGCGTCGACCGCCGCCTTGATGCGGTCGACCATCTCCGCCTTGGCGACGATCGCCTTGCCCGGCCGGTGTCCGCAGCGCTTGGCCTGCACCTGATCCTCGATGTGCATGGCACCGGCGCCCGCGGCGATCAGCGACCGGACCGTCCGCGCGATGTTGAACGCGCCGCCGAACCCGGTGTCGGCGTCGACGAGGAGCGGAAGCTGCGTCGCGCTCGTGATGCGGCGCACGTCCGTGAGGACGTCGTCGAGCGTCGTGATGCCCAGGTCCGGGACGCCGAGCGATCCCGCCGCCACGCCGCCTCCCGAAAGATAGATGGCCTTGAACCCGACCCGCTCTGCCATGCGCGCGGCATACGCGTAGACGCACCCGACCACCTGCAGCGGGCGCTCCCCCGCCACCGCCTCCCGAAACCTAACCCCGGCCGAACTAGCCCTCATGGCGGAGACCATACAATAACGAGCCCCCCCACCGAAGCCTGGCCGTGTCGTCCACTGTATCTACATCGGGAGGCGCCCGACTCCCCCGAATGGCTCCCGGCATGATTGTGACTTTGAAGCGGACATTTTAAAGGCCCATTAGGGATTGAATAGATCAGTAAGACTCTGATATATATAACTATATGTCGGATAAAAAAGAGGACATCAAAGAGGACATCAAAGCGGTCAAGGATGAAGGAGAACCGACCGGTGTCATGGAGCCGCTACTCATCGGCGAAACTGCGAGCCGCCGGGCCGGTTTAGCCGATCTTTCTCTGCAACTGGCGCAACGGAGTAGCGGCTTTCGCCGTTCGCTCCCGGCAAGCTTGCTCGCCTCGCTTGCCGATCTCGTACGGACGATGAACTGCTATTACAGCAACCTCATCGAAGGCCACGCGACGCATCCGATCGACATCGAGCGGGCGCTGAAAAACGACTACAGCAATGACGCCAAACGCCGAGACCTTCAGCACGAGGCCACAGCGCACATCGCCGTACAGAAATGGATAGACACCGGCGGTTTAACGGGCCATCCGGTTGACGCCGACAGCATTCGCGAAATCCATCGCCGCTTCTGCGAACTGCTACCCAAGGATCTTCTACTGATCGAAGAGCCGAAGACGGGCAAGAAACTCGAGATGATCCCAGGCGCTCTGCGCACACGCGGTGTTGCAGTCGGCGAGCACGTCGCGATCAGCCCGGGCGCCGTGCCGCGCTTTCTCGCGCGTTTTCAGGATGTCTACGGCAGCTTGGGGCAGGCGGATACAATCATCGCCTCGGCGGCGGCGCACCACCGTCTCGTTTGGATTCACCCGTTTCTAGACGGCAACGGCCGCGTTGCTCGTCTCATGTCGCATGCAATGCTGCTCGAGACCCTCGATACCGGTGCCGTCTGGTCGGTTGCCCGCGGCCTTGCGCGGAGCGCTGCCGACTACAAAGGCCGCCTTGCTGCCTGCGATCAGCCGCGCCGCGGCGACTTCGATGGACGTGGCAACCTCAGCGAAGAAGCGCTCGTGGACTTCACACGATTCTTTCTGCAGACGTGCCTGAACCAAGTGCAATTCATGGAATCACTCGTTCAACCCGATCATTTGCGTGCGCGAATCCTCACTTGGACCGAAGAGCAAATCCGTCTTGGCCAACTGCCCCCGAAATCTGGTGCAATCCTAGAAGCGGTTCTATATCGCGGCGAACTGCCAAGAGCCGACGCGTCCAGCGTGGTCGGAACCGGCGACCGTCAAGCACGACGTATCGTGTCTGCGCTGCTTGAGCGCAACGTCCTAACATCCGACAGTACTCGCGCGACGCTGCGCCTGGCTTTGCCCGCGGCCCTCGCCTCTCGTTGGATGCCGGGCTTGTTTCCCGATAGACCAGACTGATCTCTGGCCATAAAGGCCTGGACAACCGACACCAGGCCACGGACTTAGACGCCGAGATAGTACTTCTTGACGAGCTCGTTCTCGCGGAGCTCCTGAGTGCTGCGCCCCTCGAACTCGATGCGCCCGTGCACGATGATGTAGCCGCGATCGGCGATCTTGGTCGCTTGATTGAAGTTCTGCTCGGCCATCAGGACGGTCAGGTGGTACCGCTCTTTCAGCTCGCGGATCTTGCCGATGACCCGGTTGACCAGGATCGGCGCCAATCCCACCGACGGCTCGTCGACGAGCAGGATCCTCGGCGAGGACATGAGGGCACGGGCCACCGCGAGCATCTGCTGCTCGCCGCCGCTCATGCTGCCCGCGAGCTGCCGGCGCCGCTCGCGGAGAACCGGAAAGGTCTCGAAGCAGAAGGGCAGGTTGCGATCGATGTCTCCGCGCGCGCCGGTGCGATAGGCGCCGAGCAGCAGGTTCTCCTCGACGGTGAGCTTGGGAAAGAGCCGCCGCCCCTCCGGGACCAGGGCGATGCCCAGCTCCACGATCTCCTCGGTGGAGCGCTTCGTGAGGTCGATGCGCGCGCCGTCGGACTCGAGGTAGATCTCGCCGGCGTCGGGCGAGAGCATGCCCATGATGCACTTGATCAGCGTGCTCTTGCCGTTGCCGTTGGTGCCGAGCAGGGCGACCGTCTCCCCCTCCCGCACCTCGATCGACACGCCGTGCAGCACGCGCACCGCCCCGTAGCCGGCGTCGACGTCGCGGACGACGATCCTACTCGCCAAGGTAGGCCTTCTCGACCGCCGGATTGCGCACGATCTCCTCCGGCGTGCCCTCGGCGATGCGGGTGCCCGCGTCCAGGACGACCACGCGCTGCGAGAAGCGCATCACCGCGCGCATGATGTGCTCGATCATGATGATCGTGATCCCGCTCTCGTTCAGGCGGAGCAGGATCGCGAGGATGTCGTCCACCTCGGCGCTGGACAGCCCCGCCATCGCCTCGTCGGAGATGAGCAGCTTCGGTCGGGCCGCCATCGCCCGGGCCAGCTCCAGCTTGCGCATCTCGATCTGGGTGAGCCCCGTCGGGCGCAGTTGGGCCTTCGCGTCGAGGCCGATCGCCCGCAAGATATCGAGGGCGGCGGCGGCGCCGTGCGAACGGGCGGGCGCCGCGTACTCGAGCGGGATGCCGAGATTCTCGAGGACCGTCATGCTGGTGAACGGCTTCGGGATCTGAAAGCTCCGCACGATGCCGAGGCGGGTGCGCTGGTACGCCGGCAGCGCGGTGATGTCCCGGCCCTCGAAGAGGATGCGACCCCCGTCGGTCGGCAGGGCGCCCGATATGCAGTTGATGAGCGTGGTCTTGCCCGAGCCGTTGGGGCCGATGAGGCCGAGGCGCTCGCCGGCCCTCACCTGCAGACTGACCCGATCGAGCGCGAGGAATCCGCCGAACCGCTTGCTGATCGCGTCGACCTCGAGGAGCGTGTCCGCCATCGGCCGGCTCATCGGCGACGCAACCGCCGCACCAGGCCGACGATCCCTTCCGGCGCCAGCACCACGAACAGCACCAGCACCACGCCCACGATGAGCAGATTCAGCTCCGACGAGATCGTGACGGTCGCGACCTGCTGGGCCGTGCCCAGGAGGACCGCGCCGATCACCGGTCCCATCCAGGTCGTGGTGCCGCCGATCATGGGCATGGCCAGCGCGTTCACCGCGTAGTTCAGGTCGAAGGCCGACGACGGCTCCACATAGGTCACGTAGTACGGGAAGGGCGCGCCCGCGACGCCGAGAAAGAACCCGCTGAGCGTCGTGGCGAAGAGCTTGAGCCGGAGCGTGGGCACGCCCATGCACTCGGCCGCCTCCTCGTTGTCCCGGAGCGCGGCCAGCCCGCGACCGATCCAGGAGCGCTCGACCGAGCGCGCGACCAGCACGGTCACCACCGCGAGGCCGACCATCACCATGAAGAGCAGGATGGCCCAGCTGCCGAAGAACGGCGCGGGCGGCCGGATCAGCGTGTAGCCCTTGGCGCCGCCGACGTAATCCCAGTTGATGATGAGCGTCTGCAGGACGACGGACAGCGCGAACGTGGCGATCGAGAAGAAGACCCCCTTCAGCCGGAGCGTGAGGTAGCCGATGCCCAGCCCCAGGAGCCCGGCCACCAGGCCTCCGGCGAGGATCAAGACCGGCAGCGGCGCCCCGAACGCCTCGATGAGGAAAATGGCCGTGTAGGCCCCGAGCGCGAAGAAGGCGGGCGTGCCGAAGTTCACGTAGCCGGCGTACCCGCCGAGGACGTTCCACGCCGTGGCGATGATCACGTATTGCAAGACCACGTAGCCGGCGAAGTACGCGTACGGGTTGACGCGAAGGCCGACCAGGAGGAGGGCCAGGCCGATGACCGCGACACCGACCAGGAAGGCGCGGACCGTCTTCATCGTCTAGCGACCGAAGAGCCCGGCGGGCCGCACGGCGAGGGCCAGCAGGAGAATCCCGAACGAGACCGCGAGCGACCACGACGGGCCGAAGAGGGTGGCCATCAAGCTTTCGGCCACGCCCAGAATGATCGACGCGACCAGCGTCCCGCCGATGCTCCCGAGCCCGCCCAGCACGGTGATCGCGAAGACGCGGCCGATGTAGTCGCGATCGGTCGACGGCACCACCGGCGAGATCGTGATGAGCAAGGCGCCGGACAGGCTCGCCGCCGCGATCCCGATGCCGAAGGCGATGGTCTTGATCCGGACGGGATTGGCCCCCATCAGCCGGAGCGCGACCTGATCCTGGGAGACGCCCATGACGGCCCGCCCGTAGAAGGTCCGCGACAGAAACAGGTAGAGCGCCAGCGTCATCGCCAGGCCGACGGCGCACGGCACCAGCAGGCGAAAGGCGATGCCGACGCCGCCGAGATCGATCGACTTGCCGATGTACGCCGCCTCCACCATCCGGTAGTCGACGCCGTACTTCAGGCTCAGCGCCACCTCGATGATGAAGAGCAGCCCGAAGAAGAACACGAGCCCGCGCAGCGACTCCTCGCCGCGGCGTTCGAAGCTGCTGTAGTAGATCCGGTAGACGCCCGCGCCGACCGCGTAGAAGAGCGGCGTGAACAGGACGCCGGTCAGAATCGGATCGAGGCCGAACGAGCTGTTCATCGTGTAGGCGACGTAGGCCCCGAGGATCACGAACGCCGGATGGGCGATGTTGACCACGTCCAGGAGGCCGAAGGTGAGCGAGACGCCGAGGCTGACGGCGGCGTAGAAACCCCCGAGCAGGATGCCGGCGACGATCGCGTTGGCGAGCAGATCCCAGGAGAACATGTCGTGCGCCTGCCCCACACAGAACGAGGGCGCACGCCCCGTCGTCGGGGCGCGGCCCTCACGCCGTGCGGAACGCCCGCGCTATTTCTGCGCCGCCGAGTAGGGGTAGATGATGTTCCCCGACTTGAACTCGTCGGGATAGAGCACGACCTTCTTCCCGGGGCCCCGGAACTGCTCGACGTCCGTCCCCTTGACCCCCTGGTACTGGACCTGGAGGACCCGCGACTTCGCCCACTCGCCGTTCGCGCCGAACCGGACCTTGCCGACGATGGTGCTGAACTCGTTGGACCGGATGTAGTCGGCGACCTTCTGCTGATCGAGGCTCTTGCTGCCCTCGATGGCCAGGCCCAGGATCTGGATCGCCGAATACGCATAGGGCGGAAGATAGTAGCCGAGCGTGTCGACACCCGCTTCCTTGGCGCGCTTCTGGTACTCCGTGAAGAACTCCTGGATGCCCGGGAACATCATGGTCTTTTCCGGCGCCCAGAAGTCGTAGTTCACGATGCCGTTCAGCATCGGCCCCAGGCTCGTCATGACGGTCGTGAACTGGAGACCGACCATCCCGCCGCCGAAGATCTTCGGCTGCAGCCCGACCTCCGCCGCGGCGCGGACCATGCCGACCGAGTCCGGCGGGTACGACGCCACGAACACGATGTCGGGGTTCACCGCCTTGATCGCCCGCGCGATCGGGGTGTAGTCGACCGTGCTCGGCGGGTACGACTTGTCGTAGACGTTCTTGAATCCGAACTTCTTGACGAGCTCGCGCGCGCCCGCGATGGCGTGGCGCGGGTACTCGGCGTCGGCGCCCACCAGCGCGATCGTCTGCGGCTTGGGGTTCTGCCGGGCCGCGAGCTCGAAGAAGCCCGTCGCCCAGTTCGCCTCCGGGTCCGGCCCCGACGGCTGGATCTGGAAGTAGTTCGGGTACTTGTACTTCTCGTTGTTGGCGAGACCGAGGATGCCCATGATCGTGAGCTTGCGCTCCATGGCGATGGGCATGAGCGGCGCGATCAGGTTCGTCCCGTAGCCGGAGACGACGAAGTGGACCTTGTCGACCTCCAGGAGCTTGGTGTAGATGCCGGGGACGGTCGCCGCGTTCGTCTGGTCGTCGTAGGCGATCAGCTCGACCGGCCGGCCGAGCAGACCCCCCTTCTTGTTGACGTCGTCCTTCCAGATCTGCATCGCCATGAGGGCCGGCTTTCCGTTGGCGGACAGGCCGCCGGTCAGCGCCATGCCGAGCCCGATCTTGATCGGGTCGGCAGCGCGCGCGACGAAGACGCCGGCGCCGGCGAGCACGACCGCGCCGACGACGACGCACACCAGCGCCCCGACCACGAGCCTTCCTATCCGCAGTGTGTTCATCGGTTCCCTCTTTTTTGATGTGTTCATCAGCTCTCTCGCCGTCTACCCGTCGAGATCCTACTCCGCCACGCGCGTCCCGGGGAACGCAAATCGCCCCCCACTAACACCCGGGGCGCCCACCCGGTCAAGAGCGAAGATGCCGGAGGGTCAGTCGCGGGCGCCGGCGATCGCGGAGGCCGCCGGCGCCGGCGCCCGTCGGAACAGCCGGGCGAGCCACGCGCGGGGCGCCATGCGCGTCGCCGCGTCGTCGAAGAGCGGCGGTTTGACTTCGGCAGAGGCGGTTGTTACAACGCGACTGAAGCGACCACGCGCCCGAGGAGACGACGATGGCGTTGAACCTGAGAGACTTCCTGGCCGCGCTCGGCGACGACCTGATCCGCGTCGACGACGAGGTCGATCCGATCACGCAGGCCGGCGCGGTCTGCTCGGCCAGCCCCCGGCCGATCGTCCTGAACCGGCTCAAGGGCTTCCCGGGCTGGAGGCTCTGCGACATTCTCGTGAAGGATCGCGCGCGGCAGGCGAAGGCGCTCGGCACCGCGCCGCAGAGCGTCGTGCGCGAGCTCGCCGACCGCATGTTCACGCGCGTCCCCGGCGGCTCCAAGCTGGTCGCCGACGGACCGTGCAAGGAAGTGAAGCTGCTCGGCGCCGACGCCGACATCACGAAGCTTCCGATTCCGATCCACTCCGAGGGCGACGCCGGCCGCTACCTGGGCTCGGGCGTCACCATCACGAAGGACCCCGATACCGGCGTGCGCAACGAGGCCATCATTCGCGCGCTGGTCCGAGGCCCGCGGAAGATGGGCTTCTGGATGGCCGCGCGCCACAACTGGGCCCACCTCATGAAATACCAGGAGCGCGGGCTCCCGGCGCCGATGGCGTTCGCCATCGGCCTGCATCCCGGCTACGAGATTCTCGCCAACTTCAGCGGGCGGCACGAAGGGTACGACGAGCTCGAGATGGGCGCGGGCGTCCTCGGCGAGACGCTCGAGCTCGTGAAGTGCGAGACGGTCGACCTCGAGGTGCCGGCGCAGGCCGAGATCGTCATCGAGGGCATCGTGCCGCCCGGCGTGCGCGAGCCCGAGGGACCGTTCGGCGAGTTCACCGGCTACAGCAAGGGCGCGGAAGGCCCCGCGCCGGTCTTCGAGGTGACGGCGATCACCCGCCGCCGCGACGCGATCTATCGCCACATGCAGGCGACGGTCTTCACCGACCATCAGCCCCTCGTGTCGGTGCCGATGGAGGCGAGCCTCTACCGGCGGCTCAGCGAGATTCACGGCCGCACCGAGATCCACGACGTCTACATCCCGCCGTGGGTGACGATGTTCACGGTCATCGTGCAGATGACGCCGCGCTGGGACGGCCAGGCGCGCGACGTGCTCCTGGGCGTCCTGTCGAGCCCGTATCTGCACCCGAAGATCGCGATCGCCGTGGACGAGGACGTGAACATCTACGATCCGCGCGAGGTGTTCTGGGCGATCTCGACGCGCCTGAACCCCGAGCGCGACGTCATCGTGATCCCGCACGAGCGCATCCATCCGCTCGACATCTCGGCGCCCAACGTCGATCGCTCCGAGGTGACGGTGATGCGCGTGGGCGGCAAGATGGCCATCGACGCCACCAAGCCGCCGCTCTGGCGCAAGAAGGAGCGCGAGGAGTTCACGCGCATCAAGCCGAAAGGCGCCGACGATCCCGCGCTCCAGGCGCTGCTCACGCGCCTGGCGTCGATGGCCTGAATTTCAGGCACGCCCGGTCGTGTCGTCTCGTCGGGACTCACTTGGGAGGACAGGGTTATGGCCACGCACTCGAAAACACGGAAGGCGGTCCAACGACTCCGCCGTCTCGCGCGGCGCCGCCGAGTCGCCCAGCTGAAACAGGCTCGGCTCGGTGCCGGCGCCGCGGTGAAGGCGCCGAGGACGTAGGGCTCAGGAGAGGGTCAGAAGCTCCTTGGCGCTGCCGGTCATGAGCTGGCGCATCTCGACCTCGGTCATCCCGTACGCGCGCAGCATCGCCGCCAGCAGCCGGTAAGCCTCGACCGTCTGCGGCAGGAGCGGGATCCCCGCGTCGCTCGACAGCATGAAGTGCTCGGGCCCGACGGCGCGGATCGCCGCGACCATGTCTTGCGTGTCCACTCCCAGCAGCGGCGAGAGCTCGTCCCAGGTGAGCGCGAAGCGCACGCCGGCGCCCGCCCACCGCTTCATCTTCGGCACGTCGAGCTCGAACACCTCGCTGAACGGATGGTCGATGAACGCCCGCGTGTAGCCGATGGCGCCGGTCTCCTCGGCCAGCGCGTCCATCTCCTGCGGCGAGAGATGGCCGAACGACAGCGCCACGCCGTGGTCGGCGCAGAGCCGCACGGTGTCGCGGATGGCCGGCAAGAGCCGTCCGTGGTCGTCGAGCACGTACATCCCGGTCTTGAGCGCCTGCTCCCAGGCGACGGGCGCCACCGGGTCGTCGTACCGCCGCGCCTTGTCGAACCAGACGCCGCGGCCGCCGAGACGGTAGATGCTCCAGGCCGAGGTGACCGGCGGCATCCACATGCCGAGAATGCCGCCTTCTACCGCCGCCTTGATCTCCGTGAAGTCGACGGGCTTCAGCGGAATCCCGACCACCCAGGCGGACAGACACTTCACCGGCCTCAGGTTCTCCCGCTCGGCCCAGCGGTCGACGTCTTCCTGGACCTGTCGGGCGACTTCCCAGGGACGGCCGGGCGAGATGCTCTTGAACAGGATCGCCTTCATGCCCGCGCGGCTCGCCTCCTGCGCGGCGTGCAGCGGCTCCTCTTCGTCGTGGCCGCGCGCGTGGGCGTGGACGTCGATCGCGTCCGTGAGGTCGTACATGGCCGCCTTGTTGGCGCCCATGCTGTAACGCGCTTGATATGATCTGACGACTCGTCGGCTTACCATAGAGCCCTCGCTCGCGACGTGGTCGATGTGTGCGGCGATTATGGCATACACTGAGGCCCGGAGGAGACGGCGGTGACGTCCTTGTCAACGATGCTGCGGGCTCTGGTCATCCTCGTGCTGGCAACCGGTCTGACGACGCCCGGCGACGCCGCCGGCGGAGCGATCAAGGGCACCGTCACGCTGAAGGGAGCGTCCCCGGAGCTGAAGAAGCTCGCCGTGACGATCGACCAGTACGTCTGCGGCAAGGAGAAGAACCCCGAGGACCTCGTCCTCTCGCCGCAAGGGGGAGTCCGGAGCGCGGTCGTCTGGCTCGACAAGCCGCCGGCGGGGGCGCCCGCCGCGGCGCTGCCGTCCGCGACGACGATGGACCAGAAGGAGTGTGTGTTCGCGCCCCGCGTCGTCGTCGTGCCGGCGGGCGGGCGGATCGACTTCCTGAACAGCGACCGGCTTCTGCACAACCTGCACAGCACGCCGAGCGCCAACCCGCCCTTCAACCGGACGCAGCCGAAGGGCCGCACGATCACCATCACGTTCGAGAAGCCCGAGATCATTCGCGTGACGTGCGACCTCCACTCCTGGATGCGCGGCTGGGTCGTGGTGGCCGAGCATCCCTACTACGCGCTGACCGACGGCGCGGGAGACTTCGGGCTGCGGGGCCTCCCGCCCGGGCGCTATACGCTGAAGGCCTGGCAGGAGCGGCTCGGCACGATCTCGAAGGAAGTCGTCGTGGGCGACCAGGACCCGACCCCCGTCACCCTGGAGATGCCCGCCCGCTAGCCGCGGGGTGGAGACCATGAGCCGAGCGCCGGCTTCCGAGCGAACGCCGCCGCCCGTCATGGCGCTGCTCAATTCCCCGCTGGGCGCCCCGGTGCGGGCGGTCGCGAAGATCCGCGCGTCGGTCCACGTCAAGCTCCTCGCCGGCTTCCTGCTCATCACGCTTCTCTTCATCGCGATGACGGCGGTCAGCCTCCGGACCTTCGCCGAGACCGCGCGCGAGACCAATCTGCTCGACCAGGCCCACGAGCGCGTCGGCTGGTCACGGCAGATCGAGCACGCGCTCGCGATGCAGATGCACTTCACCTCGATGACGCTCCTGTCCCAGGGCTCGGACCCCGTGAGCCTGATCTTGCGCGAGAACAACCGGTTCAACGACACCCTCGCCCGGCTGGAGACCGCGGCGCCGGCCGAGGAGCGGGCGCTCATCCAGGCAATTCGCGGGGCGCAGGACGACGCGATGGCGACGGTCGCCGACATCGCCAACGCCGTTCGGGACAAGAGGCTGGCCGAAGCCATGACGGTGCTCAGAACCCGGCAGGAGCCGGTCTACCAGAAGATCGAGACCCTGGTGGGCTCGCTCGTCGCCGCCGAGGAGACCCGGATGGCGAAGTTCCGGGCCAGCCTCGCCGCGACCCACCGCCAGTCGATGCGCCTGATGGCCGGCTTCGCCGTCGCCTCGGTCGTGCTCGCGCTGGTCGGCGGATTCGTCATCTCGTGGTCGTTCATCCTGCCGGTGCGCGCGGCCCACGGCTTCCTGAGCGACGTGGCGGCCGGCCGGTTCGGCGGCACCCTGGTCGTGCCGAACCGCGACGAGTTCGGCGCGCTCGCCGAGCACATGACCTGGATGAGCCGCGAGCTGCGCCGGCTCGACGACGAGCAGCGGGTGGCCGCCGCCACGCTCCGGGGCCTGAACGACCGCCTGGCGCTGGCCAGCCGCGCCAAGTCTGAATTCCTGGCGAACATGAGCCACGAGCTGCGCACGCCGCTCAACGCGATCCTCGGGTTCACGGAGATCATCCTCGACGAGCTGTACGGCGAGGTGCCGGCCAACCTGCGCGAGCCGCTCGTCGACATCCAGACCAACGGTCGTCATCTACTCCGGCTCATCAACGACGTGCTCGACCTGTCCAAGATCGAGGCCGGCCGCCTCGAGCTCGGCGTGGGCGAGTACTCGGTGCAGGAGATCGTGGAGGTCGTCCACGCGTCGCTGAGATCCCTGGCCATCGAGAAGGGGCTGGCGTTCAGCGTGCGGGTGGCCCCCGGGATCCCGACGGCCTGGGGCGACGGCCGGCGGCTGACCCAGTGCCTGCTGAACCTCGCCGGCAACGCGCTCAAGTTCACGCGCCACGGGCGGGTCGACATCGACGTGAGCCTGGCCGACGATTGGCTCACGTTCCGGGTGGCCGACACCGGAATCGGCATCCCCAAGGACGAGGTCGAGAACATCTTTGCCGAGTTCCGCCAGGTCGACACGACGATCACCCGGGAGTACGGTGGCACGGGGCTCGGACTCAGCATCACGAAACGACTCGTCGAGCTGCACGGCGGACGCATCGGCGTCGAGAGCGAGCTCGGCCGTGGCTCGACGTTCTTCTTCACGGTGCCGCTGCACGCGGACGGAGGGCCCGCATGAAGGACCGGACGGTGCTCCACATCGAGGACAACGAATACAATCGGAAGATCGTGAGGCAGCTGCTGAGCCGGACGCCCTACCGGCTGCTGGAGGCCGCCGACGGTGAGGAGGGGCTCGCGGTGGCGAAGCGCGAGCTGCCCGATCTCATCCTCATGGACGTCCAGCTGCCCAAGCTGTCGGGCCTCGACGCGACCCGTCTGCTCCGGGCCGATCCGCGCACGGCCAACATTCCGCTCGTGGTGGTGACGTCCTTCGCCCTGAGCGGGGACGACCGCAAGGCGATGGACGCGGGCGCCTCGGCGTACCTGGCCAAGCCGTACAGTCCGCGCGACCTGATGGCGCTGATCCACCGGTTTCTCCCCGAGAACTGACCGTGCGGTGGTCGAGAGGAGAGGTTGCATGAGCTACGCAAAGACGTCGGCCGTCCTCGCCGTGGTCGCCCTCGCCCTCGTCCTCATCCCCGGCACCGCCCGGGTGGGCGCCCAGGGTCAGGCCGAGCAGTTCACGCCGGAGTTCCGGGAGGTCCGCCGCTCGTACGACGAGAAGCACACGCCGAAGATCGAGGCGCCGGACCAGGTGAAGCGCGGACAGTGGTTCGAGGTCACCGTCACGATCGGCGCCGGGGGCGTCCATCCGTCTCTCGCCGAGCACTTCGTCCGCTACATCGCGCTCTACAAGGACAGCGCCGAGATCGCCCGCGTCTACCTGCACCCCGTGTTCTCCTATCCCAAGGCGGTCTTCACCATCGCCCTCGACGAGGGCGGGACGCTGCGGGCGATCGCCGAGCCCACGCATTCGGCGGGCTGGGAGAGCTCGAAGAAGATCACCGTCACGCGCTAGGAGTCAGGGTGAGGAATCCGGCGCGGGTCCTGATCGCCGACGACAATCCGGCCAACGTTCGCATCCTGAGCATGCGCCTCACCGCCGACGGCTACGACGTCGTCACCGCCCGCGACGGCGAGGAAGCCCTCGCGGTCGCCCATGAGTCGCAGCCCGATCTGATCCTGCTCGACGTCATGATGCCGAAGCTCGACGGCATCACGGTCTGCCGCCGGCTGAAAGAGGCGCAGGAGACCTCGTTCACGCCGATCATCCTGGTGACCGCGATGACGGAACCGAAGGACATCGTCGCCGGGCTCGAGGCGGGGGCCGACGAGTACCTCACCAAGCCGGTGGACCACGCCGCGCTCTCGGCCCGGGTCCGCTCGATGCTGCGCATCAAGGCGCTCCACGACACGGTCACCGCGCAGGCCGACGAGATCGCCCGCTGGAACGCGACGCTCGAGCGCCGGGTGGCCGAGCAGGTGGGACAGCTCGAGCAGATGAGCCGGCTCAAGCGATTCTTCTCCCCGCCCCTCGCCGACGCGATCCTGGCCGGCGGCGCCACCGACCCGCTCCGGCCACACCGGCGGGAGATCAGCGTGGTCTTTCTCGATCTGCGCGGCTTCACGGCGTTCGCGGAGATCTCCGAGCCTGAAGAGGTCTCGGAGGTCCTCGGGACGTACCACAACGAGGTCGGGCGGATCATCCAGGCGCACGAGGGCACGCTCGAGCGATTCACCGGCGACGGCATGATGATCTTCTTCAACGACCCGGTGCCGGTCCAGAATCCGGAGGAGCGCGCGGTCCGGATGGCCGAGGCCATGCGCGCCCGCGTCCGCGGGCTCGCCGCCGAGTGGCGCCGGCGGGGCTACGACCTGGATCTCAGCATGGGCATCGCGAAGGGCTACGCGACGATCGGCGCCATCGGCTTCGAGGGACGGCAGGACTACGCGGCGATCGGCAGCGTCACCAACCTCGCCTTCCGCCTGTGCACCGAGGCCGCGGGCGATCAGATCCTCATCAGCCTGGGCATCCACGCCGCGGTGGCCGACCTCGTGAACGTCAAGGAGGTCGGTCCGCTCCAGCTCAAGGGGTTCCGCCGCCCGGTCCCCGCCTACGAAATCATCGATCTGAAGCAGCCCTCCGCCTGAGCGTACGCGGCGCCGGCTGGGCCGCGGTGAGCCGCGCGGCTCGGAAGTCTCAGATCACTCCGCCGCGCCGCAGGCGCTCGATCTCGTCCGTCCCGTAGCCGGCCTCGCGCAGCACCTCGTCGGTGTGCTCGCCGAGTGTTGGCGGCTCGCGGTCGAGCCCGGGGCTCCCGTGCGCGAGGCGGAAGCCGGCGCCGACGAGCCGCATCGGCCCGTAGCGGGAGTCGATCGTCTGGAGCACGTCGCGATGCTCGAGCTGCGGATGGTGGACGATCTCGTCGAGCCGCCAGATGGAGCCGCACGGCACATCGGCGGCGGTCAGCCGCGCCTCCCAGCCCTTCGGCGTGTCGGTCGCCAGCGCGGTCTCGATGATCTCGCGCAGCGCCGGCTCGTTCGCCGTACGCGCCGGCCAGTCCTTGAAGCGCGGATCGGCGAGCGCGTCGGCGCGCCCGAGCGTCCGCATGAGGCTCGCGAACTGCTTCTCGGTGAGCGCCGCCAGGACGATGTAGCCGTCGCGCGCGCGGAACCGGCTCGCCGTCGGCTTGCGGCTCACCGAGCCGTTGCCGAGCTGCCGGGGCGGGATGCCCGCGACGGTGTACTCGGAGACCGGCCCCGGCAGGAAGGCGAGCGAGGCGTCCAGCATGGCAACGTCGACGAGCTGCCCGCGGCCGGTGTGCGTGCGCTGGAAGAGCGCGCTCGCCACCGCCAGCGCCGCTGTGAGGCCGCCGATCGTGTCGCAGATCGCGAACCCCGCGCGGGTCGGCCCGTGGGCCGGCTCGCCGGTGATCGACATGATCCCCGACATCGCCTGCAGCTTGCCGTCGAAGGCCGCCGTCGTCCGCTCCGGGCCGGTCCGGCCGAAGCCCGAGACCGCGCAATAGATGAGCCGAGGATTCACGGCCGAGAGCGCCTCGTAGCCGAGACCGAGGCGGTCCATGACACCGCCGCGGAAGTTTTCCCACACCACGTCGGCGCCGACCACCAGCCGCTTGACGATTTCCACCGCTTCGGGACGTCGGAGGTCGAGGGTGATGCTGCGCTTGTTGCCGTTCACGGCCAGGAAGGACGGCGCCATCTTCCGCTCCGCCCACACCGGGTCGGCGAGCTGTCCGCGCGTATCGTCGCCTTCGTGCGACTCGATCTTCACGACGTCGGCGCCGAGCAGCGCCAGCTGGTAGGTCCCGTACGGCCCCGCGAGATAGCGAGTGAAGTCGAGAATGCGGACGCCCGCGAACGGCCTGCTCACGACGCCTCGCGCTTGGTCTTCGCGACGGCCTTCACCACGTCGAATTCCTTGCGCCGCTCGGCGACCTTCTCGGGGGTCAGCTTCGCCAGATCGAGGTAGTCGAGCTTCCAGGACGCGTCGGCGCTCCACCGGAGGGGCGACTGCATGGTGGTCCGGGCCGCCGGCGCCCGCTCGAGAAGTTGTAACCCGAGCTCGAGCGTCTCGGCCTGCGAGGCGACATCGAACGGGCGTCCGGCCGAGTTGCCGAGCGGGAAGTCGCTGAACAGGAAGCGCGGCACGCCGCAGTGCTCCACGATGTCCTTGGCGCAGCCCATGATGACGGTCGAGATCCCGTTGTCCTCGAGGTGCCGCGCCGCCAGACTCACGGTCTGGTGACACACGGGTCAGCTGGGCACGAGCACCGCGGCATCGACGCCGTCCTCGCGGCACCGGCGCAGGAGCTCGGGGTTGTCGATCTCGATCGTGACCCGCTGGCTGCGGTTCGTGGGCGCCCCGTGCAGACGCGGGCCGAGCGCCCCGATTCGCCCCGCCGCCACCGCTTCCTTCAGGCGCGCCAGCGGCAGGTACGTGCTGATGTCCTCCGCCGAGGTGTGCAGGCGGTCATAGCCGACGTGCGCGATCCTGAGGTCGGGCATGCTCTCGGCGGGGACCGAGTAGACCTTGTAGAACTTGGCGGCGGCGTTATAGGGCGCGCCCGGGCCCTGATCGCCGACCTCCGGCTGGAACGGCGCCGCGGTCGTGATGAGCGCCACGCGTGCCCGGGCCAGCGGCGTCCGCAGCGGGGTGAACGGCACGTCGACGAAGTGGGCCCAGCGGTAGGGGCTGAAGCCGAGCGCCTGATAGTAGTCGCGCGTGCGCTGCATGTACGGAATCGGGACGTCGTGCTCCGCGGCGAACACGGTCTTCGTTTCCGGGGCGGTCGTGGCCATCGCGAATCCCTCCGTCGGCTCCCCAGTCTAGCCCGCGGCGCTCACGACGTCCACGCGGCTGTGCTAACCTTCGACGTGACCGTGAAGGCGACGTGGGGGTCGGCGTACGTCCGCGGAGCGCTGTCTCGACGATTCATCCTCGGCGTGATCGGGCCGATGACGAACTTCGGCTTCGCCGCGGGCGCGCTGCTGGCCATCGCCCACATGCCGACCATCTACGACGTCCGTCACACCTGGGTCTCGTCGCTGGCGTCGGCGCGCTACAACCCGGCCGGGTACGCGTATCTCGGCATCGTGTTCATCGCCGTCCCGCTGATGCTCGTCCCGCTTCCCGGCTACCTGTCCGGCCGGTTCCGGGCGTCCGCGATGACGCGCGTGGGGTCGGTCACGCTCTGGGTCGGCATCATCGGCTTGTTCCTCCTCGGCGTCGAGACGACGATCTTTCCCAATCCCGCCCGGACTCGCTTCTCTCACCAGCTCTTCACGACCGTCGCGTTCATCGGGATCACGCCAGGATTCCTCTCGTTCAGCCTTCTCGCGGCGCGGCGGGCGTGGGTCACGAGCGCGTCCCTGCTGCCGGCGGCCCTGGCCTGCGCGGTGCTGATGATCCCGGGGATCGGCGCCGGTCTGAGCCATATCGCGCGGTTCCTCGGCACGCTCGGGTGGACGTCCCTGCACACGTCGAAGCACGACATGTGGTTCTTCCGGTCGTTCGTGTTCTGGGAATGGGCGGGCGTGATCGGGCTGTTCGTCGGCGGCTGGCTGACCGCCTGGGCCGCCTCGCGAGCCGAGGACCGGTGATCAGCCCCCGGCGGCGCGCACGAGCGACTCGCGGCCCTTCAGCATGTCGTCGAGGGTCCCGAACGCCATCATGTAGTGGCCGCGGTAGCCTCCGCCCTCGATCCGACTGAACATCCGCGCGAAGTCGATCGAGCCCTCGCCGGGACGCAGGTGCTCCTCGTAGCGCCCGTGGCTGTCGGCCACGCGCACCTCGCCGCACCGGCCGAGGTCCATCGCGTCGAGGAAGCCGTCGATGCCCTCGGGAACGAGGTGGGCGTGGTTGACCGTGAATGCCCAGCCGAGGCTCGGCGACTGGATGCGCCCGAAGTACTCGCGGCACTCCTCGAGGTTGTGGGCGAGGTAGCGGATCTCGGCGTGCTCGGGCTCCCGGTTCAGGTTCTCCAGCAGCAGGCGGGCGCCCGCGCGCTCGGCGTGAGCGGCCGCGCGCTGCAGGCGCTCGATGCTCGCCGCGCGCCGCGCCGCGTAGTCGCCGGTGAAGTGGTAGCCGCCGTGCACGACGATCCATTCCGCGCCGAGGCGGCCCGCCAGGTCGATGTAGGCGCGGAGATATTGCTCGGCGCCATCGGCCAGGAGCGGCGACGTCTCCGCGACGTTCACCGCGGAGGCGGAGTGCAGGCCGAGGTGGATGCGGTGGCGCTCGCACGTGGTGCGCATCGCCGCCACGCGCTCCGGCGACCACGCGGCGGGAGCGTTGGGATGGTCGGGCGCCCCCTCCAGACACATATCCACGTAGTGGACGCCGTTGGCGGCCGCCCACGCGAGACCGTCCTCGAGGCGCCGCCGTCCACCGAGATCGACGCCGATCCGCTCACGAAGCGTCATGGCTCGTCTACCGCGCGGCCAGGCCCGGCATCGTGAAGCGCTGCTGCTCGAGCTCCGCGGCCAGCGCGTTCGCCTGGGCGGCCGTGAGGGCCACCAGCGGCGGACGCACCGTCGCCCAGCCCGCGTCGCCGCCGTGGTGGGCGATCGCCGACTTGAGCGCCGGGATCATCGGGAACTTCTGGAAGACGCCGCGAATCACGTCCAGGCGCGCCTGCTGGGCGTCGGCATCCGCCGCCCGCCAGCTGTCGAAGAGACGCGCGATCGGCCCGGGATGGACGTTGGCGGTCGCGCTGATGCAGCCGGCCCCGCCGTGGCGCATGTTCTGGAGCAGGAAGGTCTCCGAGCCGGCGAAGACGTCGAAGCCCGACCTGGCGAACGCGTCGAGAAACGCCTTGGTGTTGCTCCACTCTCCCCCGCTGTCCTTCATGCCTGCGATCTGGGTCGGATAGGCCTTGCGCAGGCGCTCGACGAGGGCGAGGGTGATGGGCACCTGCGCCACCGGCGGAATGTGATAGAGGTACACGCGCAGGCGCGCGTCGCCGACACGCTCGATCACCTCCGCGAAGCTCCGGAAGAGCCCGTCGTCGCTCACACCCTTGTAGTAGAAGGGCGGCAGCATCAGCACGCCGCCGCAGCCCAGCTTCATCGCGTGCGCGGTGAGGCGCACCGAATCCGGCAGGGCGCAGCAGCCGGTCCCCGGCATCATTCGCGCCGGATCGAGCCCCGCCGCCACCAGCCCGTCCAGCAGCTCGATCTTCTCCTCGACCGAGAGCGAGTTCGCCTCCGAGTTCGTGCCGAAGACGGCGAGGCCCACGTTCTGGGACAGGAGCCAGCGGCAGTGACGCGCGAACCGCTCCGCGTCGGGCGTCAGGTCGGCGCCGAACGGGGTGACGACGGGCGAGAGCACACCGCTGATGCGAGTCACGTTGTTTCCTCCTGTCTCTGTCGAGAGGGCCGCCGCGGCTCTCGCGATTGTGTCACAAGGCGCCCCGGATCGCGACGATGGCCCATGAGCCGGCCCCCGGCGGGGCGAACGCTAGGCGCCGGCGGCGCGAAGCCGCCGAAGCTGCCGGGTCAGACCGATCACGAACAGGACGATCAATCCGAGGTACAGGACCTTGAGGACCGGCGCCTCGGGGCTCGCGACGATGGGCGCGCTCGGCGGTAGCCGGGTCAGCGTCTCCGTCACCGTCGAGATGCCGAGAAACAGGAGGGTCGTCCAATAGCAGACCGTTTCGACGCGCGCCGAGGCGCGACCGAACACCGCGGTCCGGCCGGCGACGAAGGCCACGACGAACGTCGCCAGTGTGAGGACGCCGACAACGTGAGGCGGTCCGATCGTGCCGTGTCGGAAGATCGGCAGCCCGGTCAGGCACGTGGCCGCGAGGGACCAGATATAGACGCGCCCGACGCCGCTCTTCGCGGAGACCCCGCCCTCACGGACCAGCGCGACGACGGCCGAGGCAATCGCCACCAGGCTCAACAGCGTGTGGAACACCCCGAGCGGTGTCAGGTTCATCGCGATCTCCCATCCCGGACGGGTTAGCTACCGGAAGCGCGGAATCACCTTCTCCGCGCACAGCTCGAGCGTCTTCCGGCAGCGGTCACGGTCGAGAATGCCCTGGCCGAAGAGCAGGAAGATCTCCCGGAACGGCACGTGGCGCGCCGCGTTCTCGATCATCCGGCTGACCGTGTCGGCGTCGCCGATGAGCAGCGGCGGGCGGTCCTGGCCGAAGGGCACCGACCACGAGTCCCACATCCAGAGGCAGTCCTCGGCCCACGCTTCGGCCTCGCTCTTCGTGTCGGCGAGCACGAGGTAGCCGCCCCAGGCCGCTTCCTCGCCGCGTGTCACCCGGCGCCCGTGCTCCTCGGCCACCTCGCGATAGCGCCGCCAGAGCATCTCGCAGAAGCCCATCTCGCTCGCCATCACGATCGGCTTGCCGCCCTCCTTCGCCCAGTAGAGCGAGGTCTGCAGGCTGTGCGTGAACCCGGAGTAGACCGGGATGGGGTTCTGCAGCGGGCGCGGCGCGATGCCGACCTCGCGGATGGCGCCGTCGGCGCCCACCCCGCGTCCGTACTTCAGATAGACCGGGTGCTCGTGCGGCTGCTCCTGGCCCTCCGGCGGGAAGGACCAGTACTTGCCCTTGAACGAGAAGGTGTCGCGCGTCCACGCCGTCTTGATGATGGCGACGCACTCCTCGAAGAGCTCCCGATTCCGCGCGTCCTCGTCGCTCCGGCGGTTCCACGGGCCGGTGGCCCTGGCGCCCGCGACGGCGGCGTAGTTCTCGAACCAGCGCGCCTGGTAGCCGCGCACGAACGCGACGTTGAGCCGGCCCCCCAGCAGATGGTCGAGCGTCGCGGCGTGCTCGGCCACGCGCAGCGGATTGTGGGTCGGCAGGACGTAGCCGAACTGATCGACGCGCAGCCGAGGCCCGTTTTGGCCGAGAAACATCGCCATGAGCCCCGGGTCCTGACCCAGCTCGAAGCCCTCGATCTGCAGGTGGTGCTCGGGAATGCCGATGCCCGCCCAGCCGGTCTGATCGCACGTGCGCGCGTACTCGGCGATCTCGTCGAGCATCCGCTGATAGAGCACCGGGTCCTTGCCGGCCATGCCGCGCTCCAGCTCGTGCCGCCGGCCGATCGTCACGTACATGAACGCGTGGAAATCCATGGGCCTGGTGCGCCTCCCCGTGGGGCCAAGATCAGGCCCCCGCCGGGGTCGAGTCAAGCGCCCGGTGGCCAGTCGCCTCGCGCATCCTCTCGGGATGGGGATGAGGGTGTCGGTCCCGCGGAGCGCTCGGCCAGCCGTTTCTCGGCCGCGCTCAGCCGCCCCTCGAGCGAGCGCACCCGCGAGCGCAGCCACCAGCGTCCGAGCCCGAGCGGCACCCCGACCAGCAGAATGCCGAGCGCCATGGATCCGAGTATGAGCGCCGCCAGCGGGACCTCCGAGGCGTTCCAGGCGAAAAAGCGGATGGTCGTCGGCGTGTTGTTCTGAACGGCGAAGACCGTGATCGCCGCCACCACGACGGCGATGAGCGCGTACTTCACGGCGGCGGTCTCCGCCAGCGCGGCCTCGACATGCAGGGATTCTCTACGCAGTCGGGGAGAGGTTCAACCACGCTTCTCATTCTGTTCTCACTGCGCTCTCATCCGCGCGGCGTAGGTTCGCGGCCTGGGGGACACATCGTCATGGAAGACCTGACCCGGTTCGCCCTGTTTCTGCTGAGCGCCCCGGTCGTGATCGTCACCGGAGGCGTCGTGATCGGACTGATCGGCCGCTACGTGACCGGCCGGCGCTAGCGGGCGCGGGCGGGCTGGCGGACCTCGACCGCCGAGCCCTGGACCAGGCGAGGCTGGCCGTCCGTGACCACCTGCTCGCCCGCCTTGAGGCCCTTGGCGATGATGGCGTCGTTGCCCTGGTTGCGCGCGACGACGACGGGGCGCGTCTCGACCGTCGAGTCCGGCTTGACGACGAAGACGTAAGCGCCCTGCTGGCCGGTCTGGACGGCTGCGGCGGGCGCGACGATCGCGTCAGGCTCCACGGCCAGCGTCATCGCGACGTTCACGAACTGACCGGGCCAGAGGCGCCGCTCGTCGTTGGCGAATCGCGCCTTGAGCCGAATCGTCCCCGTGGTCGGGTCGACGGCGTTGTCGATGAAGGTGACGGTGCCTGTCACCGGGCGGGTCTCGCCGGTCGGCACGGCCTCGACGGCCAGATCGCCCTGGGCCATGTAGCGCTTGATGGCCGGCAGCTGCTGCTGGGGCACCGTGAACGAGGTGTAGATGGGCTGGACCTGGTTGATCACGAGCAGGGTGGAGTCGTTGGTCCCGCCGGCGCGCACCAGGTTGCCCTCGTGCAGCATGAGGCTGCCCGTCCGGCCGTCGACGGGCGAGCGGATCACCGTGTAGCTCAGCTGAAGCCGCGCGGTCTCCACGGACGCCTCGTCGGCCCGCACGACCTGCTCGGCGCTCCGGATGGCGGCGTCGTCGACGCGCACGGTCTCCTCGGCGCCGGCGACATCGGCCTCGTCGGCGCTCAGCGTGGCGTTGAGCGAGTCGGAGGTCGCCTTGATCTGGTCGTACTGCTCGCGCGCAATCAGCTCCTTGCCGAGGAGATCGCGATAGCGGCGCTCCTGCGCCTCGGCGTTCTTGGCCTGCGCCACGTCGCGGGCAAGGGCTGCCTTCGCCTGGCTGACGCGCGCCCGGTCGCGCTCGAGCACGGCCCGCGCCTGCTGGACCTGGCCGCGATCGCGCGCGAGCGTCGCCTGCGCCTGGGCCAGCGCGGCCTCGTACACGCGCGGATCGATCGTGAAGAGCAGGTCGCCCTTCTTCACGTCCTGACCTTCCTTGATGTGAACCCGCATGAGCTCGCCGCCCACCTGAGCCCGGATGGACACCACCGAGTACGCCTCGACCGATCCGATGGCCTGCACGAGCAGCGGGACCGCCTTCTGCTCGACGGCCGCCACCGCCACCGGAATGGCCGCGCGGCGCGGCGGTGTCTTCGACTCCACCTTGCCCTCGGAGCAGGCCGCCGTCGCGACCAGCACGATGGCCAGGATCAGACCGAGACGGTTCGTCATCCGCGCGCCTCCGCGGAACGCGTGGACAGCGCCCCGGCGCGCCGACGGCTGAGCGCCGAGCGCACGCGCTCGAGATAGAGATAGACCACCGGCGTGGTGTAGAGCGTCAGGAGCTGCGACACGATGAGCCCGCCCACGATGGTGATCCCGAGGGGGCGGCGAAGCTCGGCGCCGGTGCCGGTGCCGAGCGCCAGGGGCAGACCGCCGAGGAGGGCCGCCATGGTGGTCATCATAATCGGGCGAAACCGGAGCAGGCACGCCTCGTAGATGGCCTCGGCCGGCGGCTTGCCGTTGCGGCGCTGCGTGTCGAGCGCGAAGTCGATCATCATGATGGCGTTCTTCTTCACGAGCCCGATCAGCAGCACGATGCCGATGAGCCCGATGATGTCGAGGTCGTTTCCGCAGAGCAGGAGCGCCAGGATGGCGCCGACGCCCGCCGACGGCAGCGTCGAGAGGATCGTGATCGGGTGGATGTAGCTCTCGTAGAGCACGCCGAGCACGATGTAGACGGCGATCAGGGCGGCGAGGATCAGGAGAGGCTGGGTCCGGAGCGAGGCCTGGAAGGCCTGGGCCGTCCCCTGAAAGCTCGCACGGATCGACGCCGGAGGGCCGACCTGCCGCTCGGCCTCCTGCACGGCGGCGATGGCATCGCCGAGGGCCACCCCCGGGCCGAGATTGAACGAGAGCGTCACCGCGGGAAAGAAGCCCTGGTGATTCACGGCCAGCGGCGTCGTGCTCGGGCCGAAGCGCGTGATGGCGTTCAGGGGCACCTGCGCGCCCGTCGACGACTTCACGTAGATCGTCCGCAGCGCGTCCGGATTCTGCTGAAAGCGGGGCGCCACCTCCAGGACGACGTGGTACTGGTTGAGCTGCGTGAAGATCGTCGAGACCTGGCGCTGGCCGAACGAGTTGTAGAGCGCGTCGTCGATCGCCTGCGCGCTGATGCCGAGCCTCGACGCGGCGTCGCGGTCGATCGTGAGCGCGGCCTGGAGGCCCCGGTTCTGCTGGTCGGTCGCGACGTCCCGCAGCCCGGGCAGCGTGCGCAGCTTCGCCAGCATCTGCGGGGCGAAGGCGTTGAGCTCGGCGAGGTTCGTGCTCTGCAGCGTGTACTGGAACTGCGCGTTGCTGGCGCGTCCCCCGATCCGGAGATCCTGGACGGCCTGCAGGAACAGCGTCGCGCCGGGCACGTGAGCGAGCTTCCCGCGCAGCCGATCCAGCACGCGATCGGCTCCGACGTGGTCGCGCTCGGCCAGCGGCTTGAGCGCCACGAACATGCGACCGGTGTTGGTGGTGCTGCCGCCCTGCCCGCCGCCGCCCGTGAACGCCACCACGTTGCTGACCGCTGGATCGGTCATCACCACGTTGACGAACTGGCTCATCTTCTCGCGCATGGCCGGGAACGAGATGTCCTGCTCGGCCTGGATGCTCCCGTTCAGCCGCCCCGCATCCTGCTGCGGGAAGAAGCCCTTGGGCACCACGATGAACAGGTAGACGTTGAGGCCGATCGTGCCCAGCGTGACGAGCAGGATCACGAGCTGGTGCCGGAGGACCCAGCCGAGCGTCCGCCGATAGAAGCCGTGGACGCCGTCAAAGGCGGCCTCGCTGACGCGATAGAGCCGGCCGTGGCGGACCTCGTGACCGGACTTCAAGAAGTGCGCGCACATCATCGGCGTCGTGCTCAGCGAGACCAGGAGCGAGACCGTGATGGCGAGCGTCAAGGTCACCGCGAACTCGCGAAAGAGCCGGCCGACGAGCCCGCCCATCAGCAAGATCGGAATGAAGACGGCGACCAGCGACGTGCTCATCGACAGCACGGTGAACCCGATCTCCCGCGCGCCCCGGTAGGCCGCGGCCAGCCGCGACTCGCCCGCCTCGAGGTAGCGCGTGATGTTCTCGAGCACGACGATGGCATCGTCGACGACGAACCCGGTCGAGATGGTGAGCGCCATCAGCGAGAGGTTGTCCAGGCTGTAGCCGCAGAGGTACATGCCGCCGAACGTGCCGAACAGCGAGAGCGGGACGGCCACGCTCGGAATGACGGTCGCGCGGGCGCTGCGCAGGAAGACGAACACGACCAGCACCACGAGCACGACCGAGAGCACCAGCGTCAGCTGCACGTCACGGAACGACGCGCGGATGGTGGTGGTGCGATCGAGCACGACGTTCACGGCAATGGTGGGCGGGATGGAGGCGCGCAGCGCGGGCAAGAGCGCCAGCACCCGGTCGACCGTCTCGATGATGTTGGCGCCGGGCTGCCGAAACATCACGAGGAGGACGGCGCGCCGGCCGTTCGCGAGCCCGCCCGTGCGGATGTCCTCGACCGAGCTCTCGATCTCGGCGATGTCGCCCAGGCGGACCGGGGCGCCTTTCTGGTACGCGACGATGACCGGTCGGTACTGATCCGCGTCGAAGAGCTGGTCGGTCGCACTGATCGACCAGGCCTTCGATCCGTCGGCCACCTCGCCTTTCGGCGAGTTGGCGTTCACGTCGCGCAGCGCGGTCCGGATCTCATTCAACCCGATCCCGAGCTGGCTCAAGCGCATCGGATCCACGCGGACCCGCACCGCCGGCTTGGCGCCGCCGCCCACGATGACCTGCCCGACGCCCTCCACCTGCGAGAGCTTCTGGGCCAGAATCGTGTCGGCCGCGTCGTAGAGGCGCCCGACCTCCAGCACGTCCGACGTGAGCGCCATGATCATGATGGGCGCGTCGGCCGGGTTCACCTTGCGGTAGGTCGGGTTGTTGGGCATTCCCTGCGGCAGCTGGCCGCGCGCGGCGTTGATGGCCGCCTGCACGTCGCGCGCGGCGGCGTCGATGCTCCGGTTCAGCTCGAACTGGAGCACGATCTGGCTGGCGCCGAGCAGGCTGGTCGAGGTCATCTCCGACACGCCGGCGATCCGGCCGAACTGGCGCTCGAGCGGCGTCGCCACCGACGAGGCCATCGTCTCGGGACTGGCGCCCGGCAGGACCGCCACCACCTGGATGACCGGGAACTCGACCTGCGGCAAGGACGACACCGGCAGCGTGCGATAGGCCACGATCCCGGCCAGGAGCAAGGCGACGCTCAGCAGCGTGGTGCCGATCGGTCGCTTGATGAATGGCTCGGCGATGTTCATGACGATCGCCCGGCTAGTCGGCCCCGGACGGGGCCGGCAGCGCGTCGGGAGCCGTCGCGCCCCGCAGGCGCAGCGCGAGCCGGTCGAAGGCCAGGTACACGACCGGCGTCGTGTAGAGGGTCAGGAGCTGCGAGAGGAGCAGCCCGCCGACGATCGTGATGCCGAGCGGGCGGCGCAGCTCGGCGCCGGTGCCGGTGCCGAGGGCCAGGGGCAGGCCGCCCAGGAGCGCCGCCAGCGTCGTCATCATGATCGGCCGGAAGCGGAGCAGGCACGCCTGATAGATCGCCGCCTCCGCCGGTCGGCCCTCGTTGCGTTGAGCGTCGAGGGCGAAGTCGATCATCATGATGGCGTTCTTCTTCACGATACCAATGAGGAGAATGATTCCGATGAGCCCGATGATGTCGAGCGGCGCGCGGCAGATCTGGAGGGCCAGGATCGCGCCGACGCCCGCCGACGGCAGCGTCGAGAGGATCGTGATCGGGTGGATGTAGCTCTCGTAGAGCACACCCAGCACGATGTAGACGGTGATGAGGGCGGCGAGGATCAGGATGGGCTCGTTGGCGAGCGCGGCCTGGAAGGCCTGCGCGGTGCCCTTGAAGCTCGCGTGCACCGAGAGCGGGAGCCCGATCTGGCGCTCGGCGGCCCGGATCGCGGTGACGGCGTGGCCCAGCGCCGCGTCCGGCGCCAGGTTGAAGGAGAGCGTGACCGAGGGGAACTGCCCCTGGTGGTTGATGGCGAGCGGCGTCGTGCCCCGCGTCAGGCGGGTGAACGCGCCCAGCGGCACCTGCGTGCCGCTCGAGGAGCGCACGTAGAGCGCCGCCAGCGCCTCCGGACTCTCCTGGAAGCGCGGGTGCACCTCGAGGACGACGTGGTACTGGTTGAGCTGGGTGAAGATGGTCGACACCTGCCGCTGGCCGAACGCGTCGTAGAGCGTGTCGTCGATCGCCTGCGGTAGCACGCCCAGGCGCGAGGCCGTGTCCCGATCGATGACGACCATGGTCTGCAGGCCGCCGGTCTGCTGGTCGCTGGCGACGTCGCGGAGCTCGGGAAGCGTCTTCAGCTTCTCCACGAGTCGCGGCGCCCACTCGGCCAGCTCGCGCGCGTCGGCGTCCTCCAGCGTGTACTGGTACTGTGTCCGGCTCACCCGGTCCTCGACCGTCAGGTCCTGCACGGGCTGCATGTAGAGCGTGATGCCTTCGACCGGCTCGAGGGCCAGCTGCAGGCGCTGGATGATCCGCATGGCGTCGGCGGCGCGCTCGTCGCGCGGCTTCAGGTTGATCTGGATGCGGCCGCTGTTCGGGGTCATGTTCGTGCCGTCGACGCCGATGAACGACGAGAGGCTCGCCACATCCGGATCCTTGAGGATGATGCGCGCCAGCGCCCGCTGCCGCTCGGCCATGGCCGTGAAGGACACGTCCTCGGGCGCCTGCGAGATGCCGACGATGACGCCGGTGTCCTGGGTGGGGAAGAAGCCCTTGGGCACCACCACGTAGAGCACGATCGTCAGCACCAGAGCGGCGACCGTGACGACGAGCGTGGCGGTCTGGTGGCGGAGCACCCACCGGAGCGTCGTGCCGTAGCGCTCGATCACCCAGTCGAACATCTGCTCGCTCAGCCGATAGACGCGGCCGGGGCGGCTCTCGTGCTGGGCGCGCAGGAGCCGCGCGCACATCATCGGCGTGAGGGTGAGCGACACGACGGCGGAGACCAGGATGGTCACGCTCAGCGTGATCGCGAATTCGCGGAAGAGCCGCCCCACGATATCGCCCATGAACAGGAGCGGGATCAGCACGGCGATCAGCGAGACCGTGAGGGAGACGATCGTGAAGCCGATCTGCGCCGAGCCGTGGAGCGCGGCCTCCCGCGGCGACTGGCCCTCTTCGATGTAGCGGGCGATGTTCTCGATCATGACGATCGCGTCGTCGACGACGAACCCGGTCGAGATCGTGAGCGCCATCAGCGAGAGGTTGTCCAGGCTGTAGCCGAGCAGGTACATGACGCCGAACGTCCCCACGATCGAGATGGGGACGGCGACGCTCGGGATGATGGTGGCCGAGAGGCTGCGCAGGAAGAGAAACATGACCATGACGACCAGGGCCACCGTGAGAACCAGCGTGAACTCCACGTCACGGACCGATGCCCTGATGGTGGTCGTGCGGTCGGTCAGGGTCGTGATCTCGATCGAGGACGGCAGCGAGGCCTTGAGCTGCGGCAAGAGACGCTGGATGCGGTCGACGACCCCGATGATGTTGGCGCCGGGCTGGCGCTGGATGTTGACGATGATGGCGGGCTTGTCGTTCATCCACGCCGCCTGCTTGACGTTCTCGACGCCGTCGATGACGTCGGCGACGTCGGAGAGCCGGACCGGCGCTCCGTTACGGTACGTGACGACGATCGACTTGTACTCGTCGCTCGACAGGAGCTGGTCGTTCGCGCCGATGGTGAACGACTGCCGCGGCCCCTCCAGGTTGCCCTTGGCCTGGTCGACGTTGGCCTGCGCCAGAACCGAGCGCAGGTCTTCGAGCCCGAGGCCGTACGAGGCGAGGGCATTGGGATCGGCGCGCACGCGGACCGCGGGGCGCTGACCGCCGCTGATCGAGACCAGCCCGACGCCCGGGAGCTGCGAGATCTTCTGGGCCAGGTTCGTGTCGGCCAGGTCTTCCACCCTGGAGAGCGGGAGCGTGTCGGAGGTGAGCCCGAGCGTCAGGATGGGCGTGTCAGCCGGATTCACCTTGCTGTAGATGGGCGGGTTGGGCAGGTCGCGCGGCAAATAGGTCGCCGCCGCGTTGATGGCGGCCTGCACCTCCTGCTCCGCGACGTCGATCGGGTGCTCGAGCGTGAACTGCAGCGTGATGAGGGAGGCCCCGAAGGAGCTGGTGGAGGTCATCTGGTTGAGGCCCGGCAGCTGACCGAACTGACGCTCGAGGGGGGCGGTCACCGAAGAAGCGGTGACGTCCGGGCTGGCCCCGGGATAGTAGGTCAGGATCTGGATGGTGGGGTAATCGACCTGCGGGAGCGCGGAGATGGGAAGCTGGCTGTAGGCCGCGAAGCCCGCCAGGAGCACCGCCGCCGTCAGTAGCGACGTCGCCACCGGGCGGAGGATAAACGTCCTGGACGGGTTCATGTCGGGTCAGACCTCCCCTGATCTAAACGAACACGAGGGTCGGTTGGTTGACAGTATCAATTTGAGGCGACCGCCGCCCCGGGTCAACCGGAACGGTCGATCGTTCGTCTACATACCGAGAGGGCAGGGCGGAAGGGTGACTCCATGAACGGCCAGGCAGCACCGCGATGGCAGGCCCATTGCGAAGCCCTCTACCGCCAGCACGCGGCACGGCTGGTGCGGCTGGGGCGCCTGGTCCTCGGCGACCAGCCGGAGGCCGAAGAGGTCGCCCAGGAAGTGTTCCTCAAGCTCATCCGCACCTACGAGGGCCCGGTCGTGCCGATCGACTGGGCGGCCTGGCTCACCCGGGTGACGATCAATGCCTGCCGCGACCGCCGCCGGGCGGGCTGGTGGGCATGGAGCCGCCGGCACCGGGCACCCGAGATGCTCGAGCTGGTGGACGGCGGCGCCTCGCCCGAGCAGGCGGCGGCCGGCGCCGAGTTCGGCGTGTTGATCGCGGCGGCGTTTCAGCGGCTGTCCGCGCGGCAGCGCGAGGTGTTCGCGCTCCGCTACATCGAGGGCATGTCGACCCACGAGGTGGCCGGCACGCTCGATCTCAGCGAAGGAAGCGTCAAACGGCATCTGTTCCGCGCCGTGAAGTATCTCCGCGGCGCGCTCGGGGAGATCAAGGGCGACAGGGGGCATCGATGAAGCGCTGTCTCAGTGAACGCACAATGTGGCTGGTTCACGAGGGCGCGGCGCCCGAGCGGGATCTGGCGCACCTCGAGGGTTGCCTGGACTGCACCGCGCGCTACGGGCGCCTCAACGAGGAGCTGGGCGAGATCACGCGCGCGCTGCGCGACCATGCGAGCCCGATCGGACGCGACGTGCGCCGGGGACGGCGCCGCTGGGTCACCGCCGCGGCCGTCCTGGCCGGTATCGGTCTCCTGGCCGGAGGCGAGGCGGTGCTGTGGCGCCAATCCAAAGCGCTGGTCGACCCGCGCCTGGAGACCACCGCCGAGGCGCTGTCGCTGCTCGAGGAGGTCACGCTGCTGCTCTCATCGCCCGGGGTCACCGCCGCGTCGGTGCTCGTGGCCGACCCGGCGACCGTGATCGCCGAGATGACTTCGCCGGAAAGCTACGAAGACGATCCGATCGCCGCTGGAGGAGGACGGTTATGAGCATGCGAGGAATGGTCTCGATTGTCATGGCGATGACGCTGAGCCTGTGGTCCGCGAGTGCCTGCGCTCAAGGACCGTGGCGCGGGGGCATGGGCCGCGACGGCTTCGACACGCTCCCGCTGCTGATCCACAGCGCGGGGCTGAGCGACAGCCAGCAGGCACAAGTCCGGCAGATCATCGGCAATCACCGGACGCAGCTGCGGGCGCTGCGGGAGCAGCTCCGGGCGGCCGAGACCCAGCTGGGCGACAAGCTCGTCGCGATGACGCCGGTGACCGGCCCGGATCTGGCGCCGCTCACCCAGCAGGTCAACCAGGCGCGCAGCAACCTGGCCCACGAATGGACGCAGGTCGTCATGGAGATCCGCGGGATCCTGAGGCCCGAGCAGCTCGCGAAGGCCGCCCAGAACCGCCAGAAGCTCAACCAGCTGCGCGAGGAGATGCGGACGGTGCTCGGTGGCGCCGACACGCCGTGAGCGAGCCTTGGATCTCGACAGCGCGGCGACCGGCGCCTGGTTGGCCGACGGCGTAGACCACTCCTGAGCGCCGAGAGCCAGCTCGCCGGTGATCGCACGCTCCTGCCGCCGCTGCGCCAGCAGCTCAGCGTGGCTCGTCACGCGCTGACGGTGCTGGTCGGCACGTCACCCGGTGAGTGGACGCCGCCGGACTTCGGGCTCGACTCGCTCGCGCTGCCGACTGACCTGCCGGTCATCGTGCCCTCCGAGCTGGTGCGCGGTCGTCCCGATATCCTCGCCGCCGAGGCGCAGCTGCACGCGGCGAGCGCCGCCATCGGCGTGGCGACCGCTCAGCTCTATCCGTCCATCACGCTGTCGGCGTCGGTAGCGCTCGAGACGGTCGCGACCAACGGCACGTTCAGCGGGCCGATCATCGCGTCGAGCCTCGCGGCCGGGCTCACCGCGCCGCTCTTCCACGGCGGGACGCTGCTGGCCCAGCGGCGCGCCGCGATCGACGCGTACACAGCGCAGCTCGCCGGCTACCGGCAAACCGTGCTCCTGGCCTTCGGTCAGGTCGCCGACGTGCTCCAGGCGCTGCAGCACGACGCCGAGCTGCTCGGCGCCGAGAACACCGCCGTGACGACGTCGGACGCCTCGCTGAAGCTCGCGCAGGACGCGTACGCCGCGGGGCGCGGCAGTCTGCTGCAAGTTCTCGACGCGCAGCGACTGTACGAGCAGGCGCTTCTCGGCTACGCGCGCGCGAAGGGACAGCGCTACCTCGACACCATCTTGCTCTTCGAGGCGATGGGCGGCACGTGGCGGGGCTGGGTCGCCTCCGTGCACCGCTAACCGCGAGCTGACAACGCTCGTCACCCGCGCGCCAGAAGGACACCCCGCCGATCCGGCGCCGCCGCGCCCCTGACTCCTAAGCCCCCGTCGTTTCGTGCCCTCCCGCTGGCACCCCTCGTGCAGTTTCAATCGGCCAACGAAGTCCGAAAACCCCTAACAGAGGAGGACACGTCATGAAGTCGCACCTGAAGTCGACGATGCTCGCTCTCGCGCTGATCGCGTCGATCGTCGGGCTGGCCGCCTGCGCGAAGTACCCGTCGGTCGTCAAGTCCGGCGAGCCCACGCCGTCCGCGGCCGCAAGACCCGCGCGCTAGGCGTCGTCTATCGGCGGCGCCGGGGATGGAAAAAATTCCCGGGGGAATGGAGAAACTCCATACCCCGGTGCCGCATAGCCCCTCGTAACTTCCCCTGGCGGTTGGCGTCGGCGCGCGACCCCCGCGTGGTACGTCCGATGCAACTTCAACGAGACATGAGGAACCATGCGCTGCTGACGATCGCGCTCACGACAGCGCTGGGGCTGGGGCCAGCGTGGGCGCAGAACGTGAAGATCACGGCGCCCGAGCCGCCGCGCGAGCCGCGCGTTGTCACTCCCGGGCTGCTCTACGAGAGGCGCCCGAGCGACGACCTCTACTACCTGGGCATCCCGCCGAGCGTCCCCTACGATCCGGCCTTCGTCGAGCCGTTCGTGCTCCAGGTCGAGACCCCGGACACCACCGGGCGCATCGGCCTCTCGGGCTGGACGTCGCCGAATCCGCCGGTGGGGTCGTACGGCACGGGCCGGAGTGAGATCAACGGCTGGCTCGGCTTCGGTCTGTCGTGGACATGGGGCGGACCACCGCCTCCGCGACGCCCAGGCGCTCCTATCGACACCCCAGCGACGTCGAAGCAGTAGTCCGCGCCCACATCTGACGGCCGCCGCGTGACGACCGCGCGGCAAGCTGGCCGTGAACGAAGGCTCGTGACAGGATGTGGGCCGTGAGCGAAACGCCCGCCGCCGCGGAAGCGGTCCACGATCACGAGACGCTTGCGATCCGCGGATTCCGTGGAACCCCCGAAGAGATCGAGCGCCAGTGGTACGAGCAGGTCTACACCGGGCGCGGCGATCGCATGTCGCAGCTCACCTGGCGCGCCGTGCTGATGGGCTCGGCGCTCGGCGGCGTGCTCTCGCTCACCAACCTCTACATCGGGCTCAAGGCGGGCTGGGGCTTCGGCGTGGCGATCACCGCCTGCATCCTCTCCTACGCCATCTGGAGCGCGCTCCATCGGGCACGGCTCGTGCGCACGCCCATGACCATCCTCGAGAACAACTGCATGCAGTCCACCGCGAGCTCGGCGGGCTCGTCCACGGGCGGCACGCTCATCTCGGCGTTCGCGGCGTACATGCTGATCACCGGCAGCACCCTGCCCTTGCCCACGCTGCTCGCCTGGGTGTTCTTCCTGGCGGTGCTCGGAGTCACCATGGCGATTCCGATGAAACGCCAGATGATCAACGTCGAGCAGCTCCGCTTCCCGAGCGGCATCGCGGCGGCCGAGACGCTGCGCGCGCTCCACTCCGTCGGGGACAAGGGCATGCGCTCGGCGCGGGCGCTCGGATGGGCGGGGCTGATCGCCGCCGCCGGCAAGCTCTGGGCCGACGGACTCGTGCTGGTGAGCGCGAAGCTCGCCCCGTGGATGATCGGGACGTGGATCACCGCCCTCAACCAGCGGGTGCTCGGACCGGCGTGGATGGGGCGGACGGTGATGCTCTCGTGGGAGCCGATGTTCATCGCCGCTGGCGCCATCACCGGGCTTCACGTGTGCTGGAGCATGCTGCTGGGCAGCGTGACCGCGTGGATGATCTTCGCGCCCGTCCTCCAGCACCGGGGCGTCATCGAGGGCGCCGGATACGCCGCCATCGTGCAGTGGACGCTCTGGGGCGGCGTCGCCTGCATGGTCAGCTCGAGCCTGCTTTCGTTCGCCCTGCAGTGGCGGACGGCGCTGAGAGCCTTCACCGACCTCGGCGCGATGCTCGGGGTCCGCGGCCGGAACGCGAACGATCCCGTCGCGGCGATCGAGGCGCCGGCGTCGTGGTTCGTCGCGGGCCAGATCGTCGGATTCGCCGGCCTGGCATGGCTCGGCCACCGGACCCTCGGCATGCCGTACTGGGAGACGGCGGTCGCGGTGGTGCTGTCGTTCGCGCTGGCGCTCGTCGCCTGCCGCGTCACCGGCGAGACCGACACCACGCCGGTGGGCGCGATGGGTAAGATTACCCAGCTCACGTTCGGCGCGCTGCGGCCGGGCAACACGAGCGTGAACCTCATGAGCGCCAACGTGACCGCCGCCGCGGCGAGCAGCAGCGCCGACCTCCTGACCGACCTCAAGAGCGGCTACCTGCTCGGCGCGCATCCCCGCAAGCAGTTCATCGCCCAGCTCGCCGGCATCTTCGTGGGAACGGTCGTCACCGTGCTGTCCTTCCGGCTCCTCGTGCCGGACGCGAGCGTGCTGGGCTCGGACCAGTTTCCGGCGCCCGCGGCCCAGACGTGGCGCGCCGTGGCGCTGGCGCTCTCGGAAGGCGTTCGATCGCTCGGCCCCGTGAAGACCTGGTGCATCGTGGGCGGCGCGATCGTGGGCATCGTGCTGTCCGTGCTGCCGAAGATCCTGCCGAACCACCAGCACCTCATTCCGTCGCCCGCCGGTGTGGGTCTCGCCTGGACCTTTCACTGGTACTACGGGGTTCTGTTTTTCCTCGGCGGCCTGCTGGGCTGGTGGGTAGCGAAGAAATATCCCACGCGGTCGGAGGAGCTCACCTTCCCCGTGGCCTCCGGCTGGATCGCCGGCGAGAGCCTCATGGGCGTGACCCTCGTCATGTGGGAGAACGGACCGGAGCTCGCGCGCCGCCTGCTCGGCCACTGATCTCTCATCTCCCGCGAGGCGCCTTCAGGGGCTAGAGCCGTTGACAAGCGGTGCCCCCGTCTCTATAGTTCCGCACGACAACGTTCGGCCGACCGACGACGCCCGGCGCTCGAGGAGGTAATCCCGATGAAGCGAAGGGTTTCTCTGGCCTCTGTCACGCTCTTCGCCGCAGCGATGCTCGTGGTCCTTGGCTCGGTGCCCGCCGGCGCGGCCGACGTCATCAAGTTCGGGATCTCGACGCCCCTGTCGGGTCCCGCGGCGCCGTGGGGCATTCCGCACAAGAACGCCACCGAGCTGGTCTTCGACGAGGTCAACAGCCAGGGGGGCCTCGAGGTCGGCGGCAAGAAGTACCGGCTCGAGGTGATCGCCTACGACCACAAGTACGTGATCGCCGAGGGCGTCGCCACCGTCAACCGGCTCATCGCCAAGGATGGCGTGAAGTACATCTCGATCCTCGGGGGCGCCGTCGCCAAGGCGAACGAGGAGCCCGTCAACGAGTCCGGCGCGCTCGGGCTGACGCTCGCGTACGCCGAGGGCCTCGTGAGCCCGAAGAATCCGCTCACCTTCCAGTGCTTCCCGGCGCCGCCCGAGACCACCACGTTCTGGAAGTGGATCAAGAGCAACCATCCCGCGATCAAGCGCGTGGCCTCGATCGCCCCCAACGATGACACCGGCTGGTGGTCGGTGAAGGTGGAGACGGCGTACATCCAGAAGCTCGGCTACGACAGCGTCGCCAAGGAGTTCTTCGAGCGCAGCATGACGGACTTCAATCCCATCCTGCTGCGGATGCTCGCCCAGAAGCCGGACGCGATCAGCGTCATGGCCTCGCCGGCCGGCAGCGTCGGCCTGATCGTCAAGCAGGCGCGCGAGCTCGGCTTCAAGGGCCGGTTCGTCGCGCTCCACCAGATCGACAGCTCGGTGGTGACGGGCATCGCCGGCCGCGAGAACACCGAGGGCATGTGGCTGCACGGGTACGTGCAGACCCCGCTCCCGGACAAGCTCAAGAGCTGGCAGCAGCGCTACACGAAGAAGTTCGGCGAGTGGAACGCGACGAGCATCGACTTCACCAACCCGGCCTTCGCCTTCGTGGCCGCCGTCCGGAAGGCCCAGAGCCTCGACCCGAAGAAGATCGGCGAGGCCATGCGCACCGTGGAGTTCGACAACCTCTGGGGCAAGGCGCACTTCGGCGGCAAGGACTACTACGGCGTCGGTCAGCAGATCATCTACCCGATGCCGTTCGCCGAGGTGCGGGACGGCATGGCGACGCTGCTCCTGCAGCTGCCGCCGCCGCACAACTGAGCGAGCGGCTACTGGGCGACCGGCCGGAACTTGTGCACGCGCCGGCCGCGGTTCTCGTCGAGGTAGACGTTGCCCTTCGAGTCCACCGCGATGCCGTGGACCTGGTTGAACTGACCGGGAAAGCTGCCCGGACGGCCGAAGCTGCCGAGGCTCTTGCCCGTCGCGCGCTCGATGATCTCGATCTGCGAGTTGTTCTGGTTGATGACGAACATGAGCCGCTGGGCCGGATCGGGTGAGAAGTCGACGGCGACCGCCGACCCGCCGCTTTGTTTCATCGCGCCGTCCTTGGGCGGGGTGACCGGCGTCCACGGCACGGGAATCGACCGCTGCAGCTTGCCCATCCTGTCGTAGATCCGCACCTCCGAGCCCATCCGGTTGCACACGTAGACCATGCCGTCGTTGGCCAGGGTCATGCAGTGAACATTCTCCATGTCGTCGATGACCCAGTGCCGCAGGAACTTGCCCGTCCGGTCCAGCACGACGACGCGGCGGTTGGTGCCGGAGCCTTCGCCGTCCGAGACGTAGACGTCGCCGTTCGTCCGATCGACGAAGATGCTGGACGGCATGAAGAAGGTTGCCGCCGGCGTATTCAGCGGCTTGCCCTTGGCGGTGCCGTCGGAGGAATCGAGCTTGCCCTTCACGCCGATCTGCAGCAGAAGCTTGCTGCCGTCATGGGTGTACTTCTGCACCATGCCGGAGGGCGCGCTGGCCAGCCACACGTCGCCGTTCCGCTCGAAGTGACAGGAGTGCAGGCGCGGGTCGATGAGATTCGGGTCGCCCCATGAATGGACCACGTTGCCGGCGGGGTCGAACTCGATCATCGGCGGCGCCAGCGTGCCGCCGTTCAGATCGCCCTCGATCACGTCCTGACGATTCAGGATCAGCACGTGGTCCTTGGCGTCCACGCAGATGCCCCCGAGTCCGCCCAGCACCCAGCGCTCGGGAAGCGGCTTCGGCCAGTTGACGTCGGCCTCGTAGCGGGGCGAGTTCTGCGCCTGCGAGGCCGGAAGAAACAGGATCGCGGCGGCGGCAATCGCCAGCGCGGCGCACGCGCCGGCTTTGAGGATCACGCTTGCTCTCAGCGTTGACGTCCTCTCTGAGAGGTCAATGCTCAGGGGTGGGGGGCTGAGCGACTATAGCGAAACTGCGCAGAACGGCCAAATAGAAGGGAGAGCGAACGAAAGGGGGCTAGCGGCGTGGTGAAGCCGCTAACCCCCGAGACCCGACGCTACGCTCCCTGATACCGCGCGTAGATGTCCTGAGCCTTCTTGTGCGCCTCCACGACCGCCTTCTCGACGTTCCAGTTCTCGACCAGCACCCGGTGCATCATGCGGCCGATGACGTACGTCGCGAGCACCTCGCCGGCGGCGGGGTTCATGGTGCCAGGGGCGGGGAACTGCCGTCCGCGCTCCAGCATGCCCCGCCAGTGCTGGAACACCGGCCGCTTCCAGAACTTGGAGTCGTACATGTTCTTGAACGGCGGCCCCCAGCGGCCGTCGCCTTCCTCGATCATGACCCGCAAGTTCTCCGGGGCCATCCAGTACTCGGCCAGTCCCTTGGCGACCTCGGGATAGGGGTTTTGCTTGAAGAGCAGCCACTCGGCCGTGGTGAGCTCCTCGATGGCGCCCGCCGGCCCGGCCGGCAGCGGCAAGAGCCCGGTGACGTTGTAGAGCTCCTTGTCGGATTCGGCCAGGTGGGCGTAGATGCTGGTCGGATTCAGGACGAAGATCACCTGGCGCGACTGATAGGCCTTGTTGTTGCCGGTGTTGTCCCACGCGATCGCGCCCTTCGGGATGATCTTGTGCTTGTTGAACATGTCCGCGATCACCTGGACGGCGGCGATCGTACCCTTCGAGTGCAGCGCGATCGTCTTGTTGTCCGCCTCGACGAGCTTGCCGCCGTAGCACCAGATCATGTTCATCACGTTGTTGTCCGTGTCGTTCTGCAGCCCCAGACACAGGCCGAAGCCGGTGAGCTTGGGCGGCTTCTGCAGCTTCTTGGAGACCTCGATGAGCTCGTCCCACGTCTTGGGCGGATCGACCTTGGCCGCCTCGAGCAGATCCATGCGGGTGACCAGCGGCCAGGGGCTGATCGACTGCGGCACCCCGTACGCCTTGCCCTGATGCATGACGCTCGGCAAGGAGACCGGGAAGAGACCTCCCTGCTGCTTCTGCATCTTGTTGACTAGGTCGGTCACCTCCAGGAGGTGACCCTGCGAGCGGTAGAGCTGCACGTAGCCGCCGCCCAGCCGCGTGATATCGGGCGGGTTCCCGGCCTCGAGCGCCGCGACCAGCTTGGGCACGAGCTGGGGCCCCCCGATGATCTGATAGTCGATCTCGCTCTCCTTGATGCCCGCCTGCTTGGCGTACGCGTAGCACTGCTCCTGCATGATCTTGTCGACCTGCGGCGCCAGCGCCGCGGGATTCCAGACGACGAGCTTCGCCGCGCGCGCCGCGTGGGCGCGCCGCACCAGCCACCAGGGCGCCGTGGTCGACACGAGGGTGACGGTCCCGGCTGTCTTGAGGATTTCGCGTCGTGTGGGCATGTTCGCCTCCCTATCCTTTCACTCCGCCGAGCGTCAACCCTTTGACCACCCAGCGCTGGAAGACGAGGAACATGAGCACCGGGGGCAGGGCACTCATCACGGTCGAGGCCATCAGCGGCCCCCAGAAGAACACGTCCTGCGACATGAAGTTCACCAGGCCGGTGGTCACCGTCCGGGCGCTCGTGGTGCTGGTGAACACGTGGGCGTACAGAAATTCGTTCCAGGCGTGCGTGAACGAGAAGAACGTCACCACGACGAGGGCCGGGAGCGACATCGGCAGCACGATACGCACGAGCGCGCTGACGCGGTTGCAGCCGTCCACCCGGGCCGCTTCCTCCAGCTCGACGGGCACGGATCTGAAGTACCCCATGAGCAGCCAGGTGCAGAAGGGCACGTCGAATCCCAGGTACGCGATGATGAGCCCGTGCAGGCTGTCGGTGAGGCGCAGGACGCTCATCATGGCGAACATGGGAATGAACAGCAGCGACGTCGGAACGAGGTAGGTGAACACGAGACCGCGTGCCAGGAGGGCTCGCCCGGGGAAGCTGAGCCGGGCAATCGCGTACGCGCCCAGCACGGCGATGACCATGGACAGGAACGTGGAGCCCGCGGCCACCGCCAGACTGTTGCGCAGGAAGAGCAGATAGGGGGTCTCACGAAACACGGTGGCGTAGTTGTCCAGCGTGGGGCGCGCGGGAATCAGCGTGGCCTCGTAGCCGTAGATTTCCTTGTCGTGCTTCAGCGAGGTGGCGATCATCCAGTAGAAGGGAATCGCCGTCCAGAGGAACATCAGCAGGAGCGCGCCGTTGCCGAGGCCCTGGAACACGCGACGCTGGGCGGTCATCCGCATCGCCATGACCTAGTCCCCGCCCTTCTCGCGCAGCATGCGTCGCGTCAGGAAGATGATGAAGACGACCAGGATGGGGAAGAAGACCAGCGACACCGCCGCGCCCATCCCCAGGCGCTGGGCGCCGCCGAGCGCCAGGTGATAGGCGAGCACCGGGAAGATCATCGTGCGATCGGATGGCCCGCCATTGGTCAAGACCAGGACGAACTGGATGCCCGCCGAGGTCAGGATGGCCGACAGCATCACCGCGCTGATGAAGATCGGGCGCAGGCGGGGGAGCGTGATGTTGGTGAACTGCTGGAGCACCGACGCCCCGTCGATTTCCGCCGCCTCGTAGAGCTCCTTGGGAATGGCTTGCAGGCCGGCCAGGAAGCTCATGGTGAAGAACGGCGTGCCCTGCCAGACCACCACCACGATCACCGAGAGCATGGCGAGGTTGGGGTCGGAGAGCCAGGAGATCGTCTCGTCGATCAGGCTCAGCCGCACCAGGATGTTGTTGATGAGCCCGCTGGCGTCGTCGAAGATCCAGCGCCAGTTGAGGGCGGACATGACCGTCGGAATGGCCCAGGGGATGAGGAGGAAGGAGCGAAACAGGTTGTTGCAGAAGCGCTCCTGATTGAGCACCAGCGCCATGCTGAGGCCCAGGACGAACTTCACCCCGACGCCCACCGCGGTATAGACAACCGTGTTGAAGACCGTGCGCAGGAATTGCTCGCTACCCAGGAGCTCCCGGTAGTTGTCCAGACCGATGAACCGTCCGGGGGCGCCGGCGGTCTTGGCCTGGAAGGTCATGACAATGGCGCTGGCAAAGGGGTACGCGACCAAGCCCACGATGACGAGCAGGGCCGGAAAGAGGAAGAGATATCCCAGGGTCCGGTCGCGCATGAGCACGCGCTGGACCTTGTCGCCCCACCCCAACCCTCGCCGAGACGATGGAAGGGGAAGACTTACAGTGGTCGAAGTGGCCATAGCCCATGTCCTCCGTCAGGGAGTTCAGGGTCACGCACCAGTGATTGAAGAATCCAGATAACAGACGTCGGGGCACGCCGCAAGGGTTATCTACGCCGGCACCGTTGACCGCGCCTCCCGCGTCATTTAGCATCCTGCCCCATGGCGCATCCCACCACCCGCACGCTCCGACTCGCGGGGCCATGATCCGCGCGGAGCGCTGGGTCGTCCTGCTGCGAGTCGTCGTCGGCGCGTGGTTCGTGAAGGCCGTGTGGACCAAGCTCACCCTCGCGTTCCTCTGGGGCGTGATCCCCTACCCGGCGGTGTCCCCGCGCTTTCTCGCGTTCCAGCCCAAGCGAGTTACCGAGTTCGCCGCCGGGAATCCCGTCGGCTCGTACAAGGATTTCCTCGAGCAGACAGTCCTGCCGAACAGCGCGCTGTTCGCGACGCTTCAGACCTTCGGCGAGGCGGCGGTCGGCCTCGGGCTCATCCTCGGGCTGTTGACAGGCCTCACCGCGCTGGTCGGGCTCTTCCTGAGCCTGAACTACGGCCTCGCGAGCCAGTGGATGAGCTTCGGCCAACAGGGCTTCCACGTCCTCCTGGTGACGTCCATGATCATCTTTCTCTGCGCGCGGGCGGGCCGGACCTGGGGGCTCGACGGCGCGATCCTCGCCCGCGGCGGTCGGCGCTGGCTTCGCCTCGTGATGTGACCGAGGCGCGCGCCGCCTCAGCGTGTGTCGGCGATCGCCACGCCCCAGGGCAAGGTGCCGCAGGGAATGCGCGCGACCACGCTGTTCGATGTCGTGTCGATCACGGCGAGCTCATTGGCGCGGCCGACCGTCGCGTAGAGGAATCGCGCGTCCGGGCTGAGCGCCGTCCACCAGGTGCGCGGGCCGACGGGGATGACCGTCAGGACGGTCAGCGACGCGCTGTCCAGGACGCGGACGTCCCCCGACTGGCCGTGAGACACGTACAGGCGGGAACCATCCGGCGTCAGCGCGATGTCGACCGGGCGGCTACCGCCGGTCGGCGCCGACTTGACGACCCGCATCTCGGCCATGTCGATCACCGAGACGACGTGGGCCTGCTCGCTGGCGACGAAGAGATGGCGCGAGTCGGCGGTGAAGCGCATGCCGCGCGGGTTCTTGGGCACGGCAACCTGCTTGACGACCGTGTCACTCGAGGTCGCGATCAGGTGAATGTCGTCGGAGGTCTCGTTGGAGACGGCGATCCACCGCCCGTCCGGCGAGGCGACCGCGGTCTCGGGTTCCTTCCCGACGGCGATCTTCTTGCGGATCTCCAGGGTAGCGACATCCAGGACCGTCACCGAGAGCTCGTTCTCGTTGACGACGTAGAGCGCGGTTCCCGCGCGGTTCAACGTCAACCCTTCCGGGTCGATGCCCGCGGGAACGGTGCTCAGCACCGTGAGGGTCTTCGCGTCGATGACGCTCAGGCTGTCCGAGTTGCTGTTGCTCACGTAGACCCGCTTGCCGTCGGGGCTCACGGTGACGCCGCGCGGGCGCTTGCCGACGGAGACCGTCCCGACGACCGCGCGCGTCGCCGCGTCGATGACCGTCACGTCGTCGGACTTCTCGTTGGTGACGAACACGCGCTGCTGGGCGCCGGCGCGCGTGAAACCGAGGGCGAGCGCGAGCAGGACGAACCCGGCGAGACGCGATCGGCGCATCGCGGATGAGCCTCCACCAGCCACCCCCCCGTAGTCAAGAGGCCGGCGGCTCGGCCGGGATGCTTGACGTGGGGGGCATGCAGCGGTAATTGTCGGCGGCATCCCGACCGAATCCGATCACGCGAGCAGTGAGGGAGGACGACATGCGACGTCGCGGGCAGAGAGCAATCGCGGTGACGACCACACTGAGTCTGCTGCTCCTCCTCATCCACCCCGCCCTGGCGGCCGATCCGGAGATCGATCGTCTGATCCGGGGCCCGGCCGGGAAGGATTGGGTCACCAACGGCGGCAACCTGACCAACCAGCGGTATTCGACGCTGAAGCAGATCGACACCACCAACGTCGCCCAGCTCAAGGGCGCCTGGATGACGCGGCTCAAGGGCTCCGGCGCTGGCGGCAAGTATTCCTTCGAGGCGTCGCCGCTCGTCAAGGACGGCCTCATGTACGTCGTCACGGGCAACGACGACGTCTTCGCGCTCAACGCGAAGACCGGCGCGATCATCTGGGAGTACTGGTCCGGCATCGACCAGAAGATCTCGACGGTGTGCTGCGGCTGGGTCAATCGCGGGCTCGCCATGGGCGAAGGGCTGCTCTTCTCCGGCCAGCTCGACGCCAACTTCGTGGCCCTGGACATGAAGACCGGCGAGGTGAAGTGGAAGACGCCGCTCGAGAAGTGGGAGAACGGCTACACCATCACCAGCGCCCCGCTCTACTACGACGGGATCGTCTACAGCGGCATCTCGGGCGGCGAGTTCGGCGTGAGGGGCCGGCTGACCGCGCTCGACGCCAAGACCGGCGCGATCCTGTGGCGGTCGTACACGCTCCCCGGGCCCGGCGAGCGGGGCAGCGAGACCTGGCCGCCCGCCACCGATCACTCGATGCGCGGCGGCGCGACCATCTGGAACACGCCGGCCCTCGATCCCGACCTCGGGCTCATCTACTTCGTCACCGGCAACTGCGGCCCGGACTACGACGGCTCCATGCGCGAGGGCGACAACCTGTTCTGCGCCTCGATGATGGCCCTCAAGGCCAAGACCGGAGAGTACGTCTGGCACTTCCAGCAGGTGCACCACGATATCTGGGACTACGACGCGGCCAGCCCGGTGGTCCTCTTCGACACCGTGATCAACGGGCAGCCGCGCAAGGGCATCGCCGAGGCCGGCCGCACGGGCTGGGTGTACATCCTGGACCGGACGAACGGAACGCCGCTGATCGGGATCGACGAGAAGCCGGTGCCCCAGGACCCGCGGCAGAAGACGGCCAAGACCCAGCCGATCCCACGCGGTGACGCGACCGTGCCGCAGTGTGCCGAGCTCCTGCCGGGCTACGAGAAGGCCGGCTGCATCTTCGACACCTTCTGGGAAACTCCGGTGCTCATGCAGCCCTCGGGGATCGGCGGCACGAACTGGTCGCCGGTGCCCTACAGTCCCGACACCGGATATTTCTACGTGCCCGGCACGGTGCGCACGAGCGCGTTCACCCGCTTCGGCGACAAGTACATGCAGGGGCTGCGCTACACCGGGGGAAGCCAGTCGGCGCCCATCGGCTCGCCGATGTACGGCACGTTCACGGCGATCGACGGCACGACCAACAAGATCGCCTGGCAGCACAAGACGCCGTACCGCGTCGGCGGGGGCGGCGGCTCGTCGGTCACGGCGGGCGGCCTCGTGTTCCGCGGGGAGCCCGACGGCAACTTCCTCGCGCTCGACGCGAAGACGGGCAAGGAGCTGTGGCGGTTCCAGACCGGCTTCGGTGCGGACGCGCCGCCCGTGTTCTACGAGGTGGACGGCGAGCAGTACGTCGCGATCGCGACGGGCGGCAACCAGCTGCAGGGCAGCGCCTACGGCGACGCGGTGTGGGCCTTCTCGTTGAAGGGACAGCTCGGGCCGATGTGGCCGCCGCCGGCGCCGCAGACCGTCGCCGGGCCCACCGGACCGATCGTCGCAGGAGCCGACGCGGTCAAGGCGGGTGCGAACAACGTGGAGTACAGCTTCGCGCCGGCGCGCATCCGGATCAAGACCGGTACGACCGTGACCTTCACCAACGTCGGCGATCTGCCGCACTCGGCGACGTCGATGGATCGCGGCAAGTGGGACACGGGCGTCCTCGTCAAAGGCCAGTCGAAGGCCATCACCTTCGCGCAGCCTGGCAACTACTACTACATCTGTCTCCCGCACCCCTGGCAGTACGGCCAGGTCATTGTCGAGTAGCGAGCGGAGTGGCAGTGCGCGCTGCAGGCCGTCGCGGGGCTGGGGCCCCGCCGGCCGAGGCGCGCCTATAACAAGACGGGCGCGCATGCGCCCGTCCCTCATCTCTGGGGTGGTGGCGCTGGGGCTTCTCGCCGTCTGCTCGGCCCGGCGCGACCGGCCGGCCGCGCAGCCCGCTCCGCCGACGGCGGACGGGTTCCAGGTCCTGCTGACGACGTCCGAGCTGGTCGTCGGCCAGAATCGCCTGGCCTTCGCCCTTCAGAAGGACGGACGGCTCCTCGCCGACGCGAAGGCCGTCGTGCGGATATATTCGATCGACGGCGAGGACGCGCAGCTCGTCGCCGAGACGCCGGCGCGCTATCTCCGGCTCGAGGTCATCGAGCAAGGCAAGCGGATTCACATTCACCCCGACGGCACCCGCCACACGCACGGCGACGCCACGGACGTACAGGGCATCTACGTCGCGCAGGTGACCTTGTCGCGCGCCGGCGCCTGGGGCCTCGAGATCCGGGCGCGGCCCGACGGCGGGCCCGCCGAGGCGGCACGACTGAGCGTGAGCGCCGTGGCGACCTCGCTCACGCCCATGATCGGAACGCCCGCGCCGCGCAGCCGCAACCTCGTCGCCGGCGACGTCAGCGAGCTCAAGCAGATCGACTCCAGCGAGCCGCCGGATCCGCGACTGCATCAGACGCGGATCGCGGACGCGATCGCGCAGGGCAGGCCGCAGGTGATCGTCTTCGCGACGCCGCGATACTGCACGAGTCGGGTGTGCGGCCCCGTCGTCGACGTCGTCCGGACGCTGATCCCGGCCTACGGCGATCGAGTCGCCTTCATCCACCAGGAAATCTGGGAGAGCGGATCGCTCCAGAAGCTTTCGCCCACGTTCGAGGAGTGGAATCTCCGCTCCGAGCCGTGGATCTTCGTCGTGGACGGCCGGGGGATCGTCCGCGCCCGGTTCGAGGGCCTCACGACGCGGCGCGAGCTCGAGGCGGCGCTGAGGCTCGTGCTCGCGCCGGCGCCGCGCTAGCTACCCGTCACGGCGTCTTCGGCTTCCACGGGTGCACCGGGATGAAGCTGTCGCGGTTGGGCATCTTCACTCGCGGCAGCGTCTCGGCGTTCATCACATCCTGCTCGCCGATGATTCCGTTCACGTTGAGCAGGTACGCGGTGACCGCGTAGACGTCGCTGTCCGTCAGCGAGAGCGGCTGCGCAAACGGCATCGCCCGCCGGACGTAGTCGAACACGGTCGTCGCGTACGGCCAGTAGCTGCCGACGGTTCGCACCGGCGTCTTGCTCGCCAGGGTCCCCTGGCCGCCCGCGAGGCGGTCGTTGGGCCCGCCCACACCCTTCTCCCCGTGACAGGCCTGGCACTTCTGGGCGTAGACGGTAGCGCCCTGCGCCGCGGTTCCCGAGCCTTGCGGCAGTCCGCGTCCGTCGGGCGCGATGCTGATGTCCCACCCCGCGATCTCCGCCTGCGTGGCCGAGCGCCCGAGATTCGGCGTCTCGCGGGCCGCCGAGCCCGCGCACCCGGTCACGACGACGACGCTGCCGGCCAGGACGAGCGCCCTACGCGTAAACATTCTTGACCTCGCCATTCGCCTCAACGCGCCAGGCCTGGATCGCGTGGTAGTGGTAGATGACGTTGGCGCCGTGCTGGGCGATCAGCTCGTCTCGAGTCGGCTGCACGCGGCCCGTCTCGTCCGTCGCGCGACTCTTGAGCACGGCCGGCGCGCCGTTCCACTTCCAGGGGATCCGGAATCGCGTCAGCGCGTACGCCAGCACCGGCGCCGACCGGGCGGCCTCGGCCCAGGTCTGCCCGCCGTCGGCCGAGACCTCGACCTTGCTGATCTTGCCGCGCCCCGACCAGGCGATTCCCGACAGCTCGTAGAGCCCCTGCCCCGTCATCTTCAATCCCGGCGCGGGGCGCGTGATGACGGATTTCACCTCCATCGGATACGTGAACAGGAGCGACTTGCCGTCGGCCTGGAGGTCGCTGTACTTCGACGTCTCGTCCTTGGTCATCGTCGGGGTATCCGTGACCTTGATCCGCCGGAGCCACTTCACGCTCATGTTGCCCTCGTAGCCGGGGAGGAAGAGTCGCACGGGATAGCCATTCTCCGGGCGCAGGCGCTCGCCGTTCTGGTAGAGCGCCAGCAGCGCGTCGTCCTTGGCCTTCGCCATCGGGACGCTCCGGCTCATCGCCGCGGCGTCGGCGCCTTCGGCCAGGATCCAGTCCGCGCGCGGGTCGGCGCCCGCTTCTTCCAGCAGGAGTCGCAGCGGAACGCCGGTCCACTCGCTGCAGGACACCAGCCCGTGGGTCTGCCCGCACGTCTGGGCCGGCGGCGTCGCTCCATACATCGCCCCGCTGTTGCCCGAGCACTCGAGGAAGTGGATCCGCGACTCCATCGGATAGCGCGAGAGCGTCGCCATCGTGAAGATCAGCGGGCGCGCGACCATGCCGTGGATCAGGAGCTGATGCTGCGCCGGATCGATCGTGGGCACGCCGTTGTGGTGACGCTCGAAGTGCAGCCCGCTCGGCGTGATGATGCCCTCCAGCGCCTCCAGCGGGGTCCGCGACGCGCCGGCGCCCGTCGTGCCCGGTTGTGAGCGGATGAGCGTGCGCGTGACCTCGCGCTCGAAGCCGGCCGGCGATCCGTATGGGCTCAAGGGAGCCCCGGACATCGTCATGCCCGGCGGAGTCTCGGGCGGCGCGGCCGCGCTCTCGCTGGAGGCGAACGCCATGAATGCCCCCGCGGCGGCCGCCCCACCCTTCAAGAAGACCCGCCGGTCGAGCAGCCCGTTTCCGGCGGCGGCGCGCGCATCGTTGTCCCGGCGATCATCACGTCCTGGACGCATGGCTCCCTCCCGTCGGGGCGACCTGCGCGCGAGAGTAGCCGCGACGTCCCGGAGGGTCAATATGCGCTCGGTCGGCGACGCCCGCCGTCATATACTCCGACGAACATGACGGCGCGCCGTCTCGTCGCCGCGCTGCTGGGATCCTTCCTCCTGCCGCTGGTGGTGGCGCCTCCGGCCTCGGCGATCGTCAGTCGTCTCACCGTCGAGTCGCGTCAGGACGTTCTCGGCGGGCGCTCCTTCGGCGCGGCAGGCGCCTACGAAAAGCTGGTCGGCGTGGTGGAATTCGCGCTCGATCCGGCCAACACCGCCAACGCCGCCATCGTCGACCTGGCGGGCGCGCCGCGGGACGCGAGCGGACGCGTCACCGCGTCCGCGAATTTCGTGGTCCTGCGCCCGAAGTCGATGCCGCGCGATCGCGCGGTCGCGCTTCTGGAGGTCTCCAATCGCGGCGGCAAGGCGATGCTGCCGTACTTCGCGCGGGCCGCGTGGAGCACGAACCTCACGACCGAGGCCGAGCTCGGTGACGCTCTGCCGTTGCGGCTCGGTCTCACGCTCATCTGGGTGGGCTGGCAGTTCGACGTGCCGCCTCGCGGCGGCGCCCTGCGTCTGGACGCGCCCGTCGCGACGGACGGCGGCCGCCCGATCGAGGGCCTGGTGCGCTGCGACTGGACGGTGGACGAGCTCAGCCTCACCTTGCCGCTCGGCCATCACGGCCACCGGCCGTATCCCGTCGCCGATCCGCAGCATCCGGACAACGTGCTGACCGAGCGCGACGGCCGCCTGGCGCCTCGCCGCGTCGTGCCGAGAGACCAGTGGCGCTTCGTGGAAGACACGTGGATCGTGCGCGATGGAGGCTTCGCGCCCGGCAAGATCTACGAGCTCGTCTACCGCGCGCACGACCCGGTCGTCACCGGCATCGGGCTCGCCGCGGTGCGGGACATGATGTCGTACGCGAAGCACGATCCGGCGAGCCCTTTTCCCGTACGCTGGGGCCTGGGCTTCGGCGTCTCGCAGACCGGGCGATTCCTGCGGCACTTCCTCTACCAGGGCTTCAACACCGACGAGGCGCGCCGGCCGGTCTTCGACGGCCTCTTCGTGCACACGGCCGGCGCCGGGCGCGGCAGCTTCAACCATCGCTTCGCGCAGCCCTCGCGCGATGCCCACCAGCTCTCGGCGTTCTTCTATCCGACCGACCTGTTTCCGTTCACCGGCCGAAGCCAGCGCGACCCCGAGACGGGCGCCACCGACGGGCTGTTCGCCCACGAGGCCCACGTGCCGAAGGTCTTCTTCACCAACACCGGCTACGAATACTGGGGCCGGGCCGCCTCGCTGATTCACGTGACGCCCGGAGCCGATGCCGACGTCGAGCCAGGAGCCGGCGAGCGCATCTATCACTTCGCGGGCGGACAGCACTTCGTGGTCGACCCCCCGGCCGTGGCCGAGCGGTCCGACGCCGTCGTCGCGTATCGTGGCAGCCCCCTGGACTTTCACCCCACGCTGCGGTCGCTCTTGACGCGGCTGGTCGAGTGGGTGCGCGACGGGCGCGATCCGCCCGCAAGCGCGTACCCTCGCCTCGATGCCGGCACCCTCGTCGCCGTCGATCGCGTGCGAGCTCCGGCCATTCCCGGTGTGGGATGGCCGCGAACCGCGCACGAGGCGTACCGCGTCGACTACGGGCCGCGCTGGCCGAACGGCATCATCACGCTCGAGCCGCCGCGCCTCGGCAAGCCGTTTCCCGTTCGCGTTCCCCAGGTGGACGCCGACGGGAACGAGCTGGGTGGATTCCGCGGCCTGGAGCTGCTCGCCCCGATCGCGACGTACACGCCGTGGCACCTTCGCCGCGGCGCGGTCAACCGGGACCAGCTGGTGGACTTCTACGGAACCTTCATCCCGTTCACGCGTGACCGGGCCGAGCGCGAGCGCAGCGGCGACCCGCGCCCGAGCCTGACCGAGCGCTACGGCGACCGCGCTCGATACATGGATCTGGTCCGGCGCCACGCCGAGACGCTCGTGCGCTCCGGGTTCCTGCTCGCCGAGGACACGCCCCGGGTCGTGGAGCAGGCGGAGCGAGGCTGGAACCGCCTGATGCCGCCGGTCCCGGCCTCCCGGCCATGACGCTTGACATCGAGTGGATCAGGGGCCGATTCTTCGGCCAGGCAGCGGGCAACCCGCGATGAACGAGACCCCGCGACGACGAAGCGTGCCCGACCTGCAGCCCGCGCGCCGGGCCGTGCTGAAGCTGATGGCCGGCGCCGGGCTGGCGCTGCCGGTTGCCCGCCTGGTCAGCGCTCAGGACGACGCCCGGCGCAAGGCGCGACCGCAGCCGAACGATCGCTTCGTATTCGCCGGCGGCGACCGGAAGGGACAGCTCGTCACGCTCGCGGACCTTGCCGCCGGCGGTCCTCCCCTCACTGCGTATCCGATGGACCCGACCGCCCAGATAGTCCGGGACGATTCGAGGCTCAATCAGATCCTGCTCGTGCGCCTCGACCCGAGCCGGCTCAACGACGACACACGCGCGCGGGCTGCGGGCGGCGTCGTCGCCTATTCCGCCGTGTGCACTCATACGGGTTGTGACGTCTGGGACTGGCAGTCCGCAACGAGCACGATCAAGTGCCCGTGTCATTTCTCGGAGTTCGATCTCAAGGACAGCGCGCGTGTCTTGAACGGTCCGGCACCGCGACGGCTGCCGGCCCTGCCATTGAAGGTCGTGGACGGAGCGCCGGCGGTGGCGGGTGGCTTCGTCGGGCGTCCAGGCTTCGACACGGGAGGCTGACAGGCGTCGAGACGCGGCGAGGCGCGGCGAGAAGCGAGACACGCCAACACGAGGGGGACGAGAACGATGTCGGTGAGAAAGCTGGCGATCCTTGGTTTCACGGTCCTGGTGGCGCTCGGACCCGCGATGCTCGCCGCGCAGAACACGGTGAGCTACAGCGTGGTGACCGAGCAGCGGCTCCTCAACCCGGAGCCGCACAACTGGCTGATGTACCGGGGCAACTTCAGCGGCTGGGGGTATAGCCCGCTCGAGCAGATCACCCCCGCCAACGTGAAGAAGCTCGTGCCGATGTGGACCTTCTCCACCGGCGTCACCGAAGGTCATCAGTCTCCGCCGATCGTCAACAACGGCGTCATGTTCGTCACCACCCCGCAGGCACAGGTCTTTGCGCTCAACGCCAAGACCGGCGATCTGCTCTGGCGCTACAAGAAGGAGCTGCCCGAGGACTTGACCCAGCTGCACCCGACCAACCGCGGCGTGGCGTTGTGGGGCGACCGCGTCTACCTCGCCACCGTCGACGCTCACGTCATCGCCCTCGACGCCCTGACGGGCAAGGTGATCTGGGACACGACGGTCGACGACTACAAGAAGGGCTACTACTTCACGCTGGCGCCGCTCATCGCCAGGGGCAAGGTCATGGTCGGCACCTCGGGTGGCGAGCTCGGCGTCCGCGGCTACATCGCCGCCTTCGACGTCGCCGACGGCAAGCCGGTCTGGAAGACATACACGGTTCCCGGGCCCGGCGAGCCCGGTAACGACACGTGGCCCGGCGACACCTGGAAGACGGGCGGCGTGTCGGTCTGGCTCACCGCGCACTACGATCCCCAGCTCAACCTGAGCTTCTGGGGGACGGGCAACGGCGCGCCGTGGATGGGCGACATGCGGCCGGGCGACAATCTGTACTCGGCCTCCGTGCTGGCGCTCGACGTCGACACCGGCAAGATCCGCGGCTATCACCAGTACCACTGGAACGATTCGTGGGACTGGGACGAGGTCTCCACGCCGCTCCTGATCGACTTCCCGAAGGACGGGCGCACCGTGAAGGGCCTGGTGCACCCTGGCCGCAACGGCTATCTCTGGCGGCTGGAGCGCGGCGCCGACGCCATCAAGTTCGTGGACGCTCGGCCGTATGTCATCCAGGAGGTCTTCACGAAGATCGACCCGGTCACCGGTCGCCCGAGCTACAACGAGGAGCGCAAGCCGCGCGCGGGCGCCTCGGTGACCTTTTGCCCCGGGCTCTGGGGCGGCAAGGACTGGACGCCGGCCGGCTACAACCCGAAGACGAAGTACCTCTACATCCCGGCCAACGAGAACCTCTGCAGCACGCTGGTGGGGCAGCCGAAGCCTGATCCCTACGAGCCCGGCAAGTTCTATCTCGGCATCGAGCGCCCGAAGACCACGATGAGCTGGCGGCAGGGCGCCAATCACATCGGCGAGCTGCAGGCCTGGGACATGACGACCGGCCAGCGGGTCTGGACCCACAAGTTCCCCTTCCAGAACTGGGGGCCCATCCTCACCACGGGTGGCGGGCTCGTCTTCCTCGGCGGCACCAACGACCGCAACTTCTGGGCGTTCGACGCGAAGACGGGCGCCGAGCTCTGGAAGTTCAAGACCAACTCCGGCATCACCGGCGTGCCGAGCTCGTTCGCGGTCGACGGCGTGCAGTACGTCGCCGTGCAATCGGGCTGGGGCGTCGACGCCCAGCGGATGCAGGCGCGGCTCGACACGTTCCGCGGCACCAAAACCGACGTGCCGCAGGGCGGCGTGATCTGGGTGTTCGCGCTCCGGGACTGAGAAACAGCGACTCCGCGATGATCGCCGGCCTCCTCCGCGCGGGAGGAGGCCGGCCGTCGCGCTACTTCGTTACCGCGTCGCGCATGCGGGCCAGCGCCGAGCCGTAGATGTGGTCGGGCCGCAGCACCAGCGCGACCCGCTTGTCGGCCGCCGCGATCCGGTCGTACTGATCCCAGTCGGCGCTGCGCCGCCGCGTGGTGGCGCTGAAGATGTGGCGGCGGGCCAGGCGCAGCGTCTCGGGGTCGGTGTTACCGGAGTGGACGAGCTCGACTCGGCCCTCGAACACCAGGAAGCCCGACCACCAGTCGACGTGCGAGACCAGGATCGAGCAGCGCGCGTCCCGCAGGAGGTTCTTGAACTTCGCGCGCGTCTCCGTGATGGAGACGCCCACGCCGCCGTCGCGCGGGTAGACGGTGACGATGCTGAGCTGCGGCATCCCGTTGCGCCGGAACGACGTGAGCACGCCCTGCGGGTTGTCGTGGAGAAACTGCTCGATCTGCGGGGGCAGCGGGTTGGGTGTCGGCATCGGACGCGCTCCTAGCCGTTTCTCAGCCTGCCGCGCAGGCGGAGCGCCGGCTTTCCGAGCTTGTAGTCGTATTTCAGGAAGCTGCCGTCGAGCGTTCCCACGTAGGCGTCGATGTTGTGCCCCGTCGCCACGGCGATGTCCTCGTCGGAGAACTCGTTGTAGCTCGCCTTCATGCCGGCCTGCGAGTACAGGGGATGCGTGTGGTAGTACGCGACCGGAGTCGCGCCCGGCGGGCAGCCGCAATTCTCCTCGTTCTGGCCGACGTCGACCTTGTTCGGCTCGTCCTGGGTTCGCCACTTGAGCGCGACGTACTTGCCGGCTTTGAGGCAGATCATGGCGCCGTACTCTTTTCGCCGGTTGATGGAGCACTTCAGGATCTTGTTCAAGGCCTTTCGGGCCGCCTCCTCCGGGCTCGTATCCGACGACGCGACCACCTTCCACTTCTCATCCTCGCCCCCGTCCATAGAAACCCCCTATCCCTCGATGAGACGGTCGATCTCGACCGCCAGCGCCACCGCGTCGTCGCTGAAATAGTGCGTGTGCGCGCCGGCGCCCAGACAGAATTCGGTACGATCACCCGCGCGCTCCGCCTCGACCTTACCATCGGCGCCGACCACCGCGATGCGATATGCGTGGCCCGCCGGCGTCCACAGGAAACGCCCGACATAGTCGCCGGAACGGCAGGCATTGACCCACTCGACCGCGCCGACGTCCGACGCGCTCGGCCCGGCGGTCGCGAAACCCGCGGCGTTCGAGCCCATCCATCGATAGAGCAAGGGAAAGCGCCCGGCGTACAGGTCGCGCAACGGTGAGCCGACGGTCACGAGACTGATCGGAAGGCGCCCGACGATGCCGGGCAACCGGCCCTGCACGTGCAGATAGCGCAAGAGGTCGGCGCTGATCACGGTCCCCTGACTGTGCGACACGATGACGATGCGCGCATAGCCGTGATCGCGCAGGTAGACCAGCAGCGCGGCATAGCGCGAAAAGATGCGCGCGCGCGGCGGCCGGCGGTTGGGCGGATCCGCGAAGTAGTTGTCGATGTCCAGCACCGCGTCGAGCGCGACCCGTAATCGGCCGAACGTCTTGGTGAATCGCGAGCCGAGGGCCGCGACGGTCAGGGCGCCGCCGGCGACCCACTTTCCCGCGGCCACCAGCGACTCGCCCTGCAGCTCGTCGAGCCAGCCGGCCAGCCACTTCGCCAGCGGGCCCGGCTCGCCGGTCGCGAAGGCGAATTCTCGGTAGACGAAGGCGAGGTACAGAGCGCCGCCGACGATCACGCTGGGCGGCACGACCACGACGAACAATCTCTTCAGCCACGTGAGTCCGCGGTCGAGCCAGCCGCCGAGCCGCTCCGACCACGCGACCGCCTCGCGGCGTCGCCCGCGCGAATCGACGTTTACCGTGGGCGAGATCTCCTCCAGCAGCGAGGGGGCCATCACCAGCAGCGTGATCGAGGCGAGAACCGTGAACACCAGCATCAGCGGCGTGAAGAACCCGCCGAAGGTCTGGACGCGGTCGTCGAGGAAGATCTCGCCCGATCGATAGGTGCCTCGGAATATCGCGGGCAGATAGAGAAAACCGGACAGCTGGCGGCCGACGACGTAGCCGAGCACCGACCACAGCACCAGGCTCAGCACGGCAAAGAGCGCCGTGGAGCCGACGACGGCCAGGCGCGCCGTATCGAGCGACCGTCGGGCGGCGCCGTCGACACCGAGGGCCAGGCACAATCCGAGCACCAGCGCCGCCGTCTGCACCACGACGTACACGGCCCAGACCACCAGCATCGCGGCCAGCAGCCACTCGCCCACCGTGAACGCGGCGGTCAGCATCCACTCGAACTGTGAGCTGACCCGCGGCAACAGGGCGCGGCCGGCGACGCAGAGCCCGATCACCGTCGCGGCGACGAGAACGTGGCCGAGGCCGCGAACGCCGCGGGTGACGCGCGAGTAGCGCTCGACCAGCCAGATGCCGAGCGCCGCGACCGCCAGCAGTCCGGCGCCGAAATGCATCTTGACGAGGGGCCACCGGGCATTCAAGGCCACCAGGACGGCGACGATGCACGCGAGGGCGGCCGCCAGCAGGACCAGGAGCTTCGCCCACCGCACCAGCGGGGATGTGTCGTGTAGCCACGAGAGCACGGCCAGCGCGGTCAGCACGATCGCGCACACCGCGAACAGGGCGGCCAGCATCCGCCCCGCCTGATCGGGCGAGACCAGCGCCGCGGCGCCGAACGGAATCAGCAGGAGCATCGACAGCTGCACGAGCGCCGCCGGCCCCTTCATCAGCCACGCGAGCCACGCGTGCAGGCGCTGCAGCAGCCTCCAGGCCACGCCGCCGCGGACGCTGAGCGAGACCTGGTCGACGACGTCGGCCGCGAGCGTGTTGAGGTGGAAGAAGAGCTGATACGAGGCGGACAGCGCCCGCAATCCGCCCTCGCCGAGCCGCGAGAGATCGGCCCAGTAGAGCTCGTAGAGATCGACGGGGCGATCGTTCGCGCGCCGGCGCAGCGAGACGCGCGTGGACTCGTAGAGCGCTTCGTGTTCAGGCAGCTCCAGCCGGCCGACCAGGTAGTCGTTCAGCGCGAGGCCCAGATCGGGAGCGCTCGGATCCGTAGCCGCGGGGACGGGAGCGGATCGCTGCACCTGATAGAATCCGCTCGGCGTTCCCGGCCGCTGTCTCGCCGTCTCGGCCTTTCCCCCGTCGCCGGCCGGTGCCGGCGTGGCGGTGGGCGAAGCGACGCCGGGCTCGAGCCGGGCCACCGGCACCAGCACCTCGTGCATTTCGCCCTGCACGTAGCGCGGCTCGCCGGCCCCGCCGTGGCACAGGAGCCGCGCGAGCTCGCGGACCGTCTGGCCCGCGCGCTGATCGGCGATGCCGTGGACCACGACGACGGCGACGCGATCGGGCGTGCTCATTTCTCGGCGCACTCTAGCCTTGCGGTCGGAGAGGGTCAACGCTGAAGCTCGGCAAGATCGGAGCTTGTGCGAGCCCGGGCACGGAGCGCCGGGTGGCGGCGCCCCGTGCCCGGTGGTGGAGCTAGACGGTCAGCTGATCGCGAATCGGCAGCCGACGGATTCGCTTGCCCGTCGCGGCGAAGATCGCGTTGCAGAGCGCCGGCGGAATCGGCGGCACGCCCGGCTCGCCCACACCGCCCATCGGCTTGGCGTAGTCACCGCCCGGAACGATGTGGACACGGATAGTCCTGGGCGCCGCACTGATGCGGGTCACCTGGTAGGAGTCGAAGTTGTTCTGCTCGACGCGCCCGCCCTTGTAGCTGATCTCGCCGAGCGTCGCGACGCCGACGCCCATGACGGTCGCGCCTTCCATCTGTGCCCGCACGCGCTCTGGATTCACCGTGGCGCCGCAGTCCACCGCGACGTCGACCCGCGGGATCGTCAGCGCCCCTTTGGCGTCGACGGCGACCTCCACGACCGCCGCGATGTAGCTCACGAAGCTGTAGTGGCCGGCGATGCCGAGCCCGTGGCCCTTCGGCAGCTTCCGGCCCCAGCCCCCCTCGCGCGCCACCGTCTCCACGACGCGCCGCAGGCGCCCGGTGTCCACCGGATACCGCTCGGGCGACTCGCCGTGGTTCCAGGTGTCGCCCAGCGTCTCCGGGTTGATCCGGCGGGCGGGGCCGATCACCTCCAGCAGGAAGTCCTTCGGGTCCCGGCCCGCCGCCGCGGCCAGCTCGGCCACGAACGACTGGACCGCGAACGCATGGGGAATGTTCGAGACCGATCGGAACCATCCGATCCGTGTATGGGCGATCGCCTCCGGGTTCTCGATGCGGACGTTGGGGATCGCGAACGGCACGTTGATGACGCCCATACCGAGCTCGAAGGGCGCCTCGTTCTTCGCGGCGGCGTCGAAGGTCGAGATGATCGTGGGCGCCACGGTGCGGTGCAGCCACGCCACCGGCTTGCCCTGCGCGTCGACGCCGGCCTCCAGATGCTCGACCGACACCGTGTGGTAGTAGGAGTTGTGCAGATCGTCCTCACGCGTCCACGTCACCTTGACGGGCTTGCCGTCGACGGCCTTCGACAGCACGGCCGCTTCGATGCCGTAGTCCGGCTTGGACTTGCGCCCGAAGCCGCCGCCCAGAAGCGTGACGTGCACGGTGACGTCGTCGGCTGACATACCGAGCCGCTTCGCCACCAGATCGCGCGCGGCCTGGGGCGACTGGAAGCATCCCCAGACCTCACACTTGCCGCCGGTGATGCGGGCGGCGGCGGCCGGCGGCTCCATCGTCGCGTGCGCGAGGTGCGGGATGTAGTACTCGGCCTGGAGGCGCTTCGCGGCTCCGGCCGAGGCCTTGTCGAAGTCGCCGTCGTTGCGCACGACCTTGGCGGGCTTGCGCGCGGACTCCTCGAGACTGGCCTTATAGGCCGTCGAGTCATAGCTGGCGTTCGGTCCGTCGTCCCACGTGATCTGGAGCGCCCGGCGGCCCTGCATGGCGGCCCAGGTGTTGCGCGCCAGCACGGCGACGCCGCCGAGGGGATTGAAGTGCACGGGCGGCGGGCTGCTCTCGATCTGGACGACCTTCACCACGCCCGGCACCTTGAGCGCTTCGGCGTCGTCGACGCTGGCCACCTTGCCGCCCAGGACCGGAGGACGGGCCACGACCGCGTAGAGCATGCCGTCCAGCCGGGTGTCGATGCCGTACTGTGCCTTGCCGGTCGCGATGTCGAGCGCATCGACCAGCTTCAGCTGTCCCTTGCCGATGTAACGGAAGTCCTTCGGATCTTTGAGACGCAGCGACGCCCGGGCCGGAACCGGCTGACTGGCGGCGGCCTTCGCGAGCGCGCCATATCCGAGGCGGCGGCCGGTTGGACGGTGGACGACCTCGTGATTCTTGGCGGCCACCTCGCTCACCGGCACTTTCCAGCGATCGGCGGCCGCGGCCTCCAGCATGGCGCGCGCGGCGGCGCCACAGCGACGCATGGGCTCGAAGAAGTGGCGGGTGCTGCGCGAGCCGTCGGTATCCTGGTTGCCGAACCGCTTCTCGTCGCCGGTCGCCTGGGCGACGCGCACACGCTTCCAGTCGGCCTCCAGCTCGTCGGCCACGATCATCGGCATGCCGGTCCTGACTCCCTGCCCCATCTCCGAGCGATGGCACACGATCGTGACCGTGCCGTCTTCGGCGATCGAGACGAAGGCCAGCGGATTGTCGACCCATCCGTTGGGCATCCCGTCGGCGCCGTACTTCTTGGGCTCCTGGGCCCCCGCGGCCGACTGGAACCCGACGGCCAACACGAGGCCGCCGAGCGACATGCCCTTCAAGAAGCGGCGCCGGCTCACGTTGGCCAGGACGACCGAGTCGTCGGACACCGAACGCAACACGCGATCGACCACCGGCGCGCTCATCGCGCACCTCCCTTGGCCGCGGCTTGCTTGATCGCGGCGCGGATACGCGAGTAGGTCCCGCAGCGGCAGATGTTGCCGCCCATCGCCTCGTCGATCTGCTTGTCGGTCGGCTTCGGCGTGCGCTTCAGCAGCGCGGCCGCGGACATGATCTGGCCGGCCTGACAGTATCCGCATTGCGGCACGCCGCTCTCGACCCACGCCGCCTGCAGCGCCTTGCCGACGGGCTCAGCGCCAACAGCCTCGATGGTGACGATCTTCCGGTTCGCCACGGACGAGATCGGGGTGATGCACGAGCGCACCGCCTGCCCGTCGACGTGCACAGTGCACGCGCCGCAGAGCGCCATGCCGCAGCCGAACTTGCTGCCGGTGAGCCCGAGCTCATCCCGTAAGGTCCATAGCAGTGGGGTCTCGCCAGGCACGTCGACGTTCTGGCGTTTACCGTTGATGTCGAGTGCGATCATCACGCCCTCCTCTCGTCGTTGAGCCCCCGACGGCCAGGACACCCGATCGCCACTATCGGCGACCCGCATCGATATGTCAGAATGCACCCGATGAAATCACAAAGCGGGCCCAACATAAAGAGAGCTGGCGGGTAGTGCCCGGCCACCTCGCTCCTTGCCTTCGAGGGTACGATGCTGGATATTCCACGCACTGAGTCACGGGAGGGGACGCCATGGCGCGTTTGACGATCAACGGCAAAAGCAGCGAGGTCAACGTCGATCCCAACACGCCGCTCCTGTGGGCCATCCGGGAGCAGGTCGGCCTCACGGGCACCAAGTACGGCTGCGGCATGGCGCTCTGCGGCGCCTGCACCGTACACCTTGACGGCAGGGCCGTCCGCTCGTGCGTGACGACGGTCAGCGCGGCGGTCGGCAAGCAGATCACGACCATCGAGGGCCTGGCAGCCAATGGTGCCCTGCACAAGGTGCAGAAGGCCTGGGTCGACAACGAGGTGCCACAGTGTGGCTACTGCCAGGCGGGCATGATCATGGCGGTGGCCGCCCTCCTCAAGGACAAACCGAAGCCGACCGACGCCGACATCGACGCGTCGATCACGAACATCTGCCGGTGCGGCACGTTCCAGCAGGTCCGTGAAGCGATCCACGCCGCGGCGAAGGCATAGGGGAGAGGCCATGATCACCAAGGCTCCGAAAGTCGGTCGCCGCTCCTTCATCATCGGCTCCGCCGCCGTCGGCGCGGGGCTGGCTCTGGGTCTGAAGATCCCGTTCGGCACGAGCGTCGTGCGCGCGCAAGATGGCTCGCCCGAGATCAACGCCTGGATCGTCATCCGACCGGACGACACCGTCGTCGTCCGGATCGCGCGCTCCGAGATGGGCCAGGGCACCCTCACCGGCCTTGCCCAGATGGCGGCCGAGGAGCTCGAGTGCGACTGGTCGAAGGTGACGACCGAGTATCCGACGCCGGGCCAGAGCGTCGCGCGCAAACGCGTGTGGGGCAATTTCTCCACCGGCGGCAGCCGCGGGATCCGCGAGTCGAACGAGTACGTCCGCAAGGGCGGCGCCACGGCCCGCGTGATGCTGGTCCAGGCCGCGGCCGATACCTGGAAGGTGCCCGCGTCCGAGTGCAGCGCCGCGAATAGTGTGATCACGCACAAGCCGTCCGGCCGCACGACCACGTACGGCAAGGTCGCGGAAGCCGCCGCCAAGCTGACGCCGCCGGCCGAGGTGGCGCTCAAGGACCCGAAGGAGTGGAAGCTCATCGGCAAGTCGGTGAAGCGCCTGGACACGATCGGAAAGGTGACCGGCGCCCAGGTCTACGGCGCCGACCTGAAGCTGCCCGGGATGCTCAACGCCGCGATCAAGGACTGCCCGGTCTTCGGCGGCAAGGTGAAGAGCTTCGAGGCCGACAAGGTCAAGAGCATGCCGGGCGTCCGGCACGTGGTGCAGGTCGGCGACTCGGCCGTCGCCGTCGTGGCCGACACGTGGTGGCAGGCCAAGACCGCGCTCGACGCGCTCCCGATCGCCTGGGACGAAGGCCCGAACAAGCAGGTCTCGAGCGCGACGATCGCCGAGATGCTCAAGGCGGGGCTCGATGCCGATCAGGCGTTCGTGCGCACGCAGGTCGGCGACGTGAAGTCCGCGATCGCCGGCGCCGCGAAGAAGGTCGAGGCGGTGTATGCGTATCCGTTCCAGAATCACGCGCCGATGGAGCCGATGAACGCGACGGCGAAGTACACGGCTGACAAGTGCGAAGTCTGGGTGCCGACGCAGAACGGCGAGGCCGCGTTCGCGGCCACCCTGGCGGCGTCCGGCCTCCCGGCCGAGAAGTGCGAAGTCTACAAGATCCACCTGGGCGGCGGCTTCGGTCGGCGCGGGGCCTTCCATGATTACGTGACGCAGGCGGTCCTCATCGCCAAGCAGGTCCCGGGCACGCCCGTCAAGCTCCTGTGGACGCGCGAAGAAGACATGACGCACGGCCGGTATCACCCGGTCATGCAGGCGAAGCTGACGGGTGGTCTCGACGCCAGTGGTAACCTCGTCGGGCTTCACCTGCGCCTGTCGGGGCAGTCGATCCTTGCCGCCGTGTTCCCGCAAAACCTCCAGGACGGGCGAGACAACGCGACGTTCCAGGGGCTCGACCCGAGCGGCGATTTCACCCTGGGTTACACCGTTCCAAACTTGCTGATCGACCACGCCATGCGCAATACGCATGTGCCACCCGGGTTCTGGCGCGGCGTGAACATCAACCAGAACGCGATCTTCCTCGAGTGCTTCCTGGACGAGCTGGCCAAGGCCTCCGGGCAGGACGCGCTCGAGTTCCGGCGCAAGCTGATGAGCAAGCATCCCAAGCATCTCGCGGTGCTCAACGCCGTCGCCGACCGGGCGGGCTGGGGCAAGCCCGCGCCGCAGGGCGTCTATCGTGGCCTGGCTCAGATGATGGCCTTCGGCAGCTACGTGGCGGCGTGCGCCGAGATCTCCGTCAGCGGCGACAAGGTGAAGGTGCGTCGTATCGTGTGCGCGACCGACCCCGGGTACGCCGTCAACCCGGCGCAGATCGAACGCCAGATCGCCGGGTCGTTCGTCTACGGCCTGTCAGCGCTGTTCATGGAAGAGTGCACGGTGAAGGACGGCCGCATCGAGCAGACGAACTTCCACAACTACGACTCGATGCGGATCGCGCAGATGCCGAAGGTCGAGTCGATCATCATGCCGTCGGGCGGGTTCTGGGGCGGCGTCGGCGAGCCGACGATCTGCGTGGCGGCGCCGGCGGTCATGAACGCGTACTTCGCCGCCACCGGCAAGCGGATCCGCACGTTCCCGCTGAAGAACCACGGCATCCAGATGGTGTAGACGTATGGTGAGGTTCGTCGCCGCCGCGATCGGGTTCGTCTCGATCGCGGCGGCGGTCGTGGCGTCCGCGGAGCCGCCGGCCGGCGCCGCGGCGTGCTCCGGCTGTCATCCGGCCTCGGCGCGCGTGACGTCGCCCGTGCCGCGGCTGGCCGGGCGCGACGCCGCCGCGATCGTCAAGGCGATGCAGGACTTCCGCTCGGGGACACGGACCGGCACGGTCATGGACCGGATCGCCAAGGGCTTCACCGACGAGGAAATCCAGGCGATCGCCGCCTGGTACGCCACGCAGAAGTGAAGTCAGGCCGCCGCGAGTTCCTCAAGCTCGGCGTCGCGGCCACCGCCGCGGTCGCGCTCTCACGCGCTCGCGCCTCCGCCCAGGGCACCGCCGCGCGCGTCGTCATCGTCGGGGGCGGCTTTGCCGGCGCAAGTTGTGCGCGCGCGCTTCGACAGGCCGATTCGCGCATCGCTGTCACCCTGGTCGAGCCGAGCCCGACGTTCACCGCTTGCCCGTTCAGCAATGCCGTCATCGCCGGCCTGAGAGAGCTGCGCGCGCAGCAGTTCACGTACGAGCGGGTCGCCGCCGACGGCATCGTCATCGCCCGCACGACCGCGACCGCCGTCGACGCGCAGGCGCGTTCGGTCACGCTCGCGGACGGTACGCGCCTTTCCTACGATCGACTGGTGCTGGCGCCCGGCATCGAGATCCGCTGGGGCGCTCTGCCGGGCTACGACCAGGCGGCGACCGCGCAGATGCCGCACGCCTGGCAGGCGGGCGAGCAGACCTTGCTCTTGCGCCGCCAGCTCGAGGCCATGGACGACGGCGGGCTCGTCGTCATCTCGGCCCCGGCGAATCCGTTTCGCTGCCCGCCCGGGCCGTACGAGCGCGCGAGCCTGATCGCGCACTACCTCAAGACGAAGAAGCCAAAATCCAAGCTGATCGTCCTCGACGCCAAGGACGCGTTCTCCAAGCAGCGGCTGTTCCAGCAGGCGTGGAGCGAGCTCTATCCGGGCCTGCTCGAGTGGGTGCCGCTGTCCAAGGGCGGCAGCGTCACCTCGGTGGACGCCGCGACCCGCACCTTGGTGACCGATTTTGGCCGACACCAGGCGAAGGTGGCCAACGTCATCCCGCCGCAGAAGGCCGGCCGCATCGCGGACGTCGCAGGCGTCACGGACCGCAGCGGGTGGTGCCCGATCGATCCGGCGACGTTCGAGTCGAAGCTGCAACCAGGCGTCCACGTCATCGGCGACGCCGCGATCGCGGGCGCCATGCCGAAATCCGCGTTCGCCGCGAACTCGCAGGCCAAGACGTGCGCGGCGGCGGTGGCTCGGCTCGTCACGGGCGGCGCGCCGTCCGCCCCCAAGCTGATCAACACCTGCTACAGCCTGGTCGCACCCGACTACGGGATTTCGGTCGCGGGCGTCTACCAGCCGTCGGGCGGGCAGCTCGCCGAGGTCCCCGGCTCCGGCGGTGTCAGCCCCGCGGACGCGCCGCGTGCGACGCGGGCGGCCGAGGCCGTGCTGGCCGAGGCCTGGTTCCGCACCATCACCGACGAGATATTCGGGTGAAGTTGTTGCCGGCCGCGATCGTCGCGGTCTGCTCCATGGTCGGTGTGGCGGGCGCAGACGACGCGATCCCTCGCTCGCTCACCGGCGTCAAAGGCGATCCCGCGCGTGGACGCGCGATCGTCGCCAACCGCCAGGTTGGCTTGTGCCTGCTCTGCCACAGCGGACCGTTCCCGGAGGAGCGGTTCCAGGGCAATCTCGCGCCCGATCTCGCCGGCGTCGGAAAGCGATCGTCCGAAGGCCAGCTGCGCCTCCGGATCGTCGACTCGAGCCGGATCAACCCGGCGACGATCATGCCGGCGTATCATCGAACTGAGGGATTGGCGCGGGTGGCGCCGGCCTTGCGTGGCAAGCCGATCCTGAGCGCGGAGCAGATCGAGGACGTGGTGGCCTTCTTGATGACGCTGAAGGATTGAATGAGCCGGAACACTTCGCGTCGTGAATTCCTGCTGACCGCCGGCGGCGCCGCCGCCGGTATCGGGCTCGCGTCGGTGATCGCGGTCGAGCCCGCGCGCGCGACTCCGGCGACGATGCAGGAGGCCATCCGCAAGGTGGTGGGCCCGGCGCGCATCAATCCGGGTCGGGTCAAGCTCGAGCTGCCCCCGCTGGTCGAGAACGGCAACACGGTGCCGCTGACGGTCAGCGTCGAAAGCCCGATGACCGCGGCCGACCACGTGAAGGCGCTGCACCTCTTCAACGAGAAGAATCCGCAGCCGGACGTCGCGAGCTTCCGCTTCGGACCGCGCGCCGGCCGGGCGAGCGTGTCCACGCGCATCCGGCTCGCCGACACGCAGACCGTGGTCGCGGTCTGCGAGCTGAGCGACGGCTCGTTCTGGTCGGCCAGCGTGAACGTCGTGGTGACCCTCGCGGCCTGTCTCGAGGACGCCTAGCCGTGGCGAGCGCCCTCATCAACGTGCCGGCTCGGGCCAAGCGCGGCGAGATCATCGAGATCAAGACCTTGATCTCGCACCCGATGGAGACCGGGTACCGCCGCACCCAGCTCGGCGCGCTGGTTCCGCGCGACATCATCAGGCTGTTCGTGTGCACCTACAACGGCACGGAAATCTTCCGCGCCGAGCTCCATCCCGCGATCGCCGCGAATCCGTTCATCGTGTTCTCGACGGTTGCCACGGAGAGCGGCACGCTCGCGTTCAACTGGACCGGCGACCGCGGCTTCTCCGAGACGGAGTCGGTCGCCATCACCGTCGACTAAGTGCGGGGATTCCGCGCCGCGGTGTGCGTGGTCGTAGTGGCCGCGTCGGCATCCGGCGGCGAGATTCCACGCGCCGAACGCCGCTCCGGCTACGACTTCATGAGCCGTGAGACGCGCGCGATGCAGGACGACGACACCGCGAATCCCGGCATGCTCTGGGCTCTCGAGGGTGAATCGCTCTGGAACCGGAAGACCGGCGAAGCCGGCCGCGCCTGCGCCGAGTGTCACGCCGACGCCCGCGTGAGCATGAAGGGCGTGGCCGCGCGTCATCCCGCGTTCGACGCCGCGCGGGGACGGCCGATCACGCTCGAGCAACGAGTCAATCTCTGCCGCGTCGACCGCCAGAAGGCGCCGCCGTTGGCCTACGAGAGCCGAGAGCTCCTGGCGCTGACCGCGTACCTCGCGCGCCAGTCGCGCGGCCTGCCGATCGACGTCGCGAGCGACGAGCGGACGCAGCCGTTCCTCGACGCCGGCCGCGCGACCTTCTATCGACGCCAGGGTCAGCTCAGTCTGGCCTGCACCCAATGTCATGACGACAACTGGGGACGGCGGCTCGCCGGCAACGTCGTGCCGCAGGCGCACCCGACCGGCTATCCGCTCTACCGTCTGGAGTGGCAGAGCCTCGGCTCGCTCCAGCGACGGCTGCGCAACTGTCTCATCGGGATCCGCGCGGAGCCCTATGAGTACGGCGCCGCCGAGCTCGTCGATCTCGAGCTCTTCCTGATGTGGCGGGCGCGCGGAATGACGTTCGAGGCGCCCGCCGTGCGGCCCTGAGGCTCGGGTCCGGGGGGCAGCGCCGCCGCTGATCCCTCCGTCAGAGGGAGTCGATCACGGCAGGCTCAGCGCGATCAGCTCCGCGGGGCGGCCGCGACCGCCGATCGGGACGACGACATACTGTTTTCCCCCAGCGAAATAGGTCATCAACGCGCCGGTCGCGTTCTCCGGCAGCTCGACTTTCGCGATCAGCTCCCCGCTCGCCTTGTCGAACACCTCCAACCCGGGGCCCTCGCTCGCGGGCTGCGTGCCTGCGGCGGGGCCCATCTGAGCGACGAAAAGCAGCGTCCGCGTCGCGAGCGGAAAGCTCCGGCGGTCCCATCCGAGCCTTCCGAGCTGGAGTGGCTCGAGCAGAGGATGGTGCCGTGGGCCTTCGCCGACCGGAACCATCCACAAGTGTTCTCCCCTGGTGAGGTCGATCGCGGTCAGGCGCCCGAACGGCGGCTTGAACAGCGGGAGACCGTGTGGTCCTCGGAGCCCCTGGAGCCGTCCCACGTAACGATCCTTGATCAAGCTGGCGTGCGGAGGGCTCAAGGTCACGACGTTGGGCGCGGTGATCGACGGCACGAAGAGGCGGCCCGTGTCGGGATCGAACGCGGCGCCCGCCCAGTTAGCGCCGCCGCCGGCGCCGGGAACGAGCACCATGCCTCGCTCGCTGGGGGGCGTGAACAGCGGGCCATGATCGTACAGCGAGAGAATCGCCAGGGCCAGCTCGCGGAGCTCCGGCGTGAAGTCGATCACGTCAGCCGGGCTCGCTTCCTGGCGCTCGAACGGCGCCGGCTTCGTCGGGAACGGCTGCCGCGGGGCTGTCTGCTCGCCCGGCACGGTTGATTGGGGCACCGGGCGGTCTTCGATCGGCCACAGCGGCTTGCCGGTCGCGCGATCGAACACGTAGACGAATCCCTGCTTGGTGACCTGCGCGACGGCACGCACGCGGCGTCCGCCGATCGTGATGTCGACCAGGTTCGGCGCCGCGGGGATGTCGTAGTCCCAGAGTCCGTGGCGCACCAGCTGGAAGTGCCATACCCGCCGGCCGGTGGCCGCCTCGAGACAGACGAGGCTGTCGGCGAAGAGATTGTCGCCGTGTCGCTCGCCGCCATAGTAATCGTTCGCCGCCGGGCTGAAGGGCAGATAGACGTAGCCGAGCTCCTCGTCGGCGCTCATGATCGTCCACACGTTCACCCCGCCGACCGTGCGCCACGACTCACCCGCCCAGGTCTCGGTCCCGAACTGATCCGACTGAGGGATGGAGTGGAAGATCCACCGCTGCGTGCCGGTGCGCACGTCGAAGGCGCGGACATGTCCCGGCGGCATGTCGGGACGCAAGGGCCGGGCCTCGATCGACGAGCCGACGATCACCAGATCGCCGATGACCAGTGGCGGCGACGTCACCGTGTACCACCTGCGATCGACCGGGCGCCCGAGCCCCTCGGTGAGATCCACGCGCCCCTCGACACCGAAGCTCGCGATCGGTACTCCAGTTCGAGCGTCGAGGGCGACGAGGTAGGCGTTTCCCGTGCCGATCAGGATCCGCGCGTCGCGGCCGTCGGTCCAGTAGGCGACGCCACGATGCACGAAGCCAAAATTGGGCGGCGTACCGTGAATCCAGATCTTCGGGTCGTGGACCCAGAGCGTGCGGCCGCTGATCGCGTCGATGGCCGCCACCTGGCTGGCCGAGGTGCTGACGTACAGCACACCACCGATCATCAGCGGCGTGGCCTGGTTCAACCAGGTCCGGATCTGCGGCTGACGCGCCATCAGCTCCTCATCCGGAGACGTCCAGCGCCACGCGATGCGGAGACGGCCCACGTTGTCGCGCGTGATCTGGTCGAGGGACGAGTAGCGTGCGTTCGCGTTCGTTCCGCCGTGAGTCGGCCATTCGCCGCGCGGTGGAACGGGCGATGTAACCAGCGCCGTCAGCGTGCAGCTCGCCAGGCCGACAGCCATGAGCGCGAGGGCCGCGAACCGACGATGCCGCGCGAGCATCACGTTGGACATTAGCGCGGGCCCGGGATCCAAAAGCCGCGTCGCAATCGGCCGCGTCCGATCACGGCGCGGCGGTGATGCGGAGCACACGCCCGCCGTGATCGTCTGAAACGTAGAGCGCGCCGTCGCGCCCCACGAGCACGTCGACCGGGCGGCCCCATACCCGGTCGCCCGTACGCCAGCGCGTCGCGAAGTCCTCGACTCGCGGTCGCCGGTTGGCGGCAAAGACGATCCGCACGATCTTGTATCCGGCGGGCGGAAGCTCGGCCCGGGAGCCGTGGAGGGCGACGAAGAGGCTCCCTCGATACGCCGCCGGAAACTGCGTCCCGGTATAGAAGGCGAGCCCGAGCGGCGCCGCGTGCGGAGAAAGCTCGATCGAGGGGAGCGTGAGGTCACGGCAGTCGCTCCCGCCGCGAAACTCGGGATCGGGCGCGAGCGAGCCCCCTTGAGCGTAGCAGTCGGGCCAGCCGTAGTTGGCGCCCTCGCGCACCAAGGCGAGAAAGTCCGGCGGAGCGCGACCGTTGCGCCAATCCCGCTCGTTGACCGTCGTCCACAACGCGCCGGTCGTCGGGTCGAACGCGAGCCCGACGGGATTCCGGAGCCCGCTCGCGACGAGGCGCTCGTTCGATCCGTCAGGGAGGTAGCTGATGATCGCGGCGCGGCGGCGATCCGCTTCGCGGCAAATATCGCACGACGAGCCGATCGCGACGTAGAGCCGGCCGTCCGGACCGAACGCGATCGACCGTGTCCAGTGGTGTGCGCCCGGCGGCAGGTCGGGGATGATCACGACCGGTTCGGCCGCGCTGTGAGTGATGACGTCATAGCGGAGCCGCAGCACGCGCCCGGTCTCGGCAACCCACAGGTGTCCGTCACGCACGGCGAGGCCGTGAGGGAGCCGCAGTCCCTCGGCGACCGTCACGGGCGAACGAAGCCGTTCCGGCCGCCGCGCCACCGGGAGGGCGACGATACGTCCCTGGCTGGGAATCGACACCAGCAGCGTCCCGGACGTATCGAGCGCGAGCATGCGCGGCGCCCCGAGGCCGTCCGCGACGAGCTCGACGCGAAAGCCCGGGGCGAGGGCGAGGGGCGGCGGCTCTGCCGCCGTGGCTGCGGATGCGCCGAGCACTCCGAGCACGGCGACGATGAGGCGAATGGCGTACAGGACCCCTTGACCGCGCTGGCGGCGTCCCCTAGCATGCCGCCTCATGATCCTTCTCACAGCCCACACGCTCGGGCGCGCGGCTCAGTGATCCACGCGGACCGCTGGGTCGTTCTGTTGCGGGTCGTCGTCGGCGCGTGGTTCGTGAAGGCCGTGTGGACCAAGTTCACCCTCGCGTACCTCGGGGACGCGATTCCCTATCCCACGGTGTCCCCGCGCTTCCTCGCTTTCCATCCCAAGCGCATCGCCGAGTTCGCCGCCGGGAACCCTATCGACTGGTACAAGGAGTTTCTCGAGGGGACGGTGCTGCCGAATAGTCGCGTGTTCGCAACGCTTCAGACTTTCGGCGAGGCGGCGGTCGGCCTCGGGCTCATTCTCGGACTGCTCACCGGCCTCACCGCTCTCGTCGGGCTCTTCCTCAGCCTGAACTACGGCCTCGCGAGTCAGTGGATGAGCTTTGGCCAGCAGGGCTTCCACGTCCTCCTGGTGACCTCCATGATCATCTTCTTCTTCGCGCGCGCGGGCCGGACGTGGGGACTCGACCGCTGGATCCTCGCGCGGAGTGGCCGGCGCTGGCTCCGCCTCGTGATGTGAGCGAAGTGCGCGCCGCAAGCCGTCGCGGGGCTGGGGCGCCGCCGGCTGAGGCGCGCCTATAGAGTAAGCCGCGACGCCTCAGGGCGTGTCGGCGATCGCCACGCCCCAGGGCAGCGTGCCGCAGGGGATCCGCGCGACCACGGTGTTCGAGCTCGTGTCGATCACGGCGAGCTCGTTGGCACGTCCGACGGTGGCGTAGAGGAATCGCGCGTCTGGGCTGAGAGCGGTCCACCAGGTGCGCGGGCCGGTCGGGATCACCGCGAGCACGTTCAGCGACGTGCTGTCCAGAACACGCACGTCGCCGGACTGACCGTGAGACACGTAGAGCCGCGAGCCGTCCGGCGTCAGCACGATGTCGACGGGGCGACTGCCGCCGGTCGGCGCCGACTTGACGACACGCATCTCCGCCATGTCGATCACCGAGACGACATGGGCCTGCTCGCTGGCGACGAAGAGCCGGCGCGAGTCGGCCGTGAAGCGCATGCCGCGCGGGTTCTTGGGCACGGAGATCTGCTTGACGACCGTGTCGCCGGCCGTCGCGATGATGTGCACGTCGTCGGAGGTCTCGTTGGAGACCGCGATCCAGCGCCCGTCCGGCGAGGCCACCGCGGTCTCGGGCTCCTTCCCCACGGCGATCTTCTTCTTGACGGTCAGTGACGCGACGTCCAGCACCGTCACCGAGAGCTCGTTCTCGTTGACGACGTAGAGCGCGGTTCCCGCCCGGTTGAGGGTCAATCCCTCCGGATCGATGCCCGCCGGAACGGTGCTCAGGACCTCCAGCGTCTTCGCGTCGATGACGCTGAGGCTGTCCGAGTTGCTGTTGGTCACATAGACCCGCCGGCCGTCAGGGCTCACCGCGACGCCCCGCGGGCGCTTGCCGACGCGGATCGTCCCGACCACCGCTCGGGTCGCCGCGTCGATCACTGTCACGTCGTCGGATTTCTCGTTGGTGACGAACACTCGTAGCTCGGCGCCGGCCCGCGTCGAACCCAGCACGAGCACGGCGGCGAGCAGGGCGAAGCCGGCGAGACGCGATCTACGCATTGTCGACGAGCCTCCTCTAGCTGCACCTTGTAGTCAAGAGGGTGCGGGCTCCGGCGCCATTCGTCCTACGGCTGGCGCTGGACGGACTCCAAGAAACCGAGGACGTTCTGGATCCCCTCTTCGCCCAGAAGGTCCTTCCAGGCCGGCATCCCTTTGTCGACTCGCCCGACCGTGATCGTCGCGTACGCGGTCTCGCGCATCCTGACGCCGTAGCGGAGCGCCAGCCGGCGCAGGTCGCGAGTCGGTTCGGGGCTCATGGCGTTGGGCGCGTGGCAGTGCGAGCAATGCTGGTTGAACAGGCTGCGGCCGAGACGAATGAGGCCGTCAGCCGTGGAGGACGACGCGCTCGCGCCGGACTCGGGTGGCCGCACCATGCCGCGCTGACCGTCGACGTTGACCGGTCGTCCGAGGGGAAAGCCGTACTTGTCCGCGAGCGTGTTGATCTCCGGCTTGAGCTGGTCGAGGACCCGGTCGAGATCGGCCTTGAGTGAATCCTGACCCTTTCTCACCCCGACGGCCGCTTGCCACTGAAGGCCCTCGCCGGCGATCGGCACGATCGCGTACGCGCCGCCGAGCCGGGTCTTGTTGAAGTAGCCCGCGGTCGGTCCCCAGAGAAACGCGACGTCGGCCTCTCCTCGGGTCAGGGCCTCCATTGCCTCTTCCGCGAGCTTGAAGGTGACCGCGCGGAAACCGGGACGGGTCGCCAGGAGAAGCTGCGGCGTCGTCCCGAACTGGACCGCCACGCGACGGCCTTTGATGTCGTCGAGCGACGCGAGCGCGAGCGGCCGAGGTCCGATCACCGCGTACCCGACGTCGAGGAACGGCCGCGTTCGGATCACGCTTCGCCCCATGAACTCCGTGTCGTCGGGCAGCCCGAAGTAGGCGTCGCAGCGGTTGGCCAGGAGCGTATTGCGGACGGCGCGTCGGCCGTAGTGGGAAAGGAACCATGCGTACTCGGAGCGAAGTCCGAGCCGGCCGGCGACCAGCTCGGCCAGCTCCACGTAGAGTCCGCGATCGGGTCCCTCGGCGCGGCTGAACGGCAGATTGTCAGGGTCAGCGCACACACGCAGGGTGTCAGCCGGGATGGCCGGACCGGGTAGTGCGGCCGAGGCCGTTAGAGCGACGAAGAAGCACAGGACGATTCGACCAGCGCCGGCCCAGCCCCCTCGCCGGCTCACTGAGTCGGCAACTCGAAGACGAAGAGCGTGCCTCCCTCTGCGCTCGCGGCGACCATCTTCTCGCCGATCGGCCCGAAGAAGGCGGGAATCGCGAACGTGCGGCCGGAGACCACCGCGACGTACTGCTTGCCGCCCAGCTCGTACGTCATGGGAGCGGCGCTAACGCCTGACCCCGTGTTGAACTGCCAGAGCGCGCGCCCGGTCTTGGCGTCGAGCGCCTTGAACCACCCTTTCAGGTCGCCGTGAAAGACAAGCCCGCCCGCCGTGCTCAGCATCCCGCCCAGATAGAGGAGGTCGTCCTTGTTGCCCCAGACCTTCTGTTGCTTGACGGGATCCCAGGCCATGACCTCGCCGAGATGACCGCCCGGCCCGCCCTTGCCGAGGTCGAACTCCGTGGCCAGGTAGAAGCCGCCACGCTTGTACTGGGGCTGCATCCCTTCCAAGTCCATGCACAAGTTGATCGTCGGCACGTACACGAGGCCGGTCTGAAAGCTGTAGCTCATCGGCATCCAGTTCTTGCCGCCGATGAGGTTCGGGCAGATGTCCTTGGCCTTGAAGCCCAACCGCGGCCGCTTGTCGGCGTTCTCCACCGGACGGCCCGTGGTCATATCGATGGACTTGGCCCAGTTGAGATCGATGAATTTCTCGGCCGACAGGAGCTTGCCGTTGCGGCGATCCAGGACGTAGAAGAACCCGTTCCGATCGGCCTTGAGCGCCACGGGCGTCTTCCGTCCGCCGATGTCGAGGTCCACCAGCACCAGCTCGTTGACGCCGTCGTAGTCCCATACATCGTGCGGCGTGTGCTGGAAGTGCCACACGATCTTTCCGGTGTCGGGGTTGATGGCGAGAGTGCTGGCCGTGTAGAGGTTGGTGTAGGGTCCGATGTTACTACTATCGTTGCCGCGGATCGCGCCGCCCCATGGCGCGGGATTGCTGGTGCCGTAGTACAGCAGATTCAGCGCTGGATCGTACGAGCCGATATGCCAGGCGACCCCGCCCCCGAACTTCCACGAGTCACCCTTCCAGGTCTCGTTGCCCGGCTCCCCGGGCGCCGGGACCGTGTAGAGCTTCCACACCTCGCGGCCAGTGTCCTGGTCGAATGCGGTGATGTAGCCCCGCACTCCGTATTCGCCCCCGCCGAAGCCCGTGATCACCAGATTCTTGACCACCATCGGCGGCGAGGTGATGACCGAGCCTCCCGTGTGGTCGATGACTTGACTCTTCCAGAGCTCCTTGCCGGTCCGGGCATCCAGCGCGACCAGGTGCCCGTCGAGCCGCCCCAGGAAGATCTTACCGTTGGCGTGGGCGACTCCCCGATTGTTGACGTCACAGCAGGCATATTGCTCGATGCCCGCGGGTACCTCGGGTGAGTACCGCCACCGGACCTCACCCGTCCGTGCGTCGACGGCGAACACGTTCTTTGGGCCGTGCGACGACGTCACGTAGAGGGTGTCGCCGACCAGGATGGGCGTCGACTCCTGGGATCGCAGAGAGCCGAGCTGCAGCGCCCAGGCGACCTTGAGTCGGCCGACGTTCGAGCCGTTGATCTGGTTCAGCGTGCTGTAGCGGGTGTTGGCGTTGTCACCGCCATACACGGACCAGGCCGCCCCCGTCTGCGCGGCCACCGGCGAGGCGAGGCCGGCGAGCATGAGCACCACGAGCAGTGCCGTGAACGTTTTCATGGCCCTTCTCCTTCGGAGGCTCCGGCAGCTGGAGGCTCTGACCGCGTGGGAATGTTCCGAGCATGGCGGGGCCGACGAGCTGGGACAAGTGGGCCGAGTCGAAGTGGCCGCGCGTGGCCGGAGCGGAGGACCCGTCTGTCACCCGCCCTCTCAACGAACCACTGAGAACGAGCCACTGAGATGGACGCATTACCCTGGCTGACCTCGTCCAGTGGACGTTGCGCGCCATCCACGGATGAATGGCGGTCCCGCAAAGGCGAACGTACGGCGCGGCGCGGTCCAGTGTCAAGAGGCAGGGCGTCGTCCGCCGGATGCTTGACATGGATGGGGCACGGCGGTATCTCTCGGCCGCGCCCCCGCCTGAGGCCGATCGCGAGGCGGCGCGACTACAACGGGGGCGCCCCGTAACAGGAAGAAGCTCACGGCCGCCGGTGGTGTGAGGGAGAACGACATGCGACGTCCGGGGCAGCAAGTGATCGCGGTGCTGACGACACTCAGCTTCTTGTTCCTGATGGTCCACCCAATCCTGGCGGCCGACCCGGAGATCGATCGTATGGTCCGGGGCCCGGTCGGGAAGGACTGGGTCACGAACGGCGGCAACCTGACCAACCAGCGCTACTCGACGCTGAAGCAAATCGACACCACCAACGTCGCCCAGCTCAAGGGAGCCTGGATGACCCGTCTCAAAGGCTCCGGCGCCGCCGGCAAGTATTCCTTCGAGGCGTCACCGCTCGTCAAGGACGGCATCATGTACGTCGTCACGGGCAACGACGACGTCTTCGCGCTCAACGCGAAGACCGGCGCGATCATCTGGGAATACTGGTCGGGCATCGATCAACGGATCTCCACCGTGTGCTGCGGCTGGGTCAA
>Ga0137403_10000211_pt1 | contig 72617 bp, 80 predicted proteins | sample CZOMad2_1_16fung_FD_122057 | JGI IMG/M metagenome (GOLD analysis project Ga0137403, IMG submission 122057) | Vadose zone soil fungal communities from Angelo Coast Range Reserve, California, USA - CZOMad2_1_16fungal (Hybrid Assembly) | ecosystem: Environmental > Terrestrial > Soil > Vadose zone...
GCGACCAAAGCACTGGAAGAGGCTGGCCAGCGCATCAGCCGCTACTTGCTCATGCAGTCGATCATCAACGGCAGCTTCGGGGTCGCAGTGGGCTTTGGGCTGTTTCTGATTGGCGTGCCATATGCTGTTCTCTGGGGTTTTCTGGCGGCCGCCTTACGGTTTATCCCGTACGTCGGGCCCGCGGTGTCGGCGATCCTCCCGAGCGCCCTCAGCCTGGCCGTGTTCCCTGGGTGGGTGCAGCCTTTCCTGGTCATCGGCCTCATTTTGCTGCTGGAACTCTCGATCTACATGGTCCTGGAGCCGCTACTCTACGGACAGAGCGCTGGCGTCTCAGCCGTGGCGCTGTTGGTGGCGGCCGCCTTCTGGACATGGCTGTGGGGGCCAGTCGGACTGCTCCTGGCCACCCCGCTGACCGTGTGCCTGGGTGTGCTCAGCAAATACGTCCCGCAGCTGGAGTTCGTCGGGATGCTAATGGGCGATGAGCCGGCGGTGGGGACGCATACCAGCTACTACCAGCGGCTGGTGGCCAAGGATGACGATGAGGCGCCGGAGCTGGTCGACGAGTACCTGCAGACGCATACGCTGGACGAGGTCTACGACGACCTGCTAGTGCCCGCGCTGACCTCTGCCAAACGGGACCGTGTGCAGGACGCCCTCACGGACGAGGACGTCCAATTCGTTGTGCAGGCGACGCGCGCGACCGTGGAAGATCTGGGGATGCGCCAGCCCCAAGCGGCTACGCCCCCGGCAGACGGCCCAGAACTCTTGGAGGGAGAAGTCCGTGTGGCGCCACTGCCGCCCGTCCGCATCTTCGGTTGTCCGGCACGCGACGCGGTGGACGAATTGGCCCTCGAGATGTTCCGGCAGTCGCTCGATCCCACACGGTGCGCGCTGGAGGTAGTGGCCCCTGAGGTGCTGACCGCCGAGGTGCTCTCCCTGGTGGAGCAGCAACGCGTGGGGCTCATTTGTATTGCGGCGCTCCCGCCCGGAGCCTTGGCTCCGACCCGCTACCTGTGCAAGCGCCTGCGGGTTCGGTTCCCCGAACTTAAGATCGTGGTCGGACGCTGGGGGTTCACCGGCAACGTCCAAGAGGACCGCACCCGCCTGCTCTCGGCCGGTGCTGATGAGGTGGCGATGACCCTGCGTGAAACACGCAGCCACGTGATGCAACTGATCCCGCTGCTCTCGACTCTCGAACCGCAGCCCGTGCCGAACGGGGCCTACGGGCTCAGTCCCCTGGTGGAGAGCCCAGGGCGACCGGCATCGGCAGCCGGGGTCGGCGCGGGATAAGACGGGGTTCAGCTCACGCGGCTCCACCGTGGCTGGACATAGGTGGTGGGAGATGGATCCGCACGTTCTTTCGATGGAGGTGAGGCGATGCGCGTTTGGCCAGGAAGTCCCTACCCGCCCGGCGCCACGTGGGATGGAAGAGGGGTGAATTTTGCGCTGTTCTCTGAGCACGCCACCAAAGTAGAGCTCTGTCTGTTCGAGACGGTGGATGCGCAGTCCGAGGTGTGCCGCATTGCGCTCCCCGAACATACTGACCAAGCCTGGCATGGCTACCTACCAGAGGTCCTACCGGGGCAGCTCTATGGGTATCGTGTGCATGGGCCCTATGAGCCGCAACATGGCCACCGCTTCAACCCTCACAAAGTGCTGCTGGACCCGTATGCCAAGTCCATCGGCCGCGATGTGCGGTGGGCCGACGAGCTCTTTGGCTATCGTATAGGCGATCCTGACGCGGACCTGTCCTTCGACGAGCGGGACAGCGCGGCCTATGCCCCCCTGGCCGTGGTCATCGATCCGGCCTTTACCTGGAGCGATGACCGCCCGCCACGGACCCCATGGCACAAGACCATCATCTATGAGCTGCATGTGAAGGGCTTCACACAGCTGCATCCGGAGGTGCCTGAACGGCTCCGAGGCACGTACCTTGGGCTGGCGACAGAGGCCGCTGTCAGGCACCTGACCAGCCTGGGGATCACAGCCGTCGAGCTCATGCCGGTGCACCACTTCCTCAATGACCGTTATCTCGTCGACCGCGGGCTCAACAATTACTGGGGCTATAGCACCCTCGCCTTCTTCGCCCCCGCCAGCCGGTATACCGCGACGCGCGTGCCGCAAGACGCCGTCCAGCAGTTCAAGATGATGGTCTCCGCCCTGCATGCCGCGGACATCGAAGTGATCCTGGACGTGGTGTATAACCACACCGCCGAAGGCAGCCAGCTCGGCCCCACGTTGTCGATGCGCGGGGTGGATAACGCCGCCTACTACCGGCTCTCCCCGGAAGACCCGCGCTACTACATGGATTTTACGGGCTGTGGCAACTCCCCCAACATGCAACATCCCCGTGTGCTCCAGCTCATCATGGACAGCCTGCGGTACTGGGTCACGGAGATGCACGTCGACGGCTTTCGGTTTGATCTGGCGAGCACCCTGGCGCGGGAACTCTTTGAGGTCGACCGGCTGGGGGCCTTCTTCGACATCATTCATCAGGATCCGGTCCTCTCCCAGGTCAAGCTCATTGCCGAGCCTTGGGACGTCGGCACCGGCGGCTACCAGGTGGGCAATTTCCCCATCTTGTGGAGTGAGTGGAACGGCAAGTACCGCGACACCGTGCGGCAGTTCTGGAAGGGCGACGGGGGCACATTATCAGAGTTTGCCACCCGACTGAGCGGCAGCAGCGATCTGTATCAGCATGACGGGCGCAAGCCCTCGGCGAGCATTAATTTTATCACCTGCCATGACGGCTTCACGCTCCACGACCTCGTCAGTTACAATGACAAACACAACGACGCGAATGGCGACGAGAACCAGGACGGCACCAATGAGAACCACAGTTGGAACTGTGGGGCCGAGGGCCCAACCGACGATCCCGCCATCCACGCCCTGCGCTGGCAACAACAGCGCAATTTCCTCACGACGCTGGTGTTGTCGCAAGGCGTCCCCATGGTCCTGGCCGGCGACGAGCTCGGGCAGACGCAGCAGGGGAACAACAACACGTATTGCCAGGATAATGAGCTCACCTGGCTTAATTGGCAGTTGACCGACGAGCAGCGAGCCTGGTGTGACTTCGTGCGCGCCGCCATCCAGATCCGGCGCACCCAGGCGGTCTTTCGACGCCGCAAGTTCTTCCATGACCGTGCCATTCATGGCGAAGGGATTCAGGACATCTCATGGTTCGATGCTTCGGGGCAGGAGATGACCGAGAAGGACTGGCAGACCGCATATGTCCGCTGCCTTGGGGTGCGCCTGTCCGGCGATCTTATCGGAGGCACTGACGAGCGGGGCGACCTGGTGGTGGGCGACACCGTTCTCCTGCTAATGAACGCCCATTACGAAGCCATTTCATTTATGCTCCCGCCCCTCAAGAAGGGGCAGCGGTGGGAGCCAGTGCTCGATACCGCCCCAGAGCCACTGCCGTTCGGGGGTGAGCCGCGGTATGAGCTCCAAGGCCGTTCGATGGCCGTGCTGCACACGACGCTGCAGCACCACCAGACGTGGCGACCTCTTGGGACCGCACCCCTCCACTCCACAGGAGCACATCATGCCGAGGGAAAAGACAAAGAACTTCAAGCGACTCTGTGACGATCCACACGTCAGACAACTCCGGCGGCTCCCTGTAGGGGCAGAAGTGGTCCCGGCGAGGGGCGTCCATTTTCGGGTGTGGGCCTCACAACGCCAGCGTGTAGAAGTCGTGCTCGAAGGCGGGCGTGGGCAGAGTCCTGGGGTAGAGCCGCTGGTCGTCGCATTAACGCCCGAGGCGTCTGGGTATTTCTCAGGGCTGGTGGCTGGCGCGGGCGCCGGTACGCTCTACCGCTACCGGCTCGATGGCGAGGCCGCGTTATATCCGGATCCGGCGTCGCGCTTTCAGCCCTGTGGGCCGCACGGCCCTTCACAGGTGATCGATCCAGACATCTTTGACTGGCATGACAGCGGCTGGCATGGCGTGCCCCTTGTCGGGCAGGTCATCTATGAGATGCACCTCGGGACCTTCACATCCGAGGGGACGTGGGAGGCTGCCAGCCGTGAACTGCCGGAATTGGCGAAGGTCGGGATCACCGTGATCGAGATCATGCCCATCGCAGACTTCCCGGGTCGCTTTGGCTGGGGCTACGATGGCGTTAACCTGTTTGCCCCCACGCGCCTCTATGGCACGCCTGACGATTGTCGACGCTTCGTCGATCGCGCGCACGCGCTGGGGCTCGGGGTGATCCTGGACGTGGTCTATAATCACCTCGGGCCAGACGGAAATTATCTCGTGCGGTTTTCGCCAGAGTATTTTTCCGCCCGCTATACCACCGACTGGGGAGAGGCCATCAACTTCGACGACGAGCACGCCGGCCCTGTGCGTGAGTTCTTCCTCGCCAATGCCGGATACTGGATCGACGAATTTCACCTCGATGGCCTGCGCCTCGACGCCACCCAGAACATCTACGACAGTTCAGCGGATCATATTCTGGCGGCGATCGCCCGCTTCGTGCGCCAGGCGGCCCGCGGGCGCGCCACTCTCCTGGTGGCAGAGAACGAACGGCAGCAGACCCATCTGGTACGCCCGCAGACACAGGGAGGTTATGGCCTCGATGCCCTCTGGAACGATGACTTCCACCACAGCGCCATGGTAGCGCTGACCGGGCACAACGAAGCCTATTACACCGACTATCACGGCACCCCCAAGAGTTCATCTCGGCGCTCAAGTGGGGCTACCTCTACCAGGGGCAGTGGTATACCTGGCAAAAACAGCGTCGCGGCACGCCCTGTTTTGGACTGGAGCCAGCGACGTTTGTGACCTTCATTCAAAATCACGACCAGATCGCCAACTCCGGCCGCAGCCTGCGCTGCCATCGGCTGAGCAGTCCTGGCCGGTATAAAGCCTTGACCGCGGTGATGCTCCTGGGGCCGGGGACGCCCATGCTCTTCCAGGGGCAGGAGTTCGCCGCTTCGAGTCCGTTTTTTTACTTCGCTGACTTCGAGGCAGAGCTCGCCCGACTGGTGTGTCAGGGGCGCGCGGAGTCTCTCCGCCAGTTTCCAAGCATCGCCCAACCGGAGATGCAGGCGCGTCTGCCTGACCCCGCAGACCCCAAGACCTTCGCCCGTTCGAAGCTCGATCTTTCCGAACGCCAGCGCCACACCGAGATCTATAGGCTCCACCGCGATCTGTTGCGATTACGGCGTGAGGATCCTGTGTTTCGCGCCCAGCGCCTGGGCGGGATGGACGGGGCTGTCCTGGGGTCGGAAGCCTTCGTGCTGCGCTTTTTCGGCGAGGATAGCGATGATCGGCTGCTGGTGGTGAATCTGGGGTGTGACCTACCTATGGAGCCGGCTCCAGAACCGCTGCTGGCCCCGCCGCAGGACAGGGGCTGGACAATCTTGTGGTCCAGTGAGGACCGACGCTACGGTGGCGGTGGCACGGCACCGCTGGAGGGCGCGGCAAATTGGCATATGCCAGGCCATGCAGCCGTGGTGCTGCGGCCCAAGACCTGCCCCGTCTGATCCCACGTGCGCAGACCCCCAAGGTGTGCCTTCAGCGCACATCCTGCCTGAGGGGAAGCGCTCGCGCCCCCTCCGTCGGACATCTCGGCCGGCGAGCACGCTGGACTATGCCGATCAGTTGGTCCTTCTGCCCCCCGATCCTGTCGAAGTCGTCATCGGCGAGTTTGCCCCACCACGATTTCAGTGCGCCCCGCATTTGCTTCCACTGGCCTGCGAAGATGTCTTGATTCATCGGATTATCCTCCAGTGTGTGGTTTGTCTGTGCCATTGATTGTCCCGTCAGCGCCTTACTCTTGCTCAGCAGCGTGACGCGCCGCACTAACCCCTCTCGTCCTCTCCTGGTCTCCCCCTTGCGGTCGACGGATGTGTCGTCCCCACCATTCGTTCTCTCTTTCCAATCGTGTATGCCTAATGTACGGCAGACGTCCGGCGCCGTCTGTGAGATTCCTGCGCAAAATGTTGGAATCTTGCCATAATCGGGAAGGGGGAGAGCAGAGAGCAGTGGGGGGGTAAGCTTGCCATCAGGGCTATGAGGCGCACGACCTACTGATCAACGACTCGGAAGGGAGCGCGTCGGTAGTGTCCTAAGTTGGAAATTGTGAGCGGGTTAATACGCCGCGATTCGCTCAAACACAAAAAGTAAAGTAGGGAATTTGGGCTGACATGTTAACATATTGTACTGTGCGTCGTGTAGGCTACTCCCACACCTGAGCCGATCCTTAAGCAGCTAAGAACGCTGGTCAAGGATTCTGGTTGTGTCGGTCACAAAAGTTGCCCTAGAGGATCAAGAGAGTTGAAGGGCTCTCTGCATAGCCTTGTCTGCCCCCCGCACGCGCCTCCGCTGCCTTCTCAGCAATCGCTTTACGCTGCACAGGGCTCAAACTTCTTGGTACGGCCAGGACAGCTCTTAGAGTGTGGCAGGTTCTATGTACCCCAAAGCCCCGAACAATTCCAGTGACTTTGCCTTAATAGCATGCCTATACTCGGCCCACTCCGGCGATATGCTGGGAGGAGGGCACGGGGCACGGGCCATGGCCCCTTCATCATTCATCAAGAAAGGGAAAGCGTCGAACCTCAAAGAACGGTCAGCCGCCCACGAGCATTTCACTGATCTGTGCAGGCTGCTGGACGAAGCTGTTGTGCAGGCGTATGCCTGGAGGTCAGCTATATCAGATGATGACATGCTCATAAAGCCTCTGGCTTGAAACTTGGAATGAGCAAAGGAATACCCGAAACTATGTAGAGCATGAGCCGCGACCGGCATTTCCAGATCTTGACCGTCGTACAACTACTTGACGAGAGAGGCATGAACTACCCACGGGGTTGAGAAGGGTGCATGGAGTTATTACTCATTATTGTGGTAATCATCCTGTTGTTTGGGGGCATCGGCACGTGGCCGAGCCTTGGGTATCATCACGACGGCTATGGACCCAGTGGCCTCCTCTTCGTCATCGTGGTCATTCTGATCATCGTATTTCTGCTCCGCCGGCGTCGGGTCTACGGAGGGAGCGGCCATGGGCACAGTCTTCCTCGTCATTGTAGTGGTATTGGTCCTCGCGGTCATTGGGTTGGTATCACTATTTCGGCGCCGGGGCAGACAACCGCCAGATTGGTCAATCCGTGGGCGTCTGGATACTGAGTCTAGCCTCTTGTTTCTCAATGGACTGTTTCTTAATCACATCTTGAAGGTTGCTCCTTTGCTCGGTGCGTGACGTTTGGAGGCCCCACTTTTAGGGCAAACCTCTGATTTTTGAGGCAACTGCCCGTTTTAAGGCAAAGCAGCCCGCAGGACAGGAGAGTAGCAATGCTGGTTCAACATCTACTGCAAGCCATCGCAGAACGTCTCCATAGTAGCTCATCGATTCACACGATCTATGGCGACCCGATCGAGGCGCAGGGGAAGACCCTGATCCCCGTGGCGAAGGTCTCCTACGGCTTCGGCGGGGGGGCGGTTGGCACGAACAGCCTCGACTGTGCGGACAAGCAGCCGTCAGGGAATACCGTCGAAGGAGGTGGCGGAGGTGGCGGCGTTCGCATGGTTCCGCTCGGCATGGTGGAAGTGACCCCGCAGCAGACCCGGTTTCTCCCGTTTGGCGGTGGCAAGCGATTGCTTGGAGCCTTGGCGGTAGGCCTTGTCGTAGGACTCTTGATGGGAAGAAGGTATTATCAAAAGGCACTCAGCTGAGCACCGCATGCCTCCATGATGTGAACATTAATTTCAAATTAGGACACTACCCACGGTTGAAGTGCGCCATCTTCTCGATTAGATGGAAATCCTGCACCAGGAGTGGGCCACGCGGACCAGCCGTCAGCGAATTGTGGTTATCACCTATCGGGCTGCCCGAATCCGTGGTGAGAGTTTGTTTGTCTGACACCGTTTTGCCCTTTCTATAAGGTGCATTGTTAACCCGAGATATGACATACAGCGGAGTGCTGAGCCCTGCTGCTACTTTCAAAGACCGCTCTGCTTTTTCAAACTTCCTGTTCGTCAGTCTTCACGCTTGATGAGCGGCGACCTGAGCTGCGCCGGTCGTGTCGATGATGCTCTTGGCCTTGGCCACCTCGTCGGCCATGCCGTGCGCGATGACGAGGAACTTGGCGGCTTTGAGCGCCGTCTTGTACTCCTGCCTTGTTCTGTGACACGGTTTACCTCCCTGTTATGGTGTCGTGTGATGCGCCAGCACTAGAGAGTTCGAAGGACCTGTACCTTGATCATCACTGCACCAGGGTTTTTCGCGGTCTGTTATCGACTGCAGCGCCGCGCCACTACCTTGTCTCGGGGGTGGTTACTTCCTCATGTCCTCGACGGCGCGATCCACCTTCTTGCCGGTCTTCTCGGCGGGACCAGCGGGGTCAAGCTTGTCCTTCATCGTTCTGTTCATCTGCTCCAGTCACCGCGTGCGGCAACGCCGGGCGCGGCCGAGCCGCACGCATATCCGCCTTGAGAAGGCCGGCGGAAAAAAAGGGGAACAGAGGAGGGAGGCGGCCATCTCTTTCTATTCTTCTGGCCGATTCTTGAGGCTCTCGATCTCTCGATGTTGGCACTCAATCTCGCATGCCTGTGCGGTGAGCTACCGCTCCTGCCTTCCGACTCACGGTCCTACTTCTGTAACTGGTCGCCGACCAACAAGCCACTGCCTGCGCCCAGTGCGCCGCCGATCACCGCGCCTGTCCCTCCACCGAGCAGCGCACCGGCACCGACACCAACGCCTCCACCAATGAGCGTCCCCTTTTCGCGTGTGGTCAGGGGCGTAGAGCAACCCACCAAGGTCACCAGCAAAGCACCGCCCGCGACTCCTAGGATCCCTTGACGAAACCGGCGAAATTTGGTCATCTGTTGTTTCTCCTTCTGTAAGAAGATGTGTTTCCGCAGCATGATGCCTCCGTGGTGGCCGTGTCTTGCCCGTCACAGTGCAAGGCAGGGCGAGAAGGACCTGGCGGGCGGGGTGGGCTCTCCTGCCTCCTCGCCCCTGGTGACCCACGCGCATCCCGTGGTGGGACGGCCGGGGGCTGGGACCGGTCAGGCGTCCTTCACCTTCTTCACGGCCTTCGCCACTGTTTCCTTAACCTTTTCCGCCACCCTCTCCGCTGTTTCCTTTACTTCCCCCACCACCTGATCGAGCTTCCCCTCGTTCTTGAGGCGGTCGTCATCCGTGAGCACCCCCACCGCCTCTTTGATGCGCCCTTTCATCTGGTCGATCTTGCCACCCATCATCGTCCCCCTGGTGTGCCCCAGGCGGCCGCGCGTGCGGTCACCTCGGGTGGTTGTGCGGCGCCAGGCCGCGTTGTCGATAAGGCAGTGCCCTTCGGCAACTGCCTGCCTCCTGTAAAGTCCTCCTGCATGGTCAAGCGCATCATGCAGGCGTGGCGAGCAGACACAGTTAGAGCTTAGCTGTCGCGAGGCGCAGATCGTCCTTGACCGCGCGCACGCCCTGGATCGAGCGCGCGACCATCGCGGCCTCCAGGCGCCGCGCCCCGGTGGCGACGGTCCCCGTCAGCCGCACGACGCCGTTCTTCACCGCCACGGTGATGTCCTTAAGCGTCGGGGTCTCGAAAGCCTGCTTCACCGTGCGCTCCAGCTCATCGTCGCGCGCCTTCACCGCTGCCTGCTTGGCGCTCGCCACCACCTGCAGGTCGTTCACCACGCGCTTGACGCCGTTCACCTGGCGGGCATCGGCCGCGGCGGCTGCCTTGGCCTTCTGCGAGGGGACGATCCCAAACAGCGTGACGACTCCCGCCCGCGTGTCCACATTGATGTCGAGCGCCGGTGTCTGGCTGTCGGCCAGCAAGCGCATCTTCGTCTCCGAGGTAATCCACATATCACTGGCCGCATCCCGCACGCCGTAGGCCTCACCGGGCTGGTGCGGCGTCGGCTCACGCCAGATCTCCGCATCGGCCAGGGTGTCGGGGCTATGGACCTCACTGGCAACCCGCCGGACGCCCGGCACGCTGGACACCACCTCGACGGCGCGCCGGTGATCGCTCAAGGTCTTCGCCGTGCCGGCTAGTCGCACGACGCCCTGGGTCACGGACTGCACAGCGATCTGGCTGTCTCGGAGGGAGGGATCGGCCCGTAACGCCTGCTCGACCCGCGACTTAAGGGCGTCATCGGACACTTGCACGGCCTGCTCGCGCGGCGGGGCCACCACCTGTAGTAGGTTGCGCACGCCCTTCACGCCGTCGATCTGCTGGGCGATGGTCTCGGCTTTCGCCTTCTCCCCGGCGGAGCCCACCTTGCCGTATAAGGTGACCCGGCCGAGGACGGTGTCCACGTGGATGGCCGTGCCGCTGACGCCCTCCGTGGTCAGGAGGGCCAGCTTGGTTTTCGTGGTGATCCAGGCGTCCGGCGTGGCCGCTGCGGCCGGCGCGGCCAGCGCTACGCCCAACACGATGGCGAGCACGCTAGACTTGATCCAAGATGTACCGTGCATGATGCGTCTCCTGTGTATGAAGCGTTTGTGGTGACGTGCTTGTGCGACAGACGAGCGGAGTGCCGCGATCCCGCGAGGACCCGACCCCGCGGGCCCCGAGGCATGCGCCGGCCGGGGCTGGTCGGTGTCCCCCTCTAAATCGGCCGGTGAGGAGCAACACGAGGACGACCAGCGGCACCACCCCGGCAATGCGTTCGGCCACGTGGAGCACGAGAGCCCCGAGACAGGCGAGACACGGTTCCACCCTTACATGGGGAATGTACCGCAGGCGTCCCGCGCCGTCTGTGAGATTCCTGCTCAAAATGTTGGAATCTTGCGATAATCGGGCCGGTGGGGCGGGCAGACGCACCCCCGCGTGCTGCGCTGCCGTCAGCATTCAGCCACCAGCCGGAGCCCCCAGGACCAGGGACCACCCCTCACGCTGAGGATCGGCACCGCCGTTGCCACTGTCCTCACCGTCCCCTCCTGCGGCGCTTTTTCGCGGATCACATCAGCCAGCGAGCCGATTTTCTCCCCCACCACTGGCGTGGCTTGAAACACCTTGGTCGCTGCCCCTGCAGTAGCCTCCTTGGCCTCACCCTTCGCCGTATCGGCGCCAGTCGCCAGCACCCGCGCCCATATGTCGCCGAGGCGCTCGGTGAGGCGACACGTGGGGATGTCCCGCCATATGACGTCTTTGGCGCGCAGCGACTGTGTGCCATGCCCTTAATAAGTGTTTGGTGCAGGCATGTATCGTCTGCACCTGCACATGGAAATGAAGTCAGCTCACGATGCCAGACGCCGGCGCCGCCAGCACTCAAAAGTGGAGAAACATCCGTTAACAGGAGTCATTTCCCTCTTGACAACAGGGGGTCTCATAAATGTTCAGCGGCTGTTCGTTGAGCTTTAGCTCATGAAGTGGGCTTCTTTCTGCCGAGCACACGCTGTTGAAGACGCTCGATTTCAGCCAGCACATCTTCGGGCTTGGTTTCCATTTCAAGGTCTGCAAGTTCGCTGTTCTCATGGTTTTCGATGGCCATTTTGTCTTGAATGGCATCGAGCATTTGCAACACCCGTGTCAACTCATGTTCGGTAAGCAGACCGATGTGCAAAGCTAAGTCGGCGCGATGCTCGGCTTCTTCGCTCAGGCGGTTCTGGCTAATGAGCACAAAGGTTGCCAGGAAAATCGCTTCCAGGGACACGACCATGGTCAAGAGCCCGTATGGGAATGGGTCGAAAGGACGCACGCCTATACGTCCGGTGTTCAGAAGAATCCACACGCCAAACCACACGACATGCACATACACAAAGGCCATGTGCCCCGAAAAAGCGGTGATGGCGTCGGCGATACGGTCTTGCACGCTTCGCGCACGAGCAGCCTGCAGGCGAAGCTGGATAATAGTGCGAATGTTCCGCTCAACGACCTTGCTCAGTGCCGGATTGTCTTCTGCGTGGTCTCCAGGTTGCTCTTGGTTCAGGCGGCTCTGCTGCATAAGAGTGATGTCCTTCCGTTTTGCTTTCGTGTCGCCCGGCGCAATCTATCGCGCAATAGCCTGCTGCAACGCCGTACGCAGCCGCCGGATGCCCCAGCGAATGGTCGGCTGCAGCAAGTGTTAGGTGACATACAACTACTTGTTCACGTGTCTTGGAATGTACTACCTGTAGCAAAAAGCGGTACCTGATCGGTGAGCAGCGGCCCGCCCAAATCCAGCTCACCCCCGCCTCTGCAGATCATACGGGCGTGGGGCTCCCTACCCGGAGGTTATGGGCCCAAGGGGTGGGTTCGGCGACGGCTGAGAGGCGAGGGAGGCGTGCAGCTGGCTCAATGCCATCACTTGGTTTCGGGGCTCACGCAGAGTCGTCCCTACCTCATTGGCACCGGCCGCCAGGAGGAACGCCCGATTCTCTTCGATATTCCCTGTGAACCCCCAGCGTCCCACCACGATCTTGCACTCGCGGGACCGGGTCCGCAGCCGCTTGCATAGGTAACGGGTCGGAGCTGATGCCCCGGGTGGAAGCGCCGCAATGCAGATGAGGGACGCGCCTTGCTGCCCCACCAGGGAGACCACTTCGGCGGTCGGCATCGCCGCAGACACCACTTCCAGCTCGTACCGCCTCGGATCGAGCAACTGCTACATCATCAAGAGGGCCACCTCATCTGCCTGGTCACGCGCCGGACAGGCCACCATCCGGATGATCGGCGGCGAGATAGCGCCCTGGCAGTCGACCATGGCTGCCGCCGCCTCGGCAGCGGTCGTCTCGGCTGGGGACTGGCGCGTGCCGAGGTCCTCGACGATCTCGCGCGTGGCCTGCACGATGAAGTGCCAATCGTCCTCGGTCAGGGAGTTGTGCTGGCGATCTTGCTTCGCCGCGACCAGCGCGGGCACCAGCACCGTATCGTAGACTGCTTCCAGCGCATGGGTCTTGAGAAACTCGTCCACGATCTCCAGCGCCTCATCGTCGTCCCGTGCGACCAGTCGCTGATAGTAGCTCGTGGACGTCTCCAGCACCGGCCCATCGCTGATCAGCACCCCGATGAAGCCCAGCTGCGGGACATATTTGCCGAGCACCCCGAGGCAGACGGTGAGGGGAGTGGAGAGCAGGAGGCCCACCGGTCCCCACAGCCAGCTCCAGAACGCCACGGCCACGAGCAGCGCCACCGTGGAGACCCCGGCACTCTGGCCACAGAGGAAGGGCTCCAGGCCCACATTAAGGACGAGATCGAGTCCTACGATGAGGCCAATGATCAGGAACGGTTGCAGCCAGCCCTGAAAGACAGCCAAGCTCAGCGCCGTCGGCAGAATCGTGGTCGCTGTGGAGCCAATGTAGGGGATAAAGCGCAAGATGGCCGCCAGAAACCCCCAGACGATCGCACGGGGCAGACCGATCAGGAACAGCCCCAGGCCCACCGCACACCCGAAGCTGCCGTTAATGATCGACTGCACAAGCAAGTAGTGGCTGATGCGCTGGCCGGCCTCTTCGAGCGCTTTGGTGGCCAGCGTCAGCCGGCCGTAGCCGGCGAGCGCAAGCAGCCGATCGCTCGGATCGTCCTGCTTGAGCAGCATGAAGATCACCAAAATCAGCACCAGACCCGCGGTCGCGAGGGGCTCCAGGGCCAAAGGCAGCTGCCAGAGCACCGAGGGGCCTTGCACCACCATCTGCACGGGCTTCTCCGTCTCCCCGGCGGGTTTGTTGGTCTGCTGCAGGTCATCCATGACCTTCTGGGCCGCGGCTTGGATCGTCTTGATGAATGAGCTGTGGCCGACTCCCCGAAGATCGGCGATCTTGTGGCGGATATTCTCCTCATAGCGGGGCAGCTCAGCCGCGAGACTCGAGAGATCCGCCGTGATGGTCCAGCCGATGCCCCCCAATCAGGAAAACATCAAGAGGACGACCAGGATCACCGCGGGCGTCCGTCCCAGCCCTCGGCCTTAGAGCACGCTGACGACCGGGTTCACCAAAAAGGTGAGCAAGAGGGCCAACGCCACCGGGATGAAGATCGCGTGGGCCCAATACAACGCGGCAATGATCAGGGCCAGACTCGTGAGCAGCTGAAACAGCAGCACCGGGGGGACCAGAGTGGGCATGCGCACTTCCCTCCTTTCAGGTCTGGACGTGGCGGGGGGACGAGGACCATGGCTTAGCCGGTGTTCAGATGCCGTCCCGAGCCACTCCTGTGTGGTTCGACCCTTCAGGGTGCCGACGTCTGCAACCGAGAATCATTCGCCCTGCGACACGCCGCGCACGTGTGAGATCCTCGGCTGGGGGTGCCATTAGACCGACCGGCGCCCCCTCATGCCCAGCACCAACATGATGAGGAAGATGACCACAAAGAGGAAGAAGAGGAACTTCGCGATCCCTGCCGCCGCGACAGCAATTCCCCCAAACCCGAACACTGCTGCCACTAACGCAATGATCAAAAACACGACCGCCCAATATAGCATGAGGTCTCCTTCGACATAGGAACACCGCCGCTCTGACCGCCGAGCGGGCTGGGAGGCCGCACCAGTCAGCCGCCCTGTCCGCGTGCTGCTCTACCCGCGGGCTTCGATCATAGGCGTGCTCCAATGCCTAGGTGTTCTCCAACGGCATAGGCTGGGGACGCCCCCCATGGCACCAACAATCGAGACCCCGAGGGTCACGAGCATAACGCCGAAGGTGATCCAGGAGCCAATCGTCGCGGCACGCTGCGCTTTGGCCGCCGCGGCCAAGGCCTGCTGTTTCGCGCGCTCGGTATACTGCGCCAGGAAGTCGAGGACCTCGGCGGTCACGTGCGCCGGATCATCCTTGACCGGCTCGACACGCGCACGCAGGGTCCCAAGCGCCGCCTGCGCCTCATCGGTCGACATGCCCGTGACCGCTGCAAAGACCGCGGCGGTCTTCGGATCATCGAGCGTTGCCATGACGCGGTTGGGGTCGTCGAAGCCGAGGCTTTTCGCCAGATCCCCCCCCGGCCCCCGCAACGGCTGTCGCCCCACGGGTCGAGGATCCCACTGTGCTGAAAAGACCTGTGAACCCGAGGCTAATCCCGCTCGCGATAAGCCAGACGAGGAACAACGAGAAGAGCACCCACACCAGGGTCCCGTGGATGACGGCCCCAGGACGATCTGGACGATCGGCCACCTTGGTCGAGACCATGCCTCCGAGGAAGACCGACACGAGCAGGGTGATAAAGGCCCAGATACCGGCACCCATTCCCAGACCTGCCGCCGTCTCGCCGATCGCCGCCCGCGGATCGCCGATTGCCGTGGTCCCGACGGCCAAGCCCAGCGCCCCCAAGAGCATCAGGGTCCCACTCGCGACCACAAACCCGCTCATGACGCCGCCCCACCGGACGCGTGGGCCTATCGGGGTGAGGAGATCGGTTGACGCGACCACCGTCTCTGTGATGGGTATCGTCTCTGTGATAGGTTCGGCCTATATAGCCATGATGGATTCCGTCCTCTGCGGGTTCCCTACAGCATCACGCCTGGCATCACCACGATGCCGGTACTCTCATGACAAATACCTTGCTTTGAGCTTCCTCTGGACTGCGATCGTTCCCTCATGAGAGGAAGATACTCGGAGGGAAGGCGAGCTGGCCAAGGCACTGGAGGCCCGCAAGGTGGAGCCTAACCCTACGGGTGGCCCACCGCTATAACAACTCCTGGGCCATACCTTCGAGAGAAACATCCCCAGATCTGCCAGCTCGCGCGGTCATGCAGCCAGGTGCGCCGGCGAGTGATATGCCTGGCGACCCTACCCTGGCCTTATTTCGAGTATTCAAATTTCGCTATCGCCTTCAGCGTGTCCTTGGTGGCGCCCGGCAGCACGAACTTGCCGTCGCCGCCTTTGAACTGGTTGAAGGGAATGGCCACATAGTGCTCGCCGAGGCCGAGGAACCCACCCACGCTCATGATGGCGTAGGAGATGGCCTTGTCGGGTGCGACGATGATGTCGTCCACCTCGCCCACGCGCTCGCTCTGGTCATTGTATACGGGCTTGCCGAGAATCTGCTTTTTCGCGCTCCATCCGTGTGTGAGGGTTGTTATCTCCGTGGACAACAACTCTATAACAGCACTACGAGAGAAGCCCTTTCAAGTGGGCACATTTTGGCGAAGGTATTGATATGGATGAAGTGGTTTGAACGATCAATGGCAAGCGCCATTATCTGTGGCGCGCGGTGGGCCAAGACGACAACGTCCTGGATATCCTGGTGCAGAGCCGGCGCCATAAGCAGGCCGTGAAGAAGTTCTTTCGCAAGCTGCTCAAGGGCTTGCAGTACGTGCCGCGCGTGGTCATCACGGACGAATTGAAGAGCTACGGCGCGGCCAAACGCGAGATTCTCCCTGGCGTGGAGCATCGCCAGAGTCGCTATCTCAATAATCACTGTGAGAACTCTCATCGCTCCACGCGCCAGCGCGAGCGTCGCATGCAGGGATTCAAATCCCCCGGGCATGCCCAGCGCTTTCTGTCAGCGTATGGCCCCATCTCTCAACACTTCCGCCCGCGACGGCATCTGCCGTCCGCATCCGAGTCCCCTCAAGAGATGAAGCAACGATTCGAAAGTTGGGCCGAAGTGACGGACACGGCGCAGGCCGCCTAAGGGCCCGGTCGGTGGGAATCGAGGCCAAAATGCGCCCTCTATTATTTGATGGCGATATCAGCCTCAATAACTTGACAATCCCCTGAAGGTGCGCCGGCTTCCCGAGCCGAGGATAAAGTGCGACCGCGTCATCTCACACACGGATGAGCGCCGCCGCGCCGGCGATGATCCGGTCAGCGGCCGCGCTGGCTTGTCTGGCCCTGTCGAGACTACTCACGCACCCCCTCAGCGCCTCCTCCGCCTCCGGGCTGATCAATGGGATGGTCGGGAGTTTCACCAGCGACTGCTGTCTGGCGTTCAAGTCGGAAATCATCTCGGCGATTTGCGCCAGTGCGACCATTTCGGAAGGGTGCTGTCTACGGAGATAGCCCTGCGCTTTCTGCAAGGCGACGATCTGGTCGTGGATCTTCTCCACTTCATTCATGGGCCGACTCCTTCCTGTCTCTCTGAGTGAGCTGCACAGCAAGCGTCTCCGTCATTTCGGCGCGCCTCCGCTCGGGGGCTTGGCCTTCTCGGCCGCTTGTAATTTTTGCAGTTGGCTCTGGACCTCGGTGGCGAATTTCTGCAAGAACTTGACGTCAGCAGCGATGCCACCGCCCGTGGCCAATCCGTCCATGGTCTGAGCCACCGTGCCCATGGCCTCCACGGGCAACAGAGGGGCGGCGGTCAGCGGGACCTTATCGCGAGGGGTGACAAGGCGATCCAACTCGGCTCCGCCCTGCTGTTGCAGAGCGATAAACACTTCAGTCTCGTTTTTGGCGTTGGCGATCTGCCACGCCACTCGTTCCTGATTAGTTGTAGCGACGACGATCTCGCGACGCGCCTCAATGCCGACGATCCGTTTCTGCTCAGCGGCGCGCAGGAGCTTCAGATTGTCGCTGAAGCTCGAGAGGTCCGCCTGGAATGATGCGGTCTGATCGCTGATCAACCTCGCGGCCGGCCTGATCCCGGTGGACGCGCAGCCGGCACACACCCACAGGATGAGGGCTGTGAGAGGAGTGAGTGGTGGACGCCTCATGTCAATTCACCCCCTTGGCAATGGCCACGGTGGCCAGGGCTTGAATGAACAGTGCGATGGTCTCCGGCTTAATACCGCCAGCACCGTAGTTGGCCGCACTGGTGAGGGCCAGGGACAGGATCTTGGTCCGCGCGACGGCCGCCTGTTCAGCGTGACGGAGAGTGATGGCCCGGTTGAGCTGGGTCTGTTTGTTGGAGGCCAGGCGCGCCGCGGTCTGCCCACTGGCCCAGGAGAGGTTGTAGGCCGATAGCGCGCGCGCGGCGGAGAGGCGGGCCGGGACGGACTTGCACTCGCGGAAGAACGCGCCGAATCCGTGGTAGCCAGGGCATGCGTCTGGCCCAACCAGGGCGGTGAGCTGATCCAGCGAGACCTTCGCTCGCACCAGAAGCTCATATTCCCGCACCAGCGCCTCTTCTTGATCCTGAAGAAACGCGACCTGTTGCGTCAGAGCATCCATGTCGATCTGGGCGATGGCCTCAAGGCCTTCCACGAACGCCAGAGCGATCCCGAGTTCTCCCAGCGTAGGCGCCGTGTCTCGTTTGGCCTGCTCCAAGGTCTTCAGCCCCACGATGATGCCGGTTATGGCCCGCGCGGTCTTCTGGGCCTCGGTGTCCTGGGTGGGATCAGCGGGCAGGTTGCCGGCCGCCGAGATCACGTCGCGGACGCTTACCTTGCGGAACTCAGCCGCGGCGAGGACGGCACCGGGTGAGGGTGCGCCGAGAACGTCGGCCCCCCGGTCGGCAGTCTTGAGAAGGTCGTCAAGCGTCTTGAACCCCGCCTCGACGGTGCTATCGATCTTTCCCGCGGCCTGGGTCGCTCGGTCCAGTGCCTCCTTCGCGTCGGCAAGATCTTTCTTCGTCATCTTGAGCGCCGTGACCTGCTTGGCGAGTTCAGTTCGAGCGGAAACCAACTCGCTGTGGACGGTGGCGATCTGGCCTTTTGGGGCGGCGGCGATCAGGAGCTGAACTGGCGCCCGGAGCTCAGCAAGCTGCTTTGCGTTCTCCGCGAGTTCGTCGCACTTGCCCTTGACGAGTTGGCCCGCCGCCTGTAGCGCGGGAGGCGCAGGAGGTCCGTTGAAATCTTTGCAAGACGGGAAATCTCCCCCTTTCGCCTTGTATTGCGCGACAAAGGCGTCCAATGTGGCCTGGAGCTCCGCCTCAAGAGTCTCGCTTTGGATCTGTTTTGCGCGGAGATCGCGGAGATGAGGATCGGTCCACGAGCCAAGCTTTAGAAACTCCTCACTACCAAGAATCTTCAGCCTCTGGTCGATGGCAGTGTCGAGCCTGCGTGTGGCCAGCGAGCTGTCGGGGGGGGCGGCGTGGCAATGAAGCCGGCGGCGGCCTCGTCGCGTATGGCGCTGTCGTTGGCGGCGATCGACTGGAGTTCAACCGCGGCCAGCGTCGCTTCGGCCTCGCGTACGGTCTTGAATGCTGCCGACAAGTCAATGCTCTTGAAAGTCTCTTGCGCTTTGAGGGTCTGCTGCTGGATACCAGCGTCATGCAGATAGATACCGCAGCCGGAGTGCGCTAAGGCTAGGAAGATCGCCAGAGAACGGCGGAAGCCGCGAGGAGGATTCAGCGACACGGACATGAGTACCCCCAGCGTCGAGAGAAGCGAGAGAAGTAGGATCTAGAGATCAATAGCACTGGCGCTCGCCAACCTGCGCAAAGTATGGGACATTCATGTGATTGTCAAGAGAATTGTAAGTTCTCGGCAGGTTTTGATGAGATTCCAACATAAGGAGAAGCCTTGATCGACGCTCCACTTTCCTCTATAGCTGAGAAACGTTCAGGGGTGGGAGGTGGACGATGCCACTTAACTGAGTGGTTGGCGCAAAACCTCCAGGACATGGCCGCGGAACTCGGGCAGCCCATCCAGGAAGAACACGCCATTGTGGGCCAGCGACACTTCGCCCGGCATCGGCACGTGGCCCCCGCCGATCAGCCCCGCATCCGAGATGGTGTGGTGGGGCGCACGAAACGGGCGCGTCGTGACCAACGCCGTGCGGTCGCCGGTGAGGCCGGCGACGCTGTGGATACGCGTGGTCTCAATGGCCTCAGCGAGGGCCATCGCCGGCAGCATGGTGGTGACATGTCAGGCCGGTATCGACGTGTCTGAGCAGTGGCACCTGAAGGACAGGATATAAACACAACGCCCACATTTATGGGGCGCTAAACTCTAGCTAGATTACCGAGGCGAGCCAGCTTCAAACCCAGAGCTACGTTGGAGTGGCTCAACCAGATGGGCGAGCGGGGAGTGTGGATCATAGAGGAGTTGGCCTCACCCTGACTCAACAAGATGAGTCCTTCGGCCAGTGCTTTTTATGCCCTCGAGCTCCTGCATGGCCGCCTCCTACTGGATCTGGTCAGCTGTGCGATCAGCGTATGTCAAGCAATAAGCACGCATGCCGTGGGCGGCGCTACACGCCTCCTCCGAGACAATCAGGCAAGGGCGGCATCCGCCGTGGGTCAGAAGAATATCCTGACAGCAAGTGCGCCAGCGAGGAGCGGGAATGGTTTTGAAGGCTTGCTCCGGGTGATCCCATTTTGGGCCGTTCAGCTCAGCTCAATCACCAATGTATCCTCCCGTGCAGCGTGGCCGGAAGGATAGCAGCGTTAACCGGACAAAGTCAGCCGCACCTTGTATCAAAGGCTCAGAAAGATTCGCTCTACAATCTCTGTTTCCTAAGGTTCCCCCCGTGGCCTGAGTGACGGGCGTGTGGCGAATTGATAGCCGCCTATCCCTTGGCCGCGTCCCTCCCCCTCCCCAGTCTTGCGTCCCACCAGACGCCGTTCTATGAGGGCGATGGCCCTCTTCGATGCAGAGCGGTAGATGCGGAGAACTTGACACTGATGAGGCCAATCTTGCCGCTTATCAAACTTATCGAGCTGCATAAGCGACCCTATGATAAGCTGACATTGATCAATACCGAGATCAGGATGCTCACACTGACGCGCACTCATCGGCAGACGCCCAAGTTCCGGAAAGAGCTCATGCGTGTGACCACTCAGAACGAGATGGACGAGCGGACGGAGCCCTCCCGGTGAACCATTGTCCAGTTCCCCAGCCACCTCGGCGTCATTCCCCATAGCCATTGAGTACCAAGGCCTATTCGGGTAATGAACAGGATGGTGAGTGGCGAGAATGCGTAAGTGATGAGCCTCGCTAGATCCAGAGACTTGATCTATGCGTGCAGCAAGAGCCCTTATCGAAGCCATCTCAATTTCGCCTCGCGCCCAGCTGTTTCTCCAGGCAGAGTGAAGAACACTGTCAAGTCCATAGAGCTGAACTAGTGCCCCTGTATCGGCGTGGAATGGCGCTTGGAGCGGAGCCATCAGCCAGGACCGGCGTGTTTTCTCAAGCTGTATGTGGTGTTGCGCAATTTGACCCCGCGCAAAGAGCGGAAGGGTACCGGGCCATTCATCGTGATTTCCGTGGAGCCACAGCGTTGCGTCAGTGTGCCTGGCAAATTTCCTCAACCACTTTTCCCCCTCGCTAAGAGATGGGTCGTCGCCGAACGTGGTGATATCACCTGTACAGATCAACCAGGTCGGCAGTGTACGCCATTCGGCATCTCGATCCCTAATGCTTTCGAGAAAAGCCTCGAACCGATAGGGTGCCATTGGATCATGTGGAGCAGTGCCATCATCTAACAAGCGTTTGAGCGGCGCAAGTGGAGGCCATCGTTTTATCTGCCTGCTGATTTGACGAGTCATAGCGTGAGCGTTGAACCTCGTTGACACAATGTGCAAGTCGGAAATGTGGATAATCTGGAGACATGGCTCGAAGTCATCCATATCGTGCCCTCTGTCTACTCGAGTTCCCGCAAGAGTTCAGAAACCGTGGCTCCAGGGCGAAGTGAGATTTCCTGTGCAAGCCTGAGCCGCAATCGCCTGAGCCGCTGGCGCTCGGAGGGCTTCAGCGCATTCTGCAAAGGCTGATCTGCACCTCCGACGAGCGCAAGGAGCGCCCGATCCTCCTCTGAGGAATTGGCAAGCACCTCGACGCAAACCTGCAGCATTCGCTTGAGCAGGACTTTTCGCTCTAAGCTACTCTGGTCGCCTTGCTTGTCGAAGTCGTAGTCGGTTACTCGGCGCCCCCACTCAGATGCCCGCGCTCGGAAGAGGTCGGCAATCCGACGCATTAGGATGGTCATGGCGAGCCGGTGGAAATGCACATGGTCCTTGTTTGTCACCACAGGCACAGGAGTAAACCACGACTGAGGGAAGGCAGAAGGGCGACGCTGAAGTTGTTGTACCACGGAAGTTAGCGTTTCGCTGAGGATGTCTTCATGGTAATCTCGGAGATGCGGCAGTTTCCTATCAAGGTAAGCGCGCAGCTCGCGAGTGATAGCGGGCAATTCTGATTCCCACCACGGTGTATTCGGAAGAGGACTGAATTCAGTTCTCGTCACCACCATTCATCCGCATCACGACGCTCCCAGCGTCATCTGCCCAACAATCCTTCCCCCGGTAAGGTCCACCGTAGGGGAGCTATTTCTATACTCTGATATAATCCAATCCTGCCTCACTCCCTATCCAAGCCCATCGGGCTCTTCCCTGTCAAATCCAAAAAGATTCCACACTGAGTCAATGGACAATGGGAATTTCCTTAAGCCACTCGTCTCCAAGTGTCAAGGATAAATTCGTTGGGTGCAGGTACTTTTGGCCGAAGCTATGCCTGTGATGTCAGCAGATACGGAATTATCTCAGCCGGTTGGCCCCTCCTTTCCACTGGAGAGGGCGTTGCGCTTTGTCGTGGCGCGTAGTGGAACTACGTCGGAAGTTCAAGGCATTGGAGGAATGATTGTAGTGCGAGGCAGTAAGCCTGCTTCCCCTACAGGAGGCAGAAGAGGAAAAGTTGCCAGGCTGCTGATAGGAGCGCCCATCAAGAAGCGCTGCCCTTCCAGGCCACGGATATCGGAGCTCCATATTCCGGGACTGATATCCATTGGAGCAGCCGACGGGCTTCTTATCGGACGAAAATGAAATTGACTGTCACGAAATGCTCGTGATTTGCGATGATATTGATGGTACCGAAAAAGGTGGTGTCTCCGATGTGAAGTATGTTACTCGGGGGTATGTTTGCACATTGCATCCTCTCCGGTATACTACTGGTTTAAGTGCACCGAAGCGCACTTGACGAACGAACACTGGGCACGGCTTCCGCTGCTGCTGCCCCCAACTCCTTAAGGTTCGTCGGCCGGCTACTAACCAACACTGCATCCTCAATAGGGCGCTGTGGATTCTGCCCTCAGGGCAACGGAGTGGGATCTGCCGGAACGTTATAGCCCGTGCCGCGTTATAGCCAGTCGCTTCGACCTCTGGCCGCAAGTGCGCATCTCCCAGCGGATCTCGCTGGCCCTGTAGGCCGATGTCGCTGGCCAGATTGATTGGACAATCGACCTTCCCGATTGCGCCGTCATCAGAGCCCGCCAGCATGCGCCCGGGGCGAACACTAGAGCCCAAAGGTCGAAGCCCGAGGGTGCAACTGAAAGCCTTGAGGGCCAAGAGTCATGTAAGTGCCGAAAGCTATGGCAAGCCCCTGAGTTGGTCCGAATGCTTGGCCAGCGCCATGAAGGGGCGGTGGTTGAGCTGTTGATGAGCATGATGGCGTCAAACCTCTTGGGCCAGGTCGATCCATGCGGCCTCCCATTCGGGTGAAGAGCGATCAAAGTCCAAGCTGCCGGCCAATACTGCGATAATTGCCACAGGACTGGATATGCGAAAGTGGGGTGAGTGCTGAGCGCGTCCGTTTGATTGGGTCCTTTACAGCCTGTGGGGTGGCATCGAGCGGTTGATCAATTACTTTAAACAGTACCGGCGGATTGCCAGCTGCTAGAAGCAGTCGGCCCACCATGGCTACGGCACGCTCTTCCCTGGGGGGATTTTTCTGTGGTTATAGTTTGTAAACAGGCGCTGGTCCAATAGTGATTGTATGATAGGGGAGTAGCGAAATGCCTTCTAACTGGCCCGGCTCTGATCTAGCACGCCTGTTGCTTCGCGAGAACGCAAGCGCTTTCGACACAAAGCTTTTCGACGAGCTGTGCAGAATCGCGATTCAGGTCGCCCAACCTGTGGTGCGCACAGCCTTATTCCGAGAGTATGAAGAAACCACCAAGACGGCCGCTACTGCATGGCTGAGCGAGGCTATGAAGGCGCTTCAAGGCATCTTAGCCGATCCGAACGAGCTAGAAGGGTGCGACAAAGAAGAACTCCACAGTGAGCTCTCTGCAGCGTTCCAAGGGGATATTTTACCGCCTGACGAGGAAGAGGTGCGCGAACATGCTCGGGATCTGGCGCGCATGATGATAAGCGCCTGGCTCGAGATTCTTCGCGGAGTGCCCTATGGAAATTCCCATGCGGAACCTGTGGAACTGACCAGCGATCTCCTGCCTTCAAAAGAAAGGATCCAGCCCGAGCTTTGGCGTGCATTTGAGGACATAACTGCGCCGTTCGCAGTCAATGCGACAGAAGCAGCGCAGATCCGCACGGATGTGGGGAAACAAATTTTTTCGGGGTCACAAAATACGGTGGCACTCCCCTTTAATATTTGTCTCAGAGCCGAAGGGACCTTTCACCAGAATGGCAGGCTAGTAGCGATGCCTCAAACCAATGATCACGAAAGTCGCCTCCACATAATCGAGGAAACCTTCAACTTGTTCGCCTTGCTCCCAAGGCCACTAAGAGATCAGGTCGACTTGACAGATACTGCAATTGACTATAGAGCTCAGAAGTACCAGAAGATGTTGGCGAATCTACAGGGCCATATTCTCAAGGGACATGGACGGGACTACAGCATTCATTTGTTCATCAGATTTTCGGCCGCACCAGGCATGGTGAGAGAATGGGTGCGATCTTTTACGGATCGGTACGTGACCTCCGCGAAGCAGCAGCTCAAGGAAGTGGAGGAATTCAACAAGTATAATATTCCGGGTAGGCTCTTTGGCAGCCTTTTTCTGTCCGCTAAGGGGTATGAGGCCTTGGGCTTTACGCAAGAGGATGTTTCCTCAAGCTTCCAAGAGAAACATGCTGTCATCAACGGCAAGGAAGTTGCCCCTATCAAGTTTCGTGATGGTATGGCCTTTTATCAGAGCGAACTGAATGACCCCCTTCCAACGACATGGGAGGCGCCATATCGTGAGCGACAGATCGACGCCATGATCTTGCTGGCCGATGACGACGAAGGCCTCTTGCGACGGCAGGCAAGAGCGGTTCTCGATGAGGTCGAAGGAGTGGCGGACGTCCTGGCTGTCGAGCATGGTCATGTGATGCGAAATAGCGCTGATGAAAGCATTGAACACTTCGGCTACGTGAATGGGCGGAGCCAACCCTTATTTCTGCGAACCGACCTCGAGGCTGAGACTACGGGGGGTGGCATCGATCAATGGGATCCCTCTGCCCCGCTGGGGCTGGTGCTTGTTCCCGACCCGTATGTCGACACAGAAGACTGCTTTGGAAGTTACTTGGTGTTCCGGAAACTTGAGCAAAACGTCTGGGGGTTTAAAAAGCGCGAGAAGGAGTTGGCAGATGCTCTGGGGTTAACAGCAATGGAGGTCGAACGGGCAGCAGCGCTGATCGTAGGCCGCTTCGAGGACGGCACCCCGATCATCTTATCGGCGACAGAAAAAATGGCCAAGCCTGTGCCAAACAACTTTGACTATCGCTATGATCCAGTCGGTACTCGGTGTCCGTTCCATGCGCATATTCGCAAGGTCAACCCCCGGGGCGACACTGGGAGCCTAGAAGAAGAACGAAGCCACCGAATTGTCCGGCGGGGCATTCCCTATGGACGACGCGCCGTGGAGCCGAAAGATGACCCACCGCTAGACCAAATGCCGAGGGACGGTGTTGGCCTGCTGTTCATGTGCTTTCAGAGCAGTATCGCCAACCAGTTCGCCTTTTTGCAGAGAATATGGGCGAGCAATCCTGATTTCGTGAAGCCTGAGACCGGACATGATCCTATCATTGGACAAAGGGCGTCCGGTGAGGATGTCGGAGCGCAGCAGTGGCCGGTGGCATGGGGGTCCCCGGGGACAAAATCCTTCAATTTTGGAGGCTATGTTACTCTCAAGGGGGGTGAGTTCTTTTTCGCACCAAGTATTCCTTTTCTGAAGAACCTGTAGGCGTCGAAACTACTATAAGATTCCGACCTAAGATTTTATCCATGCGCTATAAGTCCACGCCTCACGAGGATTTCCTAGGAGTGTGCCTTTGAATTGTTGTAAGTAGGGGGCCCACAACATATCCTGATGGACTCCCACCCCAAACACTTTTTCTTCAGAAGGAACTCCAGGGGCCGTGACCTCATCGTCGAGCCGCTCCTCGATCGGTGCAAAGGGTCTATGAGAGCGTCTTGCAGGCGTCCAGCCTCCATAGCGTCGCCAGCACCTCACGAGCCATCTGCGCGCGGATGCGACAGGTGGCCTGGGAAATTCATCAGCCAAGACTGTACGGGAGGGCTATAGGAATCAGCGCAATTTCACATTTCGTCTGCTGGCATAGCTACTCTGTAGGAATCCCTGAGGCGCTAGGAGGCGGTGAAGAGTGATCTCGTTACATTCAGGGATGGTCAGGTAGAGTCAGACAGGTCGGGGTCGAAGCAAACCTCAATGCACGAGCGATTGTAACCATTCCAATGGTCCAGTGGTTCGCAAAGGACCTCTAGCATGTGGCGGCGGAACTCCGGCAGTTCATCCAGGAAGAGCACCCCGTGGTGCACGGGGGACCCCTCGCTCGGGAAAAATGCTGGCAAGTAGCTTTGCCTCCGAGACAACATAGGGCGGGGATAGAAAAGGAGCATGGCGGAGGTTTCATAGACATCCGCCCTCACTCCAATCAAATATTCAGCTATGCTATGCAAGCGCGCAAGCGGAATCGCCAAGGCTTTCTGTGGATGGTGTCAGCCGTTGTCGTCGCAGGCACGCCCATGGTCGTCCTGCCCGCGACTTGGCCGCCACGTTCGCGGCGGCGACGGCCATCATCACGCCCATGAGTCCAGCTACAACTATATTGTGCATCGCTGCTCTCCTTTCGTATGGCATAGTCTCGGGCCGCGGACGAGGCTCTATCTTCGTTGCCATGAGTGCACAGCGCTTTTATATCCGACCCAATACTAGCAGAATGACCAAGACTAGCACGATTGCGCCAAGCAGGCCGCCGCCAATGTACATGTGTCTTCCTCTTCAGTCTGGATGTTTTCAAAGACCCGGAATAGGTTTTTTGCGACAGAACGGTCATCTGGCATCGTCGGCTATTTGGCCGCGTCTTTCACCTTCTGCCCCTCTTCCTTCATCTTTTCACCGGCACGGTGCGCGGTGTCTTTGATCGTATCGGCAACCTTTTCGGTCGCATGCTTCAACGTCTCGGCCGTCTTCTCGATGCCCTCTTTGACGCTGTCTGTTGTCGAGCCCATGATGTGTTCTCCTGTTGATGGTGGCAACGTAAGTGGACCGATCTTGAGAATCAGCCCGGTTTCAGGCGTTCGAGTTTTAACGCCGCCCTGACCTCTTCGAGCCAAACCGCGGCCTGAAGCGTTGCACCCTCCTACCCTCCATCTCTCAGCATCACATGCACCGCGAAGCGCGTGCGGATGTCGTCCATTCGTTCATCAGCAATGTAATGCAGGCGTCCCGCACCGTCTGTGAGATTCCTGCTCAAAATGTTGGAATCTTGCGATAATCGGGCCGATGGGGGGCAGAGGGAGGAGAGTCCCTTGCCACCCGAGGCTCCGACTTTGCTAGCCTCGATGGGAATCTATCTGTTCCGCATCGCGGTCTTGCGGGAGGTACTGGGGGAGGACGCCCAGCGGCAATCCACTCACGACTTAGGCCGTGCGATTCTGCCGGGCATAATCGGGTGGTACCGGGTCGCGGCATTTCCCTTCGTTGAGGGGATAGGCAGCGCACCGGCCTACTGGCGAGATGGGGGCACCACCGACGCGTATTGGGAGGCCCACATAGATCTACTGGACCCGCAGGCGGACTTCCAGTTGTCTCAGTCCCAAGAGCCACTACGCGCGGCGTCAGCCCAAGGGCCAGCCGTGATTTTGCGGAGGAGTTCAGCGCGCTGCGGGCACTCGCGGCATGGCTGGGGGATGCTATGCAGGAGGAGGTACGCGCCTGGGTGCGGTCCGGGGCAACCCCCTACTCCTGGTCGACCGGGACCTGGCCTTTAGGCTGGTGGATACGCCGAGGGTGTGGGATATGCCATGTCAGTACGAAGCGCGAAGATGTCCTCCATGAGCCGCATCCCTTGGGATGTCATGCCGATCGTTTGCTGATGGGTCTGCCGTTGCGCGTGGTCCATCACCGTGCGACCCACAGTAGTCATCCGCGGGACGTCGGTCAGTTCCACCAACCCTTCCCGTTGGAGCGCGCGTTGGATGCATTTCGTCACGCGTTCGTCGAACCCCAGGGCGTCAATCAGCGCCTCATAGGGGACTCCCTGGCGCGCGTCTCCTGCACTGCGTGTGTAGAGTTCGTAGAGGAACGCCATACGCTCCTGCTCAAGTGCTTCGGATGCAATCATGTTGGTCTCCTCGTGGCGTCATCGTGCCCACACGTGGCTGTCTCGCGCCCATCCCGCCCCGGCGATGCTCCCGTCAGGGTCGGGCTGTAAGGCAGGACTTCATGTCTATGCCTGGGATGGCCTCTTCCCATAGGCCGACGTGGTGCAAAGCCACCAGCTCTTCCCGATTGGAACACCATCCACCGATGTCAGGGCTAGGCCGATGGCGGTCGTCCGCACCGCGCTAGCCTGCCGCAGACGGGCAGGTAAACATCTGATACTCTTCGATGAGGCTCGTCCACGCCTCGTCACTAAACCGATGGTCCGCTCCGTGCAGGTCCATGAGGGACAGCTCCAGCACCGTGCCCTCCGCAGACTCCACCACGAGGACGATGGGCGAGGTCTTGTACACCGCGAGCACTTTTGCAATGGTCATGGGTCACACCCTCCGCTTCCGATGAGTGGTCGAATTCACGAGCTCCTCACACTCCACAAACACCTCAACACCCCGCCGCCTCACCAGACACGGCAGGGTCTGTCCGCCCTGTACCTCACTCCAGAGCGGCCCCAGGTCCCGCGCCACCGCTAGCCAGTGATCGGAATCCCCTTCGGTCGGACCTCGTCACGTTTGGGCAGCCGCAAGGCGAGCACGCCATTTTTATACGTGGCTTGGACCTTGCCCTGATCTACGATGGTAGGCAGTCGGAAGGTGCGCTGGAAGGCTCCATAACGGCCTTCTTCCCGCTGATACTGTCCTCCCTTGACGGCCGGCTCGCGTGTGCGCTCCCCGCTCAGCCTGAGGGTATGCTCGTGGAGCTCGACGCTGATTGCGTCTGTGGAGACCCCCGGCAGCTCTACCTCGAGGACGAGCGCGTCGTCGGTCTCATAGATAGCAACCGGAGGCTCCCAGGTGCTGGTCATCCCGGTGCCCCCAAGGCCGTGATCCTTCTCGAAGGCCTCATGGAACAGATGGTGGATCTCCTCGGGCACGGACATAAAATTCCCGGATGGACTCCAACGTACGAATGTCATGCCTCTCCTTCTCCATCTAAGCTGCCCCTGCGAGGAGGTCCTCGAAGTTCCCTGTCTCTCCACGCATCAAATGCTGAGTTGCTTCACTTACGAATATACTATATGAGTGTATGAATATCAAGAAACATATAATTGGTATACTATCGCAAGACCAATGATACACTATGCGCCTCGCCATAGCGAGCCCTCCTGACGGGTACTGATGCCGGGGGGTGAGGGTGGCCGCGAGCCCCAAGGTGCGGCGGGAACGCATATGACCACCAGGTGCTTCGTCCCATAACTGCAGTAGACTCGATGAAGAGCCACCGTTCTGTTTGTCAAATAGAATGCTCAATGTGTTGCTTATTAGAATTTTCACAGTATACTGTGAAGTAGCATTTGGGGATTATAAGAAACAGCTCATTTGTAAAGCGCAGGAGGATGCTATGAACTCCGCTAAGACCCCAACGCAACTGCGGTTAACCCAGGATCTGCTCGAACGAGCTGACGCCCTCATCGAAGTAATGGCCGCAGACCCCGAAGTCCGGGCCTTGGGCATGCCGACGCGCACGGCGGTGTTGCGCTTGGCCATTGCCCGCGGCTTGCGTGACCTCGAACGCCAGTATCAGCCGCCGGCGCCGGCCTACGCGTCGACGCCCCACCCCACTACCACTCCCCATGACGCGACCGCCCGCTCGCGCGAGGGGATGCTCTCTCACATGTATGCGGGGCGTGACGGTGAGGACCAGGAGCCAAGAGCGCTGCGTAACGGGTCCGGCGTGTCTGCGCCCGCACCGAAAGAACCGTGATGGGTCTGGGCCGATGGCAACCCAGTATTGTGATTATGGACGCTCCGCGAGAGACGGATGCCTCCTTTGAAGAGATCGAACGATGACCTGTACGTGAGAAACGAGATCGGCGCTGCACACCTGGAAAGTACTGAATGGCACGCCCCGCTTTCTGCTGGGCTTTGGCCATCGCAGAGAAAAACGTATGCGCTCGACCACAGATCACGTCAACGAGGGTTGCGACCAGACGGCCGATACGCTGAACCATGCGACCGCAAAGGTTGTCGACACGATGACGGACGTTGCGTGGCCTGCCGGTCACTCGAGGCAGGACGCTGGACAGACGCGGAAAAACGCCACGGAAGAGCCGAGGACGCTACATTCGAGGTAGTCCTATGGATGGCGGAGGCATACATCGCAGGGGAAGGAGAGTCTCATGCAGAACAGGTATAACGCACTCCCGCGCTGGGACGACGGGCCTCCAGCCTGGCAACCTCAGCCAGGCGAGGTCCTGGCCGGGGTGATCGACCGCTACACCGTCAGCGATACCCCCCAGGGACTGGTCCGGACGGTGATTGTGACCGAGGCGCGGACGGGCGAGCAGGTCAGCCTGCGGCTCGCCTCGACGTGCTTGCTGTCGTTGTTCGCGCAGTATCAGCCCCACCCTGGAGAACGGATTGACGTGCGCTACCGGTGGAATGCCCCGGACCACGGCTACCAGCGGTGGAGGCTCCTCATGGACCGCCCAGAGACGCTCGATTTTTCCCCTTTGGGTGGGGAAGCATCCGACGAGGCACCCTGGTATCAGGAGCCGCGCGGGCCTAGCGTCGTCGCGGGATCGACGCCGCACACAGTGGAAGAGTGGATCCGCCAGCGGGCCCCACATCCCGAGAGCACACGGCGCCGGCCGCGGCTGATGATGAAGCCTAGGACAGCCAATCCGGGCTAAGGAGCGACGCCGTAGGGGGCGCGCGGCGGCAACACGTGGCATGCGCTGCGCCGGCCGTCGCAGCAGGAAGGTAAGCGAGAGCCCCCGTGGGGCCGCGGCTGGATGCGCCGCGGCTCGCGATTATGTTTAACCTCCTGGGGGCAGAGATCGTTGGAGGCGCCTTCTTACCAACCGATTCCCTAGCGGGCAATAGCGGGCTCTTCGCGCCGTTGTGCTCCGCAATAATATCGCTGCCACCGTCACGCCATCTTCTCTTCCATCTGGTATTCATGGTGTAAACCACCCAGTATCAGACGCGCCACCCCTTGCAGGTGCTCTGGAATTCGGTGCCGATATGCTTGCAGCGGCGCCGGCTACCATGAGATTGGCATGCTTGCGTACAAAAGGTCCGCCAGCGTTGGGAGGGGACGAGTTGGTGCCGACCAGGGGCCGGGCACTTGGGCATGTATTTCCATACGGTGCGTGGTGACACGCGCAAGCCGAGCGTGAGCAAGCGTTCGTTGGCTAGGTACGGCATTTTCCTTGCCAATGGCGCAGATGGAGAGCACTAGGCGTTCCATCACCTGTGCGAGAACGAGCTTGCCTTTGTGCGTCGAGTGTCTCCACAAGCACCCTTATTGCAGAGTCACAAATCTCGAAATCACGTCTCAAATCGAGACCAAGCACATGGCTGGGCTCTTGACATCCCATATGAATGAGAATGCGTGCTTTGTCCGCCAAACGTTAGAACACTCATGAAAGAGGCTAATTATGCAGATCCGAGTCGGCTACGAATTAATCTACGACTGCCCGCAACGAACGCCTATGATACTAACGTTACACATCCATTTTACGCGCGTCTCCGACATCATCGTGCCCGACCACCTCATCGCTAGCCCGTCGATCCCAATCACTGCTTATCGTGATGCCTTCGGCAATTGGTGCAGCCGGATCGTCGCGCCGCAGGGCAAAATTCGGCTTTCAGCCGATGCGGTCGTATACGATGTGGGTGCGCCGGATGTGGTTACCGCCTTGGCGCGGCAACATCCTGTGCAAGACCTGCCCGAGGAGACCCTGGTGTTCCTCTTGGGAAGCCGATATTGCGAAACCGATCTGCTATCTGAGGTGGCTTGGGACCTTTTCAGCACATCACCCACCGGATGGGGACGCGTCCAGGCCATCTGCGATTTCGTCCATCAACATATCGTCTTTGGTTACGAGCACGCCCGCGCCACGAAGACGGCCTGGGAGGCTTTCAATGAAGGGACCGGCGTCTGCCGTGATTACACGCACCTCGCCATCACATTCTGCCGCTGCCTGAACATTCCGGCACGCTACTGCACTGGGTACCTGGGTGACATCCGTACACTCCCCCCATACGGCCCGATGGATTTCGCCGCCTGGTTCGAGGCATACCTGGACGGTCATTGGTACATTTTTGATGCTCGGAATAACGTGCCGCGTATCGGCCGAGTGCTGATCGCGCGGGGTCGCGATGCGGCTGATGTCCCGATCAGCAACACGTTCGGCCCCAACACGCTAGGGAGCTTCAAGGTCTGGGCGGAAGAGGTGAGCGGCGGGTTTCCCTGATCGCACGCCCGACACAGATTAGGTAGGAACAAAGGATCTGTCGCAAATGTTAAGCGACGACACCGTAAGGTCTGCCGATCTGTGGTAGCTCCGCATGGCTGCGGTATTGGCCTCGCTTTCATCGATGGCCTGCACATGAAAAGTTGCGACAGGACCCTGGTACATAGCGTCAAGGATTCTCGCCTCAACAGGTGTCAATTCCGCTAGAATCTTTGGACAGCTGACATGGGCCGATTTCCCAGCAGCTGCCGATGCTAGTAACCAGCCCACTGTGAGGCAACCTCATCATCTTCCTCAAGAGCTCGGAGCAAGCATATTACAGCGGTTCCCAGTCGTATTTGCTACAGATGTCCTCAGGGGGTACGCTGCCTACGGCCTTCTGGCAGTCACTGTAGCGCAGTCAAGTGGGAACCGCTATAGGCGGTACAGGGGTTGATCAGCTGATGCGCGACGTGCGCATGGCGGCGTCACTGCACGACCAGTGACGTGAGGGTCGCCCGGCAGGGCTGCCCTCCCTCGTCCGGGGTGATCACCAGTTGGAGGTGGGTGACCGCCTCGACTATGACTGCCCACTCCTGGCGCTCAAACGTCTCTAGAGTTCCCAGGATGTGTCGCATGGAGGTAGCCTCATGCTCAGGCGCGGCGGTCCCCTGGCCCCCCGCAGAGATCGAGGCACGCCCCGGTATTTATGTGAGCTTCCCCGCACTGGCCCTCTCACCTGGCTTCAAACATGATAGCATAATCAATAGATAAATTAATCAATAGATAAATCAATAAATATATATTGAAATATTGAATAGGCTGGTCTATATTACAGGATTAGAGGGGCGAGCGGGAACAGATCGGAGGGATCCAAAGATGAGTACTCCAGGAGTGGATCGGGGTGGACGCCCTCGGATACACGGACGCGAGGATGATCCCCTCGTAAGCGTGAGCCTGCATGTGCGGAAGAGTCAACTGACCGAGCTGGATCAGCTGGCGGGTGCAGCGCACACTAGCCGGGCCGCGTTGGTGCGCGAGGCCATCGATCGGCTGCTCACACACCTGAAACACCTGCTCACACGCCTGAAACACCCGTAAGGGTGGCACACGGAAGGTACCTCATCGACACGGACATACGCGTCACGCCTGAGAGTGGCGGGCCCCACTCTTCAGCGCCGTGTGCCATAACCAGGAAACGACCCGCGGCCACCTTCGGCTCGTCTCAAGCGCGGTGACAGGTCCGTCTCGGAGCTGCAATGGACATTGGGCGACACCGCCCACAGCAGCAAGGAGATGCCATGATGCAAGGCGCTCTTCAGACCATGCACGTGGAGTGCGGCTTTGGCTGTCTTCAGGACGCCAACGGAGGCAATGTTTGTTCCCATCGCAGCGCGCTGACCCTTCTTGAGGGCTTTGCCACCCTGGAAGTCGGGAAGGGGTCGAGTTCGAGCCGGAGTCGGGTCCCAAAGGGCCCCGCACCGCCAAGATCACCGTCAGGCTTATTGAGACTCCTTCGGTTCTGTCGTTTAATGAGCTGGCAGCCTCTTTCCAAAGACACGCCGCCGGCTAAATTCGTGACCTGAAACACCTGACAAGGAGATGTCACATGCACGTACCTCAATGGCTTAAACCAGGATTCTGGGGTGTCGTCGTCGGCATGATAGGGATCATGATTATTGGCTTTGCATGGTGGGGATGGGTCCTTGGCAGCACCGCTGAGAAAATGGCCAAAGAACGTGCTGACGGAGCCGTGACGGCCATCCTTGTCCCTATCTGCGTGGAGAGATTCATGGGGCAGGCCGATGCGACTGCGAAGCTCGCAGAATTCCAGCGAACCGCTGCATGGCAGCAAAGTCAATTGATTGAGAAAGGTGGATGGGCTACCGCGACTGGAAGCAAAGACCCTAATTCGGCGGTTGCACGTGTGTGCGCCCAACAGCTCGCGAACGGCAAAACCTAGCCTGCTCTAAAAAAGAAGCCGCCTGAGCCTTCTGCTTTCGCGGCTTCAAACTCTTCATAGCTGGTCACGACATCCTGGGTCTCCGTCACTTTTGATCTTGCCGCAAATTCCTTGTCGGTGCGCGCGACGATCAGCACGAGGTATCAGGATCCACCCTGACAACGTTCTCTAAATGGGTTAGACGCTGAGTTCTGCAGGCATGGCCTCCTACTTCGCCTCTCGACGACTGCTTGCTATAAGTCGTGGTGATCGACTTCCCTCTTCGACCCTGCGAGCCGCGACAACTCGCCGTCGATGCGTTCCACACTCACCTTGGCGTGGTCCATTTTTTGGCGGCTTTCCAGGGAATCGGTTAGTCGCGATGCAACCTCTCCGTTGCGCTGCTCGACCTCCCGTTGCTGCTGCCAGTAGGCGATGTGGCCCGCCTTGCATTGTTTCCACTGGGAGACGACCACAACGCCGATCAGAATGATCCCTGCCATCACGATTGTCCAGACGACCATGCTCCACCTCCTTAGGCTCCCGTTTCACCTGAACAAGCCGACACCATAGCGCGTATCTGCCACGTGACGCTTCACGTGTCCCCTGCTCATCGGGCGTGTCGATCTCCTCCTCTTCTGATCCCTTCGTCTTCGCCAAGAAACCACGAGCGTTCACGTCTTCTAGGCCAGTTTAAGCGGGGAAGTGTTGGTGGGCTCGCGATCAGGCGCAGCTTTGAATCTGCCCACCGATTGGCCGGATAAACTCCCCCATTTCTGTGCTGGCCCCCGATTTGTCCATCTCATATGTCTCCAAGCATCATAGCACTGGCAGCAATAAATAAATATATCAATATATATTGATTTATTTATAAGACTAGTCTATAGTATCGGACTAAAGGGGCAAGAGAGGGCAGACAGGAGGGATCCTAGATGACCACTGAGCGCGTGTATCGGGGGGGAAACCCATGGACACAGGCAAGCGAGGATGATCCCCTTGTGACCGTCAGCCTGCATGTGCGGAAGAGTCAACTGGCTGAGCTGGATCAGCTGGCGGATGCGGAGCGCACCAGCCGTGCCGCATTGGTGCGCGAGGCCATCGATCGGCTGCTTACACGCCTGAAACGCCTACGCATACGCCTGCAACACCCATAATGGTGGCGAACGGGAGGCGCATCCGCGGCGAGGCGTTCATGCAAGGGAACGCTTACTTGGTGGAGGAGAAGTTTGCGGAAATCGTTGGGGTCATGCGGAGGCCGAGGTGCAGAAGTCGATCCGGTGCGGTGGGGTGCCCATTGGACGGGGAGCACAGATGCGTCACGCTATTCTCGACCACGGGACGGCGGCGCCACACGGGACTCGCATCGGCTTCAAATAAAATCATTTTCAGCTTCAGCAGCCTTCTAAAGGCGGACGCCGCCGGAGCGGAGGCATCCATGACAGCCAAGGAGACCCCCGATGCACGTCTCGGAGATGCTTGAGCAGCTTCACGCCCGCATGCAGGTCAAGCTCGCACGGCAGGGCATGCCCCCAGACCGCGAGACACTGGAGGATGTCTGTATGGCCGTGGCGTGCCTCGTCCAAGACCCTGACGGCCTCCTGCTCCACATCAGCCCCCCTGCGGCGGAGGACTATGCCGTGGTGGAAGATGGCTTCGCCCTGGCCAGCCGGGACTTTGCGGAGGAGATCACCGCGCTGCGGGCGCTCGTGGCATGGCTAGAAGACAAAATGCAGGCGGAGGTGCGCGCCTGGGTGCAGGTGGGGCAGCTCCCCCCCGCCCAGGCCACCGACGCGATCCGTGAGCTGGTCTTGGCGCGATTCGTCTCCCCGGATGGGGTGCGTGGCGACGACAACAGCTGACGAAGAGAGGTGGGGCTTCATGTCATAACGGGTACTGCTGGCGAATTCAAAAATGACCGAGAGGCTGCCTTCCACGAGGCGACGGTGAACCGAAGCACCAGGATTTCCTCTCTCCTTTCGTTCAACCTGCGGGGTGTCAGCCCCATCGTCGGAGAGTCGCCAACCGTATCAGGATGCGGGTTAGCCCAACAACACATGTAAACGCAGCCCCGAAGCGGTGGGAGATGTCGAAACACTCTCGGTTCCACGACCGGCAAGAACGGAGGTGAATCATGATGCGCTACCGTGTCATGATTGCAGTGCTGACGCTGCTGGCCCTACCTCTCGGGGCCGGGACGGAGCAGAGGATGATTCCCTCAGAGGCCAGCTGGACGGCCACGGCGCCGACGCGGGGGACCCTCACTTCTGGCGCTTTGGGCCCCCACATCTTGATGCACAGCCCTCAGCCGAACGAGACACGCGTCGAACGCACGATCGAGACCGTCACACCCCTCGACCTCTTGATCCTCTTCGAGGCGAACCGCGCCGCGGTGGATATGGACTCGCTCCAGGTCACTGCGAGAAAATGGTTTTTCACCAAGTCATTAACTGCCCTGCTTAGGCCCTACATCCGGGGGACGACTCTCCAAGGCCAAGCGGTGAAAATACCAGAGGGCAGGTTTCTCCTCGAGATTGAGATTGCCGACGTACACGGGGTGAAAACGGTTGAGACCTACCGCGTGAACGTCAGAGGGCGGTAACTTCGCGTTAGTGTAGGCTGGTTCATGCTCATCGTTCGCGGGGGCTGTCCCCGCATGAGAGTTGCGCCGGGATGCCCAGTCTCTATCGCCTGGTATGTCGGATGCAGGGCCCACACCCGCGGGTCCTGATGACGGTACGACGGTACTGCCCGCCCTGAAGAAGCGACACGTGGACGTGGTGGCTCACCTGAAGGGGGCGCTGGACCATCTCGCCACAGATCTTCATCACGATCCATTCCTTCGGCTCTTCCCAACAGGTCTCACCTAACACTGAAGGAATACCCCGGAGCGAGGCCATTCCTCTCGCATCGTTGAAGTAGGATTTGGCTGAGGGCACTCCCGCGCCCCTGCCCTTCGGGGTGCCTAGGACTTTGGCCGGGCGCATCATGCTTAACTGGTCAATGGAAAGAGCTGGTAGAGCATGACATAAATAATCACGCCCGTCACCGAGACGTACATCCAGATCGGCCACGTCCATCGGGCCAGACGGGCATGCTTGCGAAAATCCGCTTTCCAGGCGCGAAAGAGGGTCATGATGGCCAGTGGCACAATCGTGGCCGCCAGGGTAGTATGGGAGATCAGGATCGTGAAGTAGAGCGGCCGGGCCCAGCCTTGTCCGCGAAAGGGCATCGACCCCACGTAGTAATGATAGGTGAGATAAGACATGAGAAAAAGTGCCGACGTCGCACAAGCGGTGAGCATACAGCGTTTGTGTGCTGTAATTTGACGGCGTCGAATGAAACGATATCCGGCGCTCAGCAGGATGGCACTGGTGGCATTAAGGACCGCGTTGAGGGCTGGGAGATCGGTCAAGGCGAGCATGGCTCAGCCGTCCTGAAACAGGATCTGGAGATGTTGTCGAAGCCGCTGTAGAGCTGCTTCCTCCCGACTGTCATAGTATCCTCGTATCTGGACCAAGCGGTCGATGAGGACAAAGCGCGTCGAGTGCAAGATATCGTTCGCCCGCCCGTGGTCGGCAAAGGCCGCGGCGGGTTCTACGGAGGGCAGCCAGCCACGGAGATTCTGCGACCAGCTGGTGGTCCACGCAACGCTGCTCGGCGCCGGCCGGTCCAACGAACTTCTAGATCCACCAGGGGGACTGCCCTTGACCGGGGATGAGTGAGAGGGCTCGGCGGGATCAACGATGCCTAACCGGAAGCCCTCTCCGACGAGGCGATAGATGGCGCGTTTGTCACCGGTGAGAAACAACCAGCGGCCCGGATCAGCGTTAAAACGCTCGGCATACTCTGACAACACCGCCGGGGTATCACGATCTGGATCGACACTGATGGAAACAAGGCGAAAATCTGCCATGTGTGCTAGGTCTGACTGCATCTGAGCCATCTCAACTGTCATCAGCGGGCATTCGTCGGGACAGTTGGTAAAGATAAAGTTAGCGATCCAGACCTTCCCCTCGAGATCGCCTCTCCGCACGGGGCGTCCACTCTGATCGATAAGCGCAAAGTTGGGAACTGATCCATAGACCGGCAAATGTGCTGGGGATGCTCCCGAAGACGACGGCTTGATGGGTTCTTTCCATACCAGGGACCAGACGCCGAGACCGACGACCCCAACGAGGACCACACCGAGCACACTCCACAGGAGGATATGCGGCAGGCACTCCTGGCGCGCTTCGGACGGTGTCGTGGGGATCATGGCCATTGCACTTCCATCCGTCTTGATATCACCCCACCAGATCAGCGCGAGGTCGTCGATGGCGTGATTCTAGCGGCGTTCTGCCTATGCTTCAGAATCCCGTCGGGGATCAGCATGAACATCAGGAATACACACAAGATGATCGGCGTTACCGCGACCAACAGCATGGTGCGGCGCTCAAATTTCAGATGCATAAAATAGAGGGCTACGAGCGCCGCCTTGGTAAAGGCCAGGACGACGAGGATAGCCGCCAGCGCAAGTCTCGTCAGCGGCATATAGACGGCCACCACCTCGACGACCGTCAATGCCGCTAACCAAATGAATACGGCGATGTAATTCGGCTCAGCGTGTGCCTGTTGCATCGTTTTCGTCCTCTGTCCCCGTCAGGGTCTCAGGTATTGCACCTTCATGCGCAGGTGCATGCCCTCGAGCTCTGTCGACCCTCTCGAGACGCGTCGTAGGCGATGCCTAAATGAGATACACGAACGTAAAGATCAAAATCCAGACGAGATCCACGAAATGCCAGTAAAGACCAGCAATTTCAACTGGATAGGCGTAGGTGGCCGAATATGCACCAGTCATCGAGCGGATCAGCAGACAGCTGAGATAGATCACCCCACCGGTCACGTGCATGCCATGGAAGCCCGTCAGAATGAAGAAGGTGGCGCCGAAAAGCGTTGTCGCATGCTGGAAGTCATGCGGGGGATGTCTGATACTCATCCCTTCCACGAAGATCAGGTGCCTCCATTCATAGGCTTGGAGCCCTAGGAAGATTATACCGCCCAAGACGGTGAGTGCCAGAAACTTGCGTAGTCCCGCTTGATCGCCATGATGAATAGCCGACAAGGCCTTGACCATCGTCACGCTACTGCAGATCAAAACGAAGGTCATGAAGGCGGTCAGCGGGATCCCAAGAACGTCTGATGGGTGTGGCCAGTTTGTGCTGTAATAGCGTAGAGCACCGTAACCTACGATCAAGGCCCCGAATCCCATGGCGTCGCCGGCGAGGAAGGTCCACATGCCCAGCTTACCCAGGGTATCGGTCAGGGAGTACTCAACCGGCTCGGACTCGGATCCGTGCATGGCAGCAGCTTGACTCAAGGTGTGCTCTCCTTTTCTTTCCTCAACCAAGGCACAGTGGATACTCCCATGGTTAATGTGTGATGAGACTAACGTCTGTCATCGTGCCTCTCTAATGCCGATGACGCCGAGGCTGGCCGCGGCGTGCGTCGTTCGGCAGCGAGGGGCGGCGTTGATGTCGCAGGACCAGCCTGGGCTCGACGGTAGCTATACAGCAGACAGCCGCCGACCAAGCTCACGACAGTGAATGGCATCGACATCAAGAACAGCATGCCCCAGAAATAGCCATTATCCTCTGCGCCGCCGCAGACGGCACAGGCATGGGCGGCCGTCGGAAGAACCGTGCTGATCAGGCCCATCCCAAGCAAGACGCCGTCTATGGCCGTGCACCACAACTGTCGCATGTCCACTCTCTAGCGTTGCCGTGTCGGTCTGTCCTGACATCCCGACCGAGCGTAGCTCACGACCCACTGATCAGGTCGAATACTCAATATACATACACGAGGCCGAATAACAACGGCCACAACGCCACGACGAAATACCAGTAGATGCCACACACCTGAACCCCAACGCATTGCTCAGGGCCAAACCGATGTTTCCTGGCCATGGCGAGGATGATGAGCAACCAAATGACGGCGCCGAACACGTGGGCCGCATGACAGCCGATGATTGTGTAAAACGTCGCACCGTATACGCTGGAGGACAGCGTCAGGCCAAATTGCAGCAGGCGAGCCCATTCATACCCCTGCACGCTGAGAAAAATCAGGCCGAGCAGTGCGGTGAGGCGCAGCCAATCCACGAGCCCTTGCGCGTTTCCTCGGCGAATGGCCCGCAGCGCACGATACATGGTGTAGCTGCTCCACAGCAAGATGCACGTATTCACCGCGGTCACAACGATAGGCAGGCGCGGCTGGAAGGGAGGTGGCCACACCGTGCTGCCGGTGCGGAACACCAGGAAGGAGCTGAGGAGACCGGCAAAAAACATCCCTTCGGCGCCGATGAAGAGCATCACCCCCAAGCGTGCGTTGTTGATCGGCGGTTCCGGTTGGTCATCACGGTCATCGCCATCGTCGCCGAAGGGGGGCTCAGGCGAAGATGGCGGGGGTGGCTCAGAACGCTCAACAAGCTCCGGCACCTCCGCAATGAGCGTATCCGCATCTGGATTGACGGTTGTTCCCTGTGGCATGTCCCGCCCTCGACCTCTCAAGACCAGTCGGAGCTAATTCAGCACCAGCACTCCTACAATGGCGATGAGATGGAGCAACACCAAAAAGGCAACGAGGATGAATCCTACGCGCCGATTCTGCCGTCGAATATTTCGATCAGTAACCATGTTGATGGTCGCTACACGCGTACCTTATCGACCGCCATCACCACCAGTAAGGCTGGCAGATAGATCAGCGACGCGAACAACAGACGCTTTGCCGAGACACGTGAATACGATCGAGCCAACATGACTCCACACACTAACATCGCAATGCCCAAGACGAAGGCGGTGACGAAATATACGGCGCCCGCCAAATGCAGAGTGGTTGGCAGCAGGCTCACAGCTAATAGAGCCAACGAATGCACCACGATCTGACGCCCAGTACTGGTCCCCTCCGGCTCCACCACAGGCAGCAGCTGAAAATTTGCCCGTGCGTAGTCCTCACGGTAGAGCACTGCGATCGACAACGAGTGTGGGATCTGCCAGAAGAAGAGAATAGCGAACAGGACCCAGGCTTCAAGTGACCATTGGCCTGAGGCGGCAACCCACCCCGTCACTGGCGGCAGAGCGCCGGGAACCGCGCCGACGATGACACATAATGGGGTCTTTTGCTTGAGTGGCGTATACAGAAACAGATAACTGCCGACGCTGACGGCGGTGATCAGTCCACTCAAAGGGTTAACCAGTAAGGCCATGTAGATCAGTCCGCTGGCCGTGATCGCGACCCCAAAGCCCAAGGCCTCGCCAGGCTGCAATCGGCCTTCGGGCAGTGGACGCTCCTTGGTGCGGAGCATACGTGCATCGAGGTCGCGTTCGAGATACTGATTCAGGGCCAGCGTCCCACCAGCGGCCAGGGCTACGCCAATTAGGGTATGACAGAGCAGCAGCCAATGCAGCGGCCCCGGTGAGGCTAAATAGAATCCTACGGAGGCAGTGATCAACACCATGACCACCACACGTGCTTTGGTCAATGCCAAATAATCCAGCGCGCGTTTGCGGACGAGCATCCACGGAGAGACACCTGCCGGCTCCGCTGAGAGCGTTCTCACCATCATAACGACACCTGTTCTGAGAGAAGCGTACGGGCGATCATGGGCGTCGAGGTGGTTCCGAGACGATACGTCCGCAAGGTCAATACCAAGGAGGTAGCCAACAGCAGGGAGCCCACCGCCAGATGGATGGTGGTCAGGCTGACACGAAGCGATGACGTCGCCATCACCGCCATCGGTGTATATTCCACGAGGTATGCCCCCAGACCGAGGCTCAGTTGTACGAGCAGCAATCCCGACAGCAGCATGATGGGATACACGACAGTATCTTCCTCACCGTGATGGCGCCAGATGTACATGTTGAGCACGATGACTAGGAAGGCCGCCAGCGCCGCCAGCGCAAGGTGTGCATCTAGACGGGCTCCGGTGTGCCGTAAGATGGCTCCGAACACCATCTGGAGATAGATGACCACGGTGGTCAAGAGACAGAGACGACGCAGCAGGGTAAGGGGTTCGGCGGGGAATTCTGTCGAGTGGTCTGGCCGCACGGGGGAAGTGAAGAAGGTGACGCCGACCAGCAGTGCGAAGCATGCCTGGGCTAAGCAGGCATGGACGATGGCCAGTGTATGCGCGAGGAGGACCACGCGCAAGCCGCCGAGGACCCCTTGAAGAATCACCGCAGCCAGGGCCAGACCCCCTAGCCAGCGCAGCCAGAGTCTTGGCTCTTTCAGCCATAACCAGAGCGCGAGGACGATCGTCAAGAAACCGACCAACGCCCCCAGCAGCCGATGGCTGTGCTCATAGAGAATCCCCCCCACCATGCCTGATAAGGGGTAGAGGAACATGTTGTACCCGAAGGTGGTCGGCCAGTCGGGGACGGCGAGCGCGGAGCCGGTGCTGGTGACCAATCCCCCAGCAAATAAGAGCGGAAAGGTCGCCAGCGTGGTCAGCAGGGCGAAGCGGTGGAGCCAGAGGTGTGGACGTTGGGCATCGCTCAATGAGACCCCCTCGCCCCAGCGGCCAATGGCCGATCTTGAGGTAGGTAATCCTCCTGGACCTCAGGCGAGCTATACTCGTAGGGGCCACGATACACGGTGGGTATGGCCTCGAAGTTGCCATGTGGCGTCGGCGTGGGAGCCACCCACTCCAGGGTATTGGCCTGCCAGGGGTTCCGTTCAGCCCGCGGGCCTGCGAACAAGCTCCAAAAGAAATTGATCACGAAGGGGATCTGGGACAGCCCCAGCAGGATCGCGCTCACGGTGATGAACACGTTGATGGGCTGCAGTGGCTGCAGAAACGCGTACTGCGTCGGATTATAGATCCGTCGCATATGCCCCCCCACCCCGAGGATGTGCATAGGGAAGAAGGTGCAATTGAAGAAAATGAAGGTGCCCCAGAAATGGATTTTTCCCAGCGTGACGTTCATCATGCGGCCGAACATCTTCGGGAACCAGTAGTAGATGGCAGCGAAGATGCCGAATACGCTGCCGCCGAAGACGACATAGTGAATGTGGGCGACAATGTAGTAGGTATCGTGGATGAAGATGTCCACTGGCGTCGATGCCATGAAGATACCGCTCAATCCACCGATGACGAACATGGCGACGAACGCTAGGGCGTTGAGCATCGGTACCGTGAAGCGAATCGTCCCCCCCCAAAGGGTGCCGAGCCAGTTGAAGGTCTTGATCGCCGACGGCACCGCGATCACCATGGTGGTGATGGTAAACGACACGCCCAGCGCCGGGTTCATGCCGCTCTGGAACATATGGTGACCCCAGACGATCCAGGACAGGAACCCGATGCCGATGATGGCGTATACCATGGAGCGATAGCCGAAGATCGGCTTGCGGGCGAAGGTGGACAGGACGTCGGAGGCAATGCCCATGCCTGGAAGGATGAGAATGTAAACCTCCGGGTGGCCAAAGAACCAAAAGAGATGTTGCCAGAGCAGGGGCTCACCACCCCCCGGCGGCAGGAAAAACGTGGTGCCGAAGAGACGGTCGAACAGCAACATGGCCAGCGCTGAGGTGAGCACCGGGATCGCCAGCAGCACCAGGATGGCCACAATGAACAGCGACCAGATGACCAACGGTAGGCGGAAAAAGGTCATCCCCGGCGCGCGCATATTGATGACGGTGGTGATGTAATTGATCGCCCCCATCATGGAGGAGAACCCAAGGATGATGAGGCTGATGCACCAGATATTCTGCCCCCATTCCACGCCGGTAAACACCGGATTGGCGGACAGCGGCGCATAGGATGTCCAACCGGCGGCCGCATGTCCACCAGGCACGGTGAAGCCATACAACATGATGATGGCTGCCGGCAAGGCCACCCAGAACGACAGCATATTCAGCACGGGAAAAGCCATATCGCGGGCACCGATCATGAGGGGAATGAGGAAATTGCCGAAGGCGCCGACCAGGATGGGCATGATCACGAAGAACACCATGATCGTGGCATGCATCGTGAACAACATGTTGTAGGTATTTGGCGTGATCACGCCCTCGGTTTCAGGGAACAACCACCCGAAACCAAGCACCGGTGTCTCTGGCCATGCCAGTTCCCAGCGCACGAGCAGTGCCAGGAACCCTCCCAGGAGCATCATGAAGAGGCCGTAGAAGAGATATTGCCGGCCAATCATTTTATGATCCGTCGAAAAAATGTACGTGCGGATAAAGCCGTGCTCGACATGAGCCGCCTGCGTGGTGTGGGCCGATCCCCTCTGGTTCATCGTTCGGATTCCTTTCGATCAACATACACCGGATGCGATCAGCGGTGGCGTGCAGGCTGGACGTGTTAGGACGGCCAACGCTGCTTCACCCATTGCTGATAGTCTGCGACAGAATGGACCGTCAGATAGCCAAGCATCCCGGAGTGACCGAATCCACACAGCTCAGCACAGGGGATTTCATACCGGCCCGTCTGCGTCGCCTCAAACCAGGCTGGAATCTCGCGGCCCGGAACAGCATCCTGTTTCAAGCGCAGATTCGGCAGGAAAAAGCTGTGGATCACGTCCTCGGCCCGCAGGGACACCCGCACGATCTTATTGACGGGGACGTGCAGCTCATTTTCTAAAGTGAGGTCATCGGCGGTGCCGAATACGCCGTCGGGGCCAGGGTAGGTGAATGTCCAATTGAATTGCTTGGCCGTCACTTGCACCTGAAAATCCGTCGCTGGCACGCTGCCCTTAATGCTCCACCACAGCGACTGGCTCAGCATGAACAGCACGATGAGAATGATCGCCGGCACGATCGTCCAGATCACTTCCAGAAACGTATTGCCGTGTGTATAGGTGGCGCGGCGTCCCCCTTGATCGCGGTATTTGATGATGAAGAGCAGCAGCAAGACGATGACCACGACGAACGTGATGCCGGTGATCCACTCAATGATCGAAAACAGTCGATCGATCTGTCCCCCATAGGTCGAGACGTTTGCCGGAAGCCACCTGAGCATGTAGATCTCTCCAGTATCCGTTCCGCCATCACCAGCGCGACGGCCCCGCTTTCACGCCGCCTAACGCGTTCAGCCTAGACTTTGCTCTGAAGCAATCCAGAGGCGAGAACCTCAACACGGGTTGCAGTTCCCGCCCCCAGGGTCAATTTTTCACGCCTTTAGGGGGCCTTCATGTCGAAGGCGACTTGCACTTCCTCTTTCGGGCCCACCGTCACCTCTTTGGTCTGCTCGCCGAGTTTGGAGTGCCAGACCTTCACCGTATATTTTCCCGGCGGCACGTCGGTGATCTTAAAGGAGCCATTGGCGTCTGTCAAGGCGTCGTAGGGGTTATCCTCAACCACGATGATCGCGTTCATCCAGCCATGCACATTACATTCCACCTGGACGATCTCAGGGTTCTTAAAGTCATAGGTCAATTTGCGCTTAAACTTCGGCTGTGCCATATTAAATGAGGTCTTTGAGCCACCCTTGGTTTTGATATTGTGGAGCACATCGTCGCTGTTGGTAATCTCAAGGGTGGTATTGACCGGTATGATCTGCGCGTATGGATGATACTCGCAGCCCTTCTGATCGAGCACCGGGGGTTTGTCTGGCTTCCCCAGGGCTTTGCCTTTCTGAATGCTCGGCAGAGACGCGACCACATCCTTGATGCCTTTATTCGCTCCGACGACCAACGCGGGGGAAACTTTTGGGTCTGCCCCGCAGATGTTGGCATCTTTGGTGACATCGATTTTCTCCGGCGCCGGCGGGTCGCCGGCATACTTAACTTCGCCCACAATCGTGCCACCATCGCTCACCGTAATCGCCTCATAGCTGAGGCCTTGCATGGGGAGCATCACAATTCCCAGCAATAGCAAGATCAGCCAACGTGTCATCATGGATCACCCCCTTCAATAACTGACTGTCAGAGCGCCGTCAACCCAGCATCAGGGCTTTACTCATGCTGACCGTCGGCGCCGTCCTTGTCGGCCGAAAAACAACTCCGCGGCGGCGATGGCCACCACCGCGATGCCTGGATAGATGAGCCGCGCCCGTGACGGAGTTGGTTCGAGATAGAGGAAATACCAGGCCGAAATGGCGCGCTTATTCCCCGTTTCATCATTGGAGCCATCCCAGGCAGAGAAGGCGATCGGAATGAATTTCGCCGCCTCGAACTGTAGGTCGTTATCTTTGTCGTCTGTCGTGATCGTCCGCCGCACAAGCATCTTGTACTGACCATGATCATAGACCACGGTTCCTTTGAGGTTCTGGCTTTCTTGCCGTTGCGGCGACTCCGTCCCGAAGCCCGTGGCGTTGAGCTCGCTGATGCCTTCGGCATTGGCGGTCCAGCGCCAGAGGTAGACCGGCCGCGACGTGTCGCCATACAGGAAGTAGGGCTTTTCCGGCCCTTCCGTCAAACGCACCGGCCATTGCACCACGAAGGCATCGTCGGAGGTGCGCGCCTCCGGGTTCGCTTTGCTGTGCGTCCGATCATCCCAGCTCAGTAGCAAGGCGATGTCACCTGCAGTGTGCATGGCCCGCACCGTCACCGCATTAATCGATGGCGTAAACTGGCGCGGCTCCTGAATGATCTGCCCCACCAGGGGGAAATCGATGGCTGGCGCATTGGCCCAGCGCGGATCGTTGACATCGGTTGGCAGCTCGCCTTCAGCGGGGACTGCACGCACGAAAATGTCCACATTTCGATCTCGACAGAGGGAGCGCACATAGTTCGTCAGATCCCAGGCCTGCTGCGGCTCGAAGATATCCGCAAACGACGGCATGGGCGTGCCGCTGAGCCCCGTCATGAAGGCGCGAAAGATGTCTTGCTGGGTACTTCCACCACGGAAATTCCAGCACTGGGTGAGATCTGCCGGCCAGATCGGATGACCCCAATCATCCTTCAGATCGGGGAGTGATGGACCGTCACCTCGCCCCGCGTCACCATGACATTGCCAGCATTCGGCGTCCCGATAGAGCTCCTGGCCGCGGGCAATGCTCTCAGCGCTGGATGGTACCTCCGGGGGAATTGTGATGGGCGTCGGTATCTCCTCCTTGAATTTCTGAGAGAATATCTTGATATGCTGCACTACTTGTCGCCTATCCCGTTCAGGGAGCACACCCCAGGCGGGCATCGAGGTGCCTGGGAGGCCATTCGTAATGGAGCGGAAAAGGTCACCATCCGTCGGCACAGTGCCGCTGGGAGTCGAGCGGATTTTGTAGATGCCTCGCGTAAAATCGCGCGGGCGCGGGAAAACCTCATTGGCCGCCGGTCCGGTGCCCTGACCATCGTCACCGTGGCATTGGGCGCATTTGCGGGTGTAGACCTGCTTGCCCGCTTCGAGATCCTCAGGCGACGATGCTCCCCGCTGTTCCTGCGCCAGTGTGGCGGTAGCTACCGCCACACCCATCCCCACACTCCACAACACGGCTGCCCAGCGCTGTCGTGCCGCTCCCCCTGTCCGTATCCATGAGGTTCTCACGGTCTCATGTATCCTCACTCGCTCTCCGTTGCCTTGTACTCACGCCTATCCCGGTTGGGCGGGGGCCACACGGATCATGCGTTTGGCGTCTCGATGGCTGTCATGGCTCACTGTCCTTCCCAGGTGCGCGGCGACTGTCCAGCCCCAGCGTAGATGTACAAGATGACCTTCCAGATCTCCTCTTCCGAGAGGAAATTCTCCCAAATCGGCATGGCTGAATTCCACGGATGCGATTCGGGTGGCAGGCCAGGACCGCCCTTGGCGATGCGCCAGAAGACGTATGACTCCTGCAATTGGGCAATGGTGCCGACGTCGACGAAGTTGGCTGGGGATGGAATGAATCCGTGGGCGAAATGTCCGGTGCCGTCGAGATTGTCGCCGTGGCAGGGGAAGCAATTCTGAAAATAGATTACCTTGCCCTCATCGGCGTATTGCGCCAGCTTGTCCGGTTCCTTGCGCAAAGGATTTTCCAGGCCAATGATGTTGAAGCTCTTGCCCCGCACGGTGATTTGCCCAGGGGGGGCGGGGTGAATGGTGCGCAACTCGGCGGGCAACTGGGGCGAGCCGCCACCCCATGCATACACCAGCCAACCCGCACTGAGCGGTAGCAGGACAAAAATGACGCCGCGGGCGAGGCGGGTTTCCCTGGCGACGAACAGCCGCGACAACGGGCTCGAAAAACTCTCCCATCGCGCCGTATTTGAGGCTAGATAGACATAAATAGCGATGCCGATGATGACGGTATACGCGTATAACAAGTTTGAGGGGATGGGCGGCTTAATGCCGTATTTCAGAGCCAGATGGCCGGCGATGAGCCCGACGATGGCGCCCACCACGGTCCACCAGCTGCCAGATGGTTGCTGAGCCATCTCTCCTGGTCTCCTCCGTTCAACCACAGCGCCATGGCTCCAACGCCGCGCTCCTGCGTGGTGCGACTGCTATGCGTTGGCAGATTACTGGGTCTTGGGTCCTTTGTGGTCTTCCAGCCATTGCACAAGATGCTCGAACTCTACCCCGGTCATCTTCTGCCCAAGGTCCGGTGGCATCAATCCCGGGGGAAAGCCCTCCGCAATCACCGCATTCGGTTCCAGAATCGACTGCCGAATATAGGCATCGTCATGTCGCGCCCCAATATCCCAGAGGCTGGGACCAACCAGCGGTCCTGGTTCATCGAATTTATGGCAGGCGATGCAGGCGAGCTCAGCGATGAGCTGTTCCGGAGGCCGATTGGTGGCGGTCGCCACCACCGGCTGGGCGGCCGCCGCGCCTGGCTGCGCCGGTGCTTCGGTGCCTGTGAAGGCCGCCACCAGTTTGGGGGTGACGGTGACCTTCCCGCCCTGGACACTTTGCAAGAAGGATACCACCGCGGCGATCTCGTCGTTGTTCAGGCCGATCGGTGGCTTGTTGATGACTGGCATGATGGGCGGGAAACCCTGTACGAGATATTCTTGAGGGTGGATTAAGCTCTCGATGAGGTATTCGGTCCCATCCTTGGCTTTGCCATGATAGCCCGATTCCTTGACTCGCTCTTCGGCGCGCGCGCCGATGGCGGGTCCGAGAGGGCCTGCCCCCAGCTGAGGACAGCGCGCCGCCTCACTCGGCTCGATCGAATGGCACAGAGCGCAGGTCCCTTTGCCGTAAAAGAGCTGCTCGCCGGCTTTGACCAACTGCTCCGGTGTCGCATCGGGAGAGAGCTGTAGCTCCGCCTGGGGCCTGGATTCGATCTGGGGCACGAGGTTGCCGATGATGGTATAGACAAGGGTCGCTTCCAGGGCGAAGAGCACCACATTGAGCCCTATCCGTCGCACGCCCAGCGATAACAAAATCATCCACAGCAAGAAGAGCCCGGCGAAGGTATACAATAGGATCGAGAACATGAGCCCTATCCTTCCGCATCTGTGCCGGGGTGACTTGTCACTGGCTGCGGGCGCAACGGTGGACGAAAGGCTGCTTCGACATCTTTGTCTAACTCCTCCTCACCAGCGTGAGCCTCGTCGAGGCTCCCTAACCAGAAGATAAACGCCAGCAACCCGAGGAAAATGATCACCGTCACCGATACCATGTTCGTCGCGAAGCCCAAGGTCGGCGTGTAGGCGTCGGGGCTGGTATCGCGCATGACCCCGTAGACGTGCCAATCCATGCGCAGGCCCGACCGCACATACCCCATCAACCCCATCAACCAGGTAAAGGACAGCGCCAGCAAGAACAACGCATACTGGGCACGCTCGGGGATCTTGCCCCACTGAATCTCCCCGAGGATCTGAGCGTTCTTCAGCAGGAAAATATCGATGACCGTGACGGCGATGAGCGTGAACAGCACCGCGCCCACCTGATAGACCGAGAAGCCGATGCGCACAATGGCGGGCACGAAGTAGCCGTATATGCCGTAGAAGATGACAATGGTCGCCGCCAGTGCGAAAATCAGAGCCTCGACAGCGTTGCCGGTCCTGGCCCAGGGGACGGTCGGGACTTTGTTACCGCGCTTGTAGAGCATAAAACTCAAGAAGGTGGTGAGGATCATCAGATTCACCGCGGTGTTCTTGGCCGACATCAGCCCCAGCACGCCCAGCAAGGGATGATGGGCGCCACCCATCTTGCGCGCCTCCTCCAGGCTGGCCACCAGACTATGCGGGGTCATCCACACGCCAAAACAGATCGTCAGGATGAGCAGTAAGAATTTGATCCAACCGCGGTAGCGTTCAGCGCCTGGGATACGTTCCATCCCGAGCCACAGATAATAATTGGCGGACAGGAAGAGGACGCCGATGAGGACGGCCTGGATGATGAACAACCAGGAGAAGATGCCACCCATCATCGAGATACCCATCTGTTCATTGTAGGAGTAGATCTCGCGGCCCAGATAATAGCCGGCGAAGGGCAGCGGAATCAGCGCCCCGACGCCGATGAAGTTGCCGATATAGCCCATCCAGTCATAACGCGCCCGCTCCTCTGCGGTGCGCGCATTGAGGAAACGAAAGCCGGCATAAGCCGCCGCGATCGAGCCACCAAAGGCCACATTGGCCAGGAGCCGGTGAATGTTGAGTGGCATCCAGGCATAATTATCGACCAACGCCCACAGCCCCACCCCGGCGCCTTGCTCGGCCACCCCTGTGGGCGGCGTCATCATGAAGGTAGCCCAGGAGTTTGCAATAACCATCAGTGTGATGCCGAAGACGTTGAGCAAACAGCCCAGCAACAGGTGCAACCCCTTGCGCCGGCGCATGGCCTCCCAGCCGTAATGATACAGATAGAGGGTGAATCCCTCACCGAAGAACAGCAGCACATAGAGGACCATGGTCGGAAAGAACAATGAAGCCAGGTAGTTCATGAATTTTGGGTACAGACCAAACAGGAAGAAGGTGAGCACAGCGCCGAAGGTTGCAGTGGTCGAGAAGGCCACGCTCATCAGCTTGGTGAAGTCGTGCGCCAGCTGATCGTAGCGGGGATCCTTGGTGCGGGTACCGATGAATTCGACCGTCACCGCAAAGATCGGCACGCCCAGCACAAACGCCGCAAAATACAGGTGTATTTGTGCCACGATCCACACCGCCACTCGGCTGCCGAGGCCTGGAAGCGCGCGATAGTCCGAGGATGCAGCAGCGTCCTGAGCCCAGGCCCACACGGGAAGGAGCAGGAGCACCAGCCCCAGGGCCAAACCCAAGCCACAGGCATAGCGCACTAATTGACTCCGCATCACGGTTGCCTTCCTCTTCATACCTATCCCCTCTTGACGCAGCGCCTGAGCTTCACCTCTTGGCTGGTGATCGGGAACGCGTTGATTCGGGCAGGACATGTGTAAGCTATTGAAAATGAAAGGAGACTTGTTGACGAGAGATGGCCGTATGTTAAACACGGGTTATGCGCTTGTCAAGCTTTTTTTTCGGCGCAATTCCCCTGCCAGTGCGACATTTATGTCGCACTGGTGCATGATTGTCGCATTCTCCCTCAGGACACAGCCGCTGCTCCCCGCTGACCTCCTGCCTATTCTGTTGTCTCACGTCGTCATGTCCTGACGGCTGCAAGTGAGTCTTTCAGCCCCTTCCAGCGGGCAGCCGAGGACCTCGCGCCATGATGTCATCATGACCTCGACCCTCTTCGTTGCTGCAGGTCGACGGCCAGAGGTGCGGTATAGAAATTGCTCCCCCTACCCGTACGTCATCCCGACCGTGCAGCTCCAGCTGGACGTTTACCCATAGACCCTTGATGGTTGCGCCAAGACCGCTGGGAGTTGAGGATTATGCCGATACGCCGCACCGCACGCAAAGACCGCTCTCTGGTTGTGGAGCCACAGGCAAAGCGTATGTTCGTTATGCGAGCCTTTACCCCCAAGGGACACGCCCACGTTCTCTCCGACATGGCTGTGCCGGCCGAGGCCTCGAATCGCGACGGCATGACGTGGGAAGATCGTGTGCTCCGCCTTTACTACCAAGACATCGGGGCAGTGCCCCGCCTGCGTGTGGAGGAAGAACGCGAGCTGGCGCAGGAAATTCAGCAGTATAGGCCGTCGCAGAGCGCCGTTGACCAGCTTGGGGAGCCGGGCGATGGGCCCGCAGAGCTGTCGTGCGCAGCCCGCACGCGCAGTCAGCAAGCCCGAGAGGTGATGATTACGGCCAATCTACGCCTGGTCGTCAGCATCGCCAAACAGTTCGCGCAACATGGAGTGCCACTACTCGACCTGGTGCAGGAAGGCAATCTGGGACTCATGCGCGCCGTGGAGAAATTCGATCCCAGCCGGGGGTATAAGTTTAGTACCTATGCGAGCTGGTGGATTCGCGCCTATATCGCTCGGGCCATCTTCGAGCAAGGACGCACGGTCAGGGTGCCGGCTTATCTGACCGAGATTGCCGGTCGAGTGAAACGCGCCTCCCAGCAGTTGCAGAGTGCCCATGAGCGCACCCCGACGCCGGCAGAGGTGGCCGCGGCCGTGGGGCTCGCGGTGGACAAGGTGCGATTGATCCTGGAACTGAACCAACAGGTGGTGTCGATTGAGGATCTGGGCCGGAACTATCCAGAGGGCACGCCGCCACTGCCCCTGGCCCAGCCGTCAGGCTATCCGCTGCTGGCGTCGCCGGTGGAGGCCACATTGCAGCAGGATCTCAGCGCCCGTTTGCAGCAACTGCTTGAGGTCCTTACACCGCGTGAGCGCCGGATCATCATGCTGCGTTTCGGCCTGGGGGGGGAGGGCGAGCATACCCTGGAGCAGATCGGTAAACAATTCGACCTCAGTCGCGAGCGCATCCGCCAGATCGAGCAAGTGGCGATGGAGAAGCTGCGCGGCAGCAGCCGACGACTGCGCCTGGAAGGATTATTGACCAATTAATCTGCCTCAAGCATCGCGGCGCAAGTTATAGCGTTTCAGCTTGCGCTCGATGGTCTTCCGATGCACCCCTGAGGCGCGCGCGGCCTGGGCGATATTCCACCCGGTGCGCTCCATCAGCTCGCGCAAGCTGCGCTCTTCAAATTCGGTGACGATCTCTTGCTTGGCAGCCTTAAAAGAATGGATCGGCGACAGGCGATCAGCGACTTCACCGCTCAGGTGCCGGACCTCCGTCGGCAGATCCTCTGGCTGAATAGACTCCCGATTCGCTAAGGCCCGCGCCCGTTCGACAGCGTTCTTCAACTCGCGAACATTTCCCGGCCAGCCATAGTGCTCAAGGAGCTCCATCGCTTCAGGAGCGAATCCCTGGGGCTGCGAGGGACTCCCTGGCGCGCCGCGTCGCAAGAAATGCATGGTCAGTAGGGGAATGTCCCCACGCCGCTCCCGCAGCGGGGGGACGTGAATGGGGATGACGTTGAGGCGATAGAAGAGATCCTCACGAAAGGTCCCACCTTCCATCGCTTTCGTCAGGTCGCGATTGGTAGCGGCGATCAGACGCACGTCGACGCTGATCAGTTGCCGACCGCCAAGGTGCCGGAGCTGCCTGGCCTCTAGGACTCGTAGCAGTTTGGCTTGCAACGGCAGTGGGAGTTCCGCCACCTCATCCAGAAACAACGTCCCCTTGTGCGCGAGCTCGAACAGGCCCGGGCGACTGAGCGAGGCCCCCGTAAAAGCCCCCTTCTCGTGGCCGAAGAGTTCGCTCTCCAGCAAACTCTCGGGTAAAGCGGCGCAGTCCACCGGCACAAATGGCAGCGCGCTGCGACGACTGCACTGATGCAGGCTACGCGCCACCAGTTCCTTGCCGGTACCGCTTTCGCCGGTGATCAGGACGGTGGCCTCGGTGGCGGCGATCTTGCGAATATGCTCACGCAGCGCCGCCGTGGCCTCGGATTTCCCCACCATCTCCCCATCATCGGTGCGGGCCACCACCTCTCCTTTCATGCGTCGCACGCCCGGGGTGATCGGCTTCTGACGGAGGGTGCGTTGAATGACCGCTTGCAGCTGGTCCGCCGTAAACGGTTTGGGCAGATAGTCGAAGGCACCCTGCTTGATGGCATCGACCGCCGTTTCGATGGTGGCATAGGCGGTCATCAACACCACTTCGATGTGGGGATAGCGGGATTTGACGGTCTTCACGATGTCGATGCCGCTCTTACCCGGCATGCGCAGGTCCACCAGCACCACATCCGGCTGCACGGTATGCACCAGCGCCAGCCCCTGTTCGCTGGTCTCAGCAGATAGACACTCGTAGCCGCAGCGTCGCAGAATGCGCGTGCAATTGCTGAGCATATCCCGCTCATCATCCATGATGAGCACTTTGCGGGGGGTATCCATCATCACACTCCTTTGTCCTGACTGGCGGTGAGAGCGGGTTGGAGCATCTGATGGGACCCCGGCCTAGAGAGCTCAACACGCGGCATCACGGGTAAGAGAACGGTGAAGGTAGAGCCACGACCGTCCTGGCTATCGACAGTGATCATGCCATGATGATCCTGCACGATTCCCAAGCACACCGAGAGCCCAAGCCCCGTGCCTTTCCCCGGGGGTTTGGTGGTAAAAAATGGATCGAAGACCTTGGAGAGATGCTCCGCCGGGATGCCGGTCCCTGTGTCGGTGACCTCCAGCACCACGGTTGACGAGAACTCTCCCAAGCTCCGCGTGGACACCGCAATCGCACCCCCGGCAGGGATGGCGTCAAGGGCGTTGCTCAACAGGTTGATCACCACTTGCTGGAGTTGCGTGAAGTTGCCCATGATCGGCGGCAGCGGCTCATCCAGGACGGTTTTGACCCGCACCCCCCGCTCAGCCTGGGGTTGCCAGAGCAATAAGGCCGACCGCACTACGGCGTTCAGGTCGAGCAGGCTCTGCTCGTGAGATGACTGCCGAGCATAGGCGAGAAGCGCGGTGGTGATTTCCGCCACACGATGGGACTGACGGTGGATGACTTCCAGGTCCTCTTTCAGCGTGTCGTCCAAACCCTGTTCCTCATGCTCCAACCGCAGTACCTCGACGCGGTTGGCGATGATGCCGATCGGATTATTGATCTCGTGGGCGACGCCTGCCACCAGCGTCCCGAGCGAGGAAAGTTTTTCGGTTTGAATGATCTGCCGCTGGGCCTCTTCCAGTTGGATGTAGGCCAGCTCCAGTTTGCGCGTCTTCTCGGACAGCTCGCGATTGAGGCTCTCCATATGTTGCTTGTCGCCCTTATCCTTTTCCGCCAGGAGTCCGAGGAAGGTCGCCACCAGGAAGAGAAAGGTGATCCGCAACGTGTATTCGTGCCACACGATGGTCTGGAATTCTGGATAGTCGGACATCACATACAGAACAGAGGCGACTCCGGCTACAATCAGCCCCATACCCAGGCCAAAGTAATACGCATGCAGCGCCACCAGCAGATAATAGGCCAGATAAAAGCTGCCTTTGACCTCTCCAACGTAGTCGTTGAGTGCGCTGATGATGAGCAGATCGACGATAAACACACATAAGTAGTAGGTGCGAATGCGGGCAGGTCGTCGAAAAGTTAGCGCATACAACCCACCGCTGTAGAGGGAGAATGCCCCCAGAAGCGCGGCCAGGATGACCCACTGTTGTGGCTGCAGCGGCACAAACAGCAGCCACCCGATGCCGCCGAGAAAGACTACTCCGCGCAACAGCGCAAACCAGCGGTCCGTCTGGGATAAGGTAACCGAGAAAAATTGCGATATGTGTATGCAAAGGTGGCCCACAGCAACACTCCTAGATTTCGCCATCTATGATAGCAAAATCGCTGGCTGCTGTCGCGGGGGATCGTGACAGAGTTTTGGCGGACAGCCATTCCCCGACAATTGGGAGAAATTTGTCTTGACTCCCTTTTGGCACCTCGTATACTGTAAATCAAAGCCCTCAAGGGCATCCGCCGTCTGTGCGGAACCATGAGAGCCTGCAGCCGCTGGGGGAGGGGTTTCCTGAGAGCCAAGGCATCCTTGGGACCCTTAGAACCTGAACTGGATAATACCAGCGTAGGGAACGCGGCCGACGGGCGCCAATGCCTGTCCATCCAATGCGCATGATGGTGAAGCCGCACCCAACGCCGGTGCGGCTTTTTTTTCGCCAGGAGTCGGGCTATGCGGGTGATTCTCAACGGAGAGGAGCAGGAGATTCGCGACGATATCACGGTGGCCGAGCTGCTGCACGATCTGCAGATTATCTTGCAGTATGGGGCGGTGGCGGTGAATCGTCGGGTGGTGCGGAGAAGAGATCATGAGGCGACTTACCTCAGAGCCGGGGATCGCATCGAGATCGTACGCCCGGTTGGAGGCGGGTAACGTGGATGGCCAGGGAGAAGATCGATGAGTGAAGACCTGTTGATGTTAGGCGACAAGGCATTCAAATCGCGTCTCATCGTGGGCACGGGGAAGTACGCGTCGTTGGAGCAGAACCGCGATGCCGTCGAGGCGTCTGGGGCTGAGATGGTGACGGTGGCCATTCGGCGCTTCGACCTTGGGGACCACGGTAAAGGGTCATTGCTCGACTATATTAGTCCGGAGAAATATACTTACCTCCCCAACACAGCGGGCTGCTATACGGCAGATGAGGCGATTCGCACCGCCGAGCTCGGACGCGAGGCGCTCAATACAGACTTCGTCAAACTGGAGGTCATCGGCGATGAGCGGACGTTGTTCCCCGATGTGGTCGGATTGTTGGAGGCCACAAAGGAGCTGGTGAAGGCGGGATTCATCGTCATGCCCTATACCACCGACGATCCCATCACGGCGAAGAAGCTGGAAGATCTCGGTGTCGCTGCCGTGATGCCCTTGGGGGCGCCCATTGGCTCGGGCCTCGGCCTGTGCAACCCCTACAACATTCGCATTATCATGCAGACGGTGAAAATCCCCGTCATCGTCGATGCCGGGGTTGGCACCGCCTCCGATGCAGCCATCGCCATGGAGCTGGGCTGTGATGCCGTGCTGATGAACACCGGCATTGCTGGGGCCAAGGACCCCCTCGCCATGGCCAGAGCCATGAAACTGGCGGTGGAGGCCGGACGGCTGGCCTATCAGGCCGGACGCATTCCGAAAAAGCTCTATGCTCAGGCCAGCAGCCCGATCGAGGGGATGATCGAGTGAGCCTCGACTTCGATCTCTATGTCGTGACCGATCGTCAGCTCACCGGTGGGCGACCGCTGCGCATAGTCGTGGAGGCAGCGCTGCGTGGAGGCGCGGGCGCGTTCCAGTTGCGCGAGAAGGATCTCTCACCCCGCGAGCTCTACCCGCTTGCCCTGGAAATGCGGCAACTTACCCAGACGTATGGGGCGCGCTTGCTCATCAACGACCGCGTCGACGTGGCGTTAGCCGTCGACGCCGACGGGGTCCATTTAACCACGACATCACTGCCGGCCAGCATCGCCCGGCGCGTTCTCGGGCCTGGGCGCCTGATTGGCGTGTCCACCCACACCCTTACTGAAGCCCAGGCGGCCGCAGATGAAGGGGCTGACTTTCTCGTCTTCGGGCCCGTCTTCTTCACCCCCTCCAAGGCTCCGTACGGAGAGCCCGTCGGGCTCGACGCCCTGCGGGCTGTCCGAGCCGCGGTCAATGTGCCCATTCTAGCGATTGGAGGGATCAAGAAGGCGAACCTTGATCAGGTACTCGCCGCGGGCGCCAACGGCATCGCCGTGATCTCGGCGATCATCAGCGCCGATGATCCAATGGCGGCCAGCCAAGATCTCCTGGCGACGCTGTGTTCCACGAGAGCAAAGGCAGGCTCGTAGCTTTCTTCCTGATGGGCGAACAGGGGTCAATATGCTGGCATGGCATTGTGAGCCCAGCTGGTCGAGGCTTGGTCGTCAATTATACTGCCCCTTATAGAGACTTGATACCCTTACCGAGGGGGTAGCTTGTGCTCATGCTGATAGAGCAATACCAGCAGTTATGGGTTAGCGTTGGCTGGCATCTGCCTGGCGAGCGATGCTATGCAGATCCTCAAAGGTCTTGACACTTTTCCCGCCTGTTTGTTAGCATACCCAGGTTCGAAAGGCTATAAGCCTGAGGGTCTCTGCGGGGTTCGACTAACGCAACGAGGGAAATGCCGGTGGCAGTTGAGGGCTATTATCCCATTGCTATTTTGTTGTTGATCGCTGTCGGCATGGCCAGTGTGCTGCTCTGGCTGCCCTCCAAGCTGGCGCCGAGGCGGCCCGATGCCGAAAAGCTCTCGCCCTATGAGTGCGGTATGCCTCCGGTCGGCGATGCCAGGGAACGATTCAATATCTGGTTTTACATCATTGGTATGGAGTTCATCATCTTCGACGTGGAAATCGCCTTCCTGTACCCCTGGGCAGTGGCCTTTAAGGAAATGAAGGGCATGGCCTTCCTGGGCATGGCGATCTTCCTGGGAATTATCGCCCTGAGCCTCGTGTACGCCTGGAAGCGTGGAGCATTGCAATGGGAGTAGAGACCGAACTGCGTGAGCACATGGCGGCGATCGCAGCTCGGTTCCCACAACGTCTTTCGGCGCTCATCCCCATCCTCTACCTGGTGCAACAGCAGCACGGACACGTCACCAAGGCCGGCATTGAGTTGGCTGCGGAGGTCCTCGGCACGACCCCAGCCTACGTCGACTCCGTCGCGTCCTTCTATACCATGCTCTACCGCCAGCCAGTGGGCAAATATGTCCTGCAGGTATGCAAGACTCTACCCTGTGCCCTCATGGGAGCTGAAGAGGTCATCGCATGCTTGCAGGAGAAGCTCGGTATCAAGCCGGGCGAGACCACGCCGGATCAACTGTTCACGCTCGAGACGGTGGAGTGTCTGGCCGCCTGTCATGTGGCCCCGCTCATGATGGTCAATGAAGTCTATAAAGTCCACCTGGATCGAGCCAAGCTCGATGCCATCATCTACGAGTGCACCCATGGAACCACTCCACATTCTGACGAAATCTATTGATCTACCTGACTCTTGGACACTGCGGAGCGCTCACGCCCAAGAGGGGTTCGAGGCGGCCATTAAAGCCATCAAAGAGTACCAGCCGGATGAGCTTATCGAGCTGGTCAAGAAATCCGGTTTGCGTGGACGGGGAGGCGCTGGCTTTCCCACCGGCATGAAATGGAGCTTCGTTCCCAAAAATCTTCCCAAGCCCACCTACCTGGTGTGCAATGCCGATGAGAGCGAGCCAGGGACCTTCAAAGATCGGCTCCTCATCGAGCGCACGCCACATCAAATCGTCGCGGGCATGATCATCGCCTGTCATGCGCTACGCGTGCGTACGGCCTTCATCTATATCCGTGGCGAGATGACCCTCGGGGCCAGGCGCTTACAAGAAGCCATCGATGAGGCGTATGCGGCGGGAAGCCTGGGCAAAAACCTGCTTGGCACTGGCATGGACCTGGACATCATCCCGTTTGTTGGGGCCGGCGCGTATATCTGTGGCGAGGAGACGGCGCTCTTGGAGTCGCTCGAAGGCAAGCGCGGACAGCCGCGCCTGAAACCACCCTTTCCGGCGACCGTCGGTCTCTATGGCTGCCCGACGGTGATCAACAATGTGGAGACGTTGTGCAACCTGCCGCATATCGTCGCGCACGGCGCCGAGTGGTACACCTCGATGGGCACCGAAAGGAGTCCCGGGCCGCGTTTGTTCAGTGTCAGCGGCCACGTAAAGCGCCGGGGGGTCTACGAGTTGCCGATGGGCGTGCCGCTGCGCGAATTGATCTTCGAGCACGCCGGCGGCATCCGCGATGGGCACCGCTTCAAAGCCGTCATCCCCGGGGGCTCATCGGTCCCGGTCCTGGGCGAGCAGCAGCTGGATGTCAGGATGGATTTCGAGTCACTGCAACAGGCCGGCTCCCTCCTGGGCTCGGCGGGGGTGATCGTCATGGACGAGACCACCTGCATGGTGTCAGCGGCGCTCAACCTGCTGCATTTCTACTGGCATGAATCCTGCGGGAAATGCACGCCCTGCCGCGAGGGCACCGGATGGTTTGTCAAGATCTTACAGCGCATCGAAGATGGTCATGGGCGTCTCGAGGACATCGACCTCCTGCTCGACGTGTCGGACAACATCAAAGGCAAAACCTTCTGTCCCTTCGGGGATGCTGCCGTGACGCCCGTGGAGAGCATAATCAAATTATTCCGAGACGACTTCGAGCAGCATATCATGCAGCGACGGTGCGTGGCGGCGGCCTAGTACGGAATGTGACGAAGACGGTACGCGTGGGTCGGTGCAGATGGTGGGGCTGGCATGGAAACGCTGCTCTTTTGGCTGTTGGCGGCGATCGCACTGATCGCCGCCGCCTCGATGATTATCCAGCGCAACCCCGTCCATAGCGCTCTCTTCTTGATCATCACCCTCCTGAGTCTGGCTGGTTTGTTTCTCCTGCTGAGTGCCCATTTCCTGGCGGTGATTCAGGTTATCGTCTATGCCGGCGCGATCATGGTGCTCTTTCTGTTTGTCATCATGCTGCTTGACATCCGCCGCATCGAGGCCGCTCCCAGCCGCGTGAAACTCCAAAAATCCCTGGGGATACTCCTGGGGGTGATCTTCCTCCTCGAAACGCTCCTGGTCCTGCGTTCAGGAGTCATCAGCGACATGGCGGCGGCCGCCCCCCCCCCGCCTCCGGACTTTGGGACGGCCGTGGCACTCGGGCGAGCCTTATTTGCCAGCTACTTCTTTCCGCTGCAACTGGCGGCGGTCCTCCTCTTTATCGCTCTGATTGGCGCCGTCGTGCTGTCGAAGCGCCGCTGGTAAGGAGTCCCCATGGTGCCGATCGCCAATTACCTTGTGCTCAGCGCCATGCTCTTTCTGATCGGGGTCATGGGTGTGCTGTTCCGGCGCAGTGCCCTGATCATCTTTATGTCTATCGAGCTGATGCTCAATGCCGTCAATCTCTCTTTCGTGGCCTTTGCCCGCTTGTGGAATGCTCCCGATGGCCACATGTTCGTCATGTTTATTTTCACCGTGGCAGCGGCCGAAGCGGCTGTCGGGTTGGCGATTGTCATCGCCCTGTTCCGGCAGCGGGACAGTGTTGACGTCGACGACGTGAATCTCATGAAAGGGTAGGTGCGGGAGGCATGCTGCGCAACCTCTGGCTCATTCCCCTCTGGCCGCTGCTGGGGAGCCTGATCAATGGGCTCTGGCGGCGTCATCTGTCGGAGACCAGCGTCGCCTATATCGCCTGTGGCGCGGTGGGACTGTCTTTCTTCTGCTCGTTAATGGCCTTCTTCGCGCTCTTCAGCCTGCCCTCTCAGGGCCGAGCGCTGGAGGTGGTAATCTATCAGTGGGTGACTTCGGGCGATTTCCAGGCGGCGATGGGGTTCCTGCTGGATCCGCTGTCGGCGGTGATGCTCCTGGTGGTCACCGGGGTGGGGTTGCTCATCCATATCTATTCCATCGGCTATATGCATGGCGAGGAGGGCTTCCAGCGTTATTTTGCCTATCTGAATCTGTTCATCTTCTCCATGCTCCTCCTGGTCATGGGGAACAACTTCTTGTTGATGTTCCTGGGATGGGAAGGGGTGGGGCTGTGCTCCTACCTCTTGATTGGCTTCTGGTTCACCCGTCAAGCGGCGGCCGATGCCGGGAAGAAGGCCTTCATTGTCAATCGGGTGGGGGATTTTGGGTTTATCCTGGGGGTCTTCTTGATATTCAGCACCTTCGGCAGCATCCAATTCAGCGAGGTGTTCGGCAATGCCACACAGCGGCTTGTCCCAGGCGGGGCGGTGGCCACTGCGATCGCCCTGCTGCTCTTTCTGGGGGCGACTGGGAAGTCGGCGCAGATTCCTCTGTATGTCTGGCTACCCGATGCCATGGAAGGCCCTACGCCGGTGAGCGCCTTGATCCATGCGGCCACCATGGTCACAGCCGGCGTCTACATGGTGGCGCGTTGCTCGGTGTTGTACCTCCTGGCTCCAGGAGCGATGGTGGTAGTGCTCGTCGTCGGATTGTTGACGGCGCTCATGGCGGCATCAATCGCACTGGTGCAGACCGATATCAAGCGCGTCCTGGCCTATTCGACCATCAGTCAACTCGGATACATGTTCGTGGCGTGTGGGGTGGGAGCCTTTACCACAGGCATCTTCCATCTGGCCACGCATGCCTGCTTCAAAGCCCTGCTATTCCTGGGCGCAGGAAGCGTCATCCATGCCCTCGACGGCGAGCAGGATATCCGCCGCATGGGGGGTCTGAAAGATCACATGCCGATCACGTATATGACCTTTCTGGTCGCATCCCTGGCCATCGCTGGGGTGTTCCCCTTTGCGGGTTTCTTCAGTAAGGATGAGATTCTCTGGACGGCGCTGACCGAGGGTAACTTCCTGGTCTGGCTCGTCGCTGCCATCGTCGCGGTGATGACCTCGTTCTATATGTTCCGCCTGGTGTTTCTGGTGTTCCACCGGGAGCCGAGCGCCAGCGACGGGGTGGCGCATCACCCCCACGAAGCCCCATCAGCCATGCGAGTGCCGCTGATGATCCTGGCTGGCCTGTCGGTAGTGGCGGGGTTCATCGGCATTCCGATCATCGAAGGGGCCCACCTCATTCGAGCCTATCTCGAGCCGGTGTTCACGCGCTATCCCCTACCGTCTGGGGCATTAGGCCATGCGTTCCATAGCCCTGGATTGGAGCTAGTGATGCTGCTCATCTCGCTGGCAATGGCCATCGGGGGCATCTTGTTGGCGATGTATATGTACCTGATTGACATCACGTTGCCGGAGCGCATCAGCACGCAATTCCGCGGGGTCTATCACTTGCTAATCGCGAAATATTACGTGGATGAGGTCTACGATCGGCTGGTCGTCGAGCCCGTTAAACGCGGCGCTGCATGGCTTTGGACGCAGGTAGACATGGGCATCGTCGATAGCACCGTCAATCAGGTGGGAGAGTTCGTGCGTCAGGACAGCGCCTGGCTAAGCCGGGTGCAGTCTGGCTTTGTGCGCAATTACGCGCTATCGATCTTCCTCGGTGCTGTCGTAGTCATTGGGTATCTGATGATCCGATAACACCTCGCCCCTACACTCCCTGCAGCGGGGAGGGGGGAGAATGGCGATACCATGGAACTCCTGTTTCCCGTACTCAGCACGATTATTTTTCTCCCATCTCTCGGTGCCATGCTCGCCTTCCTTATCGCCAGCGAGGACCTGGTGAAGCGCATGGCCCTGATCATCTCGATTCTCACCTTCCTGATCTCTCTGGTCCCCTTTTTCATGTTCGATCCATCTACCGCCGCCATGCAGTTTTTCGAGCGCTATGATTGGATTCCAGCCCTAGGCATCGGCTACGAAGTGGGTGTCGACGGCATCAGCCTGTTGCTCATCGTCTTAACCACCTTCCTCACACCGCTGACCCTGGTGGCCTCCTGGGACAGTATCCATGCCCGCACCCGCGAGTTCATGATCTGTATGCTGTTCCTGGAAAGCGGCATGGTGGGGGTTTTTGCGGCCATCGATCTGTTTCTGTTCTACGTGTTCTGGGAGGCCACGCTGATCCCCATGTATTTCTTAATCGGCGTCTGGGGTGGCCCACGGCGCATTTACGCTGCCGTCAAATTTTTCCTGTACACCATGGCTGGCAGCCTGTTGATGCTGGTGGCGATTCTCGCCCTATATTTCTTGCATCGCCAGGCCACCGGCGACGCCACCTTCAACCTCTTCGAGCTCCTGCAACTCGAGCTGCCGTTAAGTACTCAACGCTGGCTGTTCTTAGCGTTCTTCCTGGCCTTTGCCATCAAAGTACCCTTATTTCCGTTTCATACATGGCTGCCGGACGCGCACGTCGAAGCCCCCACGGCGGGTAGTGTCATCCTAGCGGGTGTGCTGCTGAAAATGGGCACCTACGGGTTCGTGCGCTTCTGCCTGCCGCTCTTTCCTGAGGCCTCACTCGATGCCATGCCCATCATCGCCCTGCTGGCGGTGGTCGGCATCATCTATGGGGCCTTGATGGCACTAGTCCAAACTGACATCAAGAAGCTGGTGGCGTATTCCAGCGTCAGCCATCTTGGCTTCGTCATGCTGGGAATTTTTGCCTTCAATAGTCAGGGGCTCGACGGTGCGGTCCTGCAAATGGTCAACCACGGCTTGAGCACTGGCGCGCTCTTTCTGCTGGTGGGAATGATCTACGACCGACGCCATACGCGGTTGATCAGCGATTTTGGGGGCATGGCGAAAGTCATGCCGATGTTTGCGGCCTTCTTCATGGTCGTGTCCCTTTCCTCCATCGGGCTTCCAGGTCTCAACGGCTTCGTTGGGGAATTCCTGGTGCTGTTGGGCGCGTTTCAGACGATGCCCACCTTTGCGATCATCGGGGCGCTGGGGGTGATTCTGGCGGCGGTCTATATGCTCTGGATGTATCAGCGCGTCATGTTCGGTGAGGTGACCCACGAAGCGAATATGCATCTGACGGACTTGACCCCGCGAGAAGTCGTCGTCTTAGTGCCCGTCGTGCTAGTGATCGTCTGGATCGGCCTGTATCCCCAGCCCTTCGTGAAGCGCATGGAAGCATCCACTAGGGCCATCGTCGAGCGGGTTGTGATGGTGGCGCAAATTGGCGCCACCCGCACCAGGACGGTACGCTGTCCGGAGATGGGCCAGATGGGGCCTGAGGCGTCGATCGATGCCTCTCGTCGGCGCAGTCATGCGCCGGAGACCTGTCGCGAGTCAGGACACCTGGTCCCGGAGATAGAAGGATGGGTGGCGTGGACGCCATAGGGCTGATCGGGTTCTTGCCAGGGCTGCTTGTGGGCGCATTCGCAATCATCGTGCTCATGGTGGACCTGTTCTCCCCGCCAGGGCAACCTGCGAACTCCGGGGTGATCGCGCTGATCGGCATCGGGCTGGCCTTCTGGGCAGCGATTCGCCTGTGGGGCAGTAGCGCGGAGCTGTTCGGTGGGATGATCATTGTCGATATGGTCTCCCTGCTCTTTCAGAGCATCTTTCTGGTGGTGGGGTTTGTCACCGTCCTGCTGTCGATCCGGTATGTCGCTGCAGAGGGGTTGGAACTGGGTGAGTATTACGCCCTGATCCTGTTCGCGCTATTGGGCGCCATGCTGATGGCGTCCGGTGGCGACCTGCTGATCATCTTCCTCGGCCTGGAGATTCTGTCTCTGGCGCAGTACATCCTGGCTGGCATGCGACACAATGTCCTGAAGTCGAGCGAGGCGGCGATGAAGTATTTTTTACTGGGCGCCTTTGCCACCGGCTTCTTGCTCTATGGGATCGCGCTGTTATACGGTGCCACCGGCACGACGAATCTAGCCGGCATCGTCACGGCCATACGTGAGGGTGGGCTTGCCAATTACCCGTTGATGACCATCGGCATGGGGCTCCTGGTCGTTGGCTTGGGGTTTAAGATCGCTGCCGTCCCGTTCCACATGTGGACACCTGACGTCTACGAAGGGGCACCAACGCCCATCACAGCCTTCATGTCCACTGGCGTGAAGGCGGCCGCCTTTGCGGCGCTGACGCGGGTATTTGTGACGGCACTTGGTGATCTACAGGGCAGTTGGGCGCCGATCTTCTGGGGGATGGCGGTGTTGACCATGACTGTGGGCAATCTCGCGGCCATCGCCCAGCAGAACATCAAACGGATGCTGGCCTATTCAAGCATCGCTCACGCCGGATATCTGCTTATCGCCTTGGTGGCCGCTGGACCGGTGGGGCTCACCGGTCTGTTGTATTATCTCCTCGCCTATACCTTCATGAACCTCGGAGCCTTCGCCGTCGTGGTGGCTTTGGAACAGCGGGAGGATCGTTATCTCCACCTGGACGACTATAGCGGGCTCGGCTTTCGCTATCCGTTGTTAGGGGTCGCCATGGCGTTGTTCATGTTTTCCCTGTCGGGGTTGCCGCCAACAGCAGGGTTCATGGCCAAGTTCTACGTGTTCAGCGCCGCGGTGGAACAGGGATACATCGTCTTGACGGTGATCGGGGTAATGAACAGCCTGATCTCACTCTACTATTATCTGCGTCCCATCGTCTTCATGTATATGGAAGAGGCCAAAACTGATGTGCCGGCGATGCAACTCGATCCCTTCTTGCTAGCAGCGTTGGTGCTGACGATGCTCGGCACGATTCAGCTCGGGCTCTTCCCCTCGCGATTGCTCGGTCTGGCACAAGCCGCGGCTCAGGGATTATTCAGCCAATAGCCCTCTCCCGGCGATGAAAAACGCTTGCAGTGCGGTAGGCGCTATGATATGGTACGCCAGATTTTACGCGGGCTCGGAGCTGCAGGCTGACGTGGAGATACGCGAGCGATGGAACTGCTCTTCTTCTACATCTTCGCCGGGGTCGCAATCGGCTCGGCCGTGATGGTCGTCACCAACAAAAACGTCTTGCATGCGGCCCTCTTCTTAATTCTCACCTTTTTCTGCGTCGCCGCCATCTACGTAATTCTGCGGGCCGAATTCCTGGCGGCGGTGCAGGTGCTCCTCTACGTTGGCGCCATCATGGCCCTGTTCATCTTCACCATCCTGCTGATTAATGTCATGCAAGCCCAGTTCTTGCGCCAATTTCATGGCCAACGTCCGCTTGCCGCGGTCCTGGTCGTAGCATTGTTAGCAGAGACAATTTTCCTATTGTTGAGCGATTTTCGGGGGAACTTTCCATTGATGCAGGAAACGCCCCCGGAAACCATGAGCAAACCTAGCTTAGCGACACTATCCAATCTGCTGCTGACAGATTATCTCCTGTTGTTCGAGGTCGCTGCAGTCCTCTTACTGGCCGCTCTGATTGGGGCGGTGGTGTTGGCGCGTGGGGATACTGCATCCGTAGATAGACGCAGATAGACGCAGATTGTTGCCGATGCCCTGCAGGCGTTGACGCCTATCGGTGGCGGCACCATAGAGTTGTTGTTGCAAGGGAGAGGTGCAGTGGTTCCTTTGTCACATTACCTGACGCTGGGCGCCATTATATTTTTCATCGGCGTCTGGGGGGTGCTGACCCGACGCAATGCAGTGATCATCCTGTTGTCGATCGAGTTGATGTTCAACGCTGTCAACATCACTGTGGTGGCGTTCTCCCGTTTTCTGGACCAGTTCACCGGGCAGATTTTCGCCATCTTAGTGATCACCGTCGCAGCGGCTGAAGCCACTATCGGACTGGCCATCGTCATCTCCCTCTACCGCGGGCGCGAAAGCCTGAATGTGGATGAGATCAATCTGCTGAAGTGGTAATACGCGTTCAGCCAAGGGGCAAGGAACGGTGACGATTCCGGTACGAAGGATGCTGTAATGACCAAGCTGATCTGGATAGTACCTCTGTTTCCGCTCCTCGGGGCCATGGTGAATGGACTGTGGGGACGGCGCTACATCCGCGACAAGGCCCATATTCCCGCCATCGTGTCCACGGCGTTAGCGCTCTTCTTCGCCTTGCTGGTGATTGGCGATATTGTCGCCGATCCAAGAGCCACCCAGGTCGTCTTGTTCGATTGGATAGTGGTTGGTCCACTGAGCGTCCAGATGGGGTTCCTGGCTGATCCGCTGAGCGCCATGATGCTCCTGGTCGTCACAGGCGTGGGATTTCTCATCCATATCTACTCCATCGGCTACATGCATGGCGACCCCGGCTACTATCGGTTTTTTGCGTATCTGAACCTGTTCATGTTCTTCATGTTAGTGCTCATCACCGGGAACAATTACCTGGTGATGTTCGTCGGCTGGGAGGGAGTCGGCCTCAGTTCATACTTGCTCATCGGGTTTTGGTTTGAGCGCAAATCTGCAGCCGATGCCGGAAAGAAGGCCTTTGTCGTCAATCGGGTCGGCGACGCCGGATTCCTCCTGGGCGTGTTCTTGATGTACACGACCTTTGACACCTTCACCTACCTGGACATCTTCCAACGTGCGCCTGAAGTCAGCACGGCGATCCTCACCGCCATCACTCTCTGCCTGTTCGTAGGGGCCATGGGGAAATCGGCCCAAATTCCGCTCTACGTCTGGCTGCCAGATGCCATGGAAGGTCCGACACCGGTGAGTGCCCTCATCCACGCGGCAACCATGGTGACGGCCGGGGTGTATATGGTGGTCCGCAGTCACGTTTTGTACCAACTGGCGCCGATCTCCGCCGAATTCGTCGCGATTATCGGTGGTCTGACGGCGATTTTCGCCGCCAGCATCGGCCTGGTGCAGAATGATATCAAGCGGGTGTTGGCGTATTCGACCGTCAGTCAGCTCGGCTATATGTTCCTTGGCGCCGGTGTCGGCGGCTTCATCGGTGCGATCTTTCATCTGGTCACCCACGCCTTCTTCAAAGGGCTGCTGTTCCTGGCCTCCGGCAGTGTCATCCATGCGCTAGGCGGTGAGCAGGACATGCGCAAGATGGGAGGGCTGGGGCCACACTTGCCGATTACCAGCCGGGTCTTCTTCGTCGGGGCGATCGCCATCGCTGGCATCCCGCCCTTTGCCGGGTTTTGGAGTAAGGACGGCGTTCTCGCTGATGCCTTCAAATCTGGACACTATTTGCTCTGGTTCATCGGGGTGGTTGGGGCGTTCATGACCGCCTTTTATATGTTTCGCCTGATCTACATGACCTTCTATGGCACATCCCACGTCGATCATGAAGTCCTGCACCATGTGCATGAATCGCCCCCGATCATGACCGTACCGCTGATCATCCTGGCGATTCTGTCGGTCGTGGGTGGGCTGATCTTAGGGGTTCCCCCTGAGCATGGGTGGATTCACCGATTCCTCGGAGTGGTCGTCGGTCATGGGGTAATCCACACGGCGAGTGGGGTTGCTGAGGCGGCAAGCATGGTGGAAGCGCTTGGGGAGGGCGGGGCGTTCCATGCCCTGGATGCACTTCTGATGATCATCTCCGTGATGGTCGGCGTGCTCGGTTGGGGCTTGGCCTGGTTCATGTACACCAAACGCACCGATATCCCGGACCGCCTGGCAGGGAAGTACAAGGATCTCTATGAGCTTTTATTGAATAAATATTGGGTAGATGAACTCTACGAGTTTGTCTTTGTCCGCGGTGCCAAGGCGTTGGCGAATGTCCTTTGGGGGTTCGACGAGCGCGTCGTCGATGGCGCCGTCAACGGCGCGAGTCATCTGATCATCCAGAGCAGTGAGGAATCGGGCCGGTTTGACCTGCAGACCATCGATGGGTCGGTGAACGGTCTGTCGGTGGTCATCCAGTTCGGCGCGCGGGCGTTTCGGCTGCTGCAGACTGGATTCGTGCAGAATTACCTGTTGGCGATGGTCCTGGGCCTGTTCGTCATCGTCACGGCCTATGTCTTCTTCTGATGAAAGAAGAAAGGGCTGAGTGCTGAGAGAATGCTTCATCCGGCGCTCGCTCAGCACTCAGTCCTCAGCACTCAGCACTGGTTTTAGAGAGGAGCGTATTGATGATTGCTCCGCAGGCTCTTGGCGGATTCCCCATTCTGTCACTCACGTTGTTCATGCCCTTGATCGGGGCGCTCATCATCATCTTCGCCTTTCGCCGCGAACAGACCCAGGCCATTAAGAATTTTGCCTTCGTCATCACCTTGATCGACTTTTTGGTCTCACTCCCCATTCTCTTGGCCTTCGATACCAGCACACACCAATTCCAGTTCGTTGAGCAGGCGCCCTGGATCGATGCCATCGGTGTTGAGTATTTTCTGGGCGTAGATGGGATCAGCCTGCTGCTGGTCTTTCTGACCACGCTGCTAGGGGCGATTGCGGTGATCTGCTCGTTTACCGCCATTGAGGAGCGCGAGAAGGAGTACTACTTCTCCTTGCTCTTCCTCCAGACGGGCATGTTGGGCGTCTTCATGGCGCTGGACTTCTTCCTCTTCTATGTGTTCTGGGAAATCATGCTTGTCCCCATGTACTTTCTGATTGGCATCTGGGGTGGGCCGCGCAAGCTCTATGCGGCCATTAAATTCTTCTTGTACACCCTGTTCGGCAGCGTATTTATGCTGCTGGCCATCCTCGCCATCTATTTTATGCATTATAACCAGACCGGCGTGCTGACCTTTAATTTCCTGGAGCTGCTCAAAACCAATATCGACCCCACGCACCAGATCTGGCTGTTCCTGGCCTTCTTTCTGGCCTTTGCCATTAAGGTGCCGATGTTCCCCTTCCATACGTGGTTACCGGATGCTCATGTCGAGGCGCCGACTGCCGGCAGCGTCATCCTGGCTGGGGTGCTGCTGAAAATGGGGACTTACGGCTTCGTACGCTTCAGCCTAGCACTGTTCCCCGTGGCGAGTCAGACATTTATCCCGCTGATGGCCTTCCTGGCCATCGTTGGCATTATCTACGGCGCCTTGGTCGCCATGGCCCAGCCCGATCTCAAGAAGTTAGTGGCCTATTCCAGCGTCAGCCATTTGGGCTTCGTCATGCTCGGTATCTTCACCATGACGCCCGAGGGCGTGCAAGGGGCCATTCTGCAGATGATCAACCATGGCTTGAGCACCGGTGCGCTGTTTTTGATCGTTGGCATGGTCTATGAGCGTCGGCATACGCGGTTGATCGTCGACTATGGTGGACTCGCCAAGCAGATGCCCGTGTTCGCGACCCTTTTCGCCATCACGATGTTTTCGTCGATTGGGCTCCCGGGGCTTAATGGCTTCATCGGTGAGTTCCTGATCCTGGTCGGTGCCTTCCGGACGAATTATATCTGGGCGGGTTTCGCCGTGCTCGGCATCATTCTGGGAGCGGCCTACATGCTCTGGGCCTTCCAACGCGTGATGTTTGGCGAGCTCGACAAGCCTGAGAACACGCGCATCAGCGACTGCAATGGGCGTGAAGTGGCCTATATGGTGCCTATCGTCATCTTGATGATCTGGATCGGCGTGTATCCCAAGCCTTATCTGCGATCCATGGAGGCCAGCGTGAGCTATTGGCTCAACCACGTTCAGCAGGCCAGTGTGCACCGCGACGCGTCGGCGAAAGCCTTGTTGCCGTCCGTGGTGCCACTGCAGGCGAACCCCGTGGCCGATGCATCAGGCAAGGAGGAGTAGGCGGTGTCGTCGGCCGAGATTCCAGACATACGCGCATATCTGCCTGAGCTTATCCTGCTGATCTGGGCCAGCGCCACGCTCATCCTGGATCTGCTCCTGCGCCGACAGCAGAAGTTGGCCATCACTGGCTTCTGCTTTCTGGGGGTGACAGCCGCGCTGTTGAGCTGTATCCCGCTGGCTGGCACCACGCTGACCACCTTCAGCGGCATGTATGTGCTCGATGGCTTCAGCCTGTTCTTCAAAGTCCTCTTCCTGCTGGTTGCCGCGTTGACGATCCTGATTTCTCCCCGTTACCTCGTCATCGAGGACATCCCGGTCGGGGAATACTACTCGCTCATTCTGTTCTCCACTATTGGCATGATGATGATGGCCGCCGGGGTGGACCTGCTGGCCATCTACATCGGCCTGGAGCTGATGTCACTGGCGATCTATGCGCTGGCGGGCTTTGTGAAGCGTGACCCGAAGTCGATCGAAGCGGCACTGAAGTACTTTCTGATGGGAAGTTTTTCGTCAGGTATTTTGTTGTATGGTTTGGCCTTGCTCTATGGTTTGACCGGCAGCACGCAACTGGCGGTGATGGCCGAGCAGGTCATGGTCGCCGGCCCCAATCCCGCTCTCATCCTGGCCATCGTCATGCTGGTCGGGGGCTTTGGGTTCAAGATTGCCGCCGTGCCGTTCCATATGTGGGCTCCAGATGTCTATGAGGGCGCACCCCACTCGGTCGTGGGGTTCATCTCGGTGGGGTCGAAGGCTGCCGCATTCGCCGGCTTGATGCGTATCTTCCTGGTGGCGTTGGAGCCGAGCAAAGCCCAATGGGAGCCGTTGTTGTGGGCGGTGTCGATCTTGAGCATGTTGGTCGGCACACTGGTGGCCGTCGCGCAGAGCAATATCAAGCGCATGCTGGCTTATTCCAGCATCGCCAGCGCTGGCTACATGCTGATCGGAGTGGTCACGGGAACAGACATCGGCCTCGCCAGCGTGCTGGTCTACGCCATGGCGTACGTCTTCATGAACGTCGGCGCCTTCGCCCTGGTGGTGTTGCTCTGCCGACGCGGCGAGCGGGGCGATACGATCGAAGAATTCACCGGCTTGGCACGTGTGAGCCCGGTGGCCTCGGCGTCGCTGGTGATCTTTTTTCTGTCGCTCACCGGCATTCCGCCAACGGCGGGGTTTGTCGGCAAATTTTACCTTTTTGCCTCGGCCATTCAGGCAGGGTATATCGGGCTGGCGGTGGTCGGAGTGATTAGCAGTGCCATCTCGTTGTACTACTATTTTAGCGTCGTGATGCAGATGTACATGCAAGAGGCCCCGAAGGAACATGGGTTGTCGCCCACGCCGGGGCTAGCCGCAGCGCTCATCTTGATGGTCGCCGGTACGCTGATCTTCGGCATCTTCCCAGGGCCATTGATCAATGCCGCACAAGCGGCGGTCGCCATCTTCCTGCCATAAGCGACGCACCTTGCCATCTGGTGCTGAGAAGCCTTCACGATACCCGCCAACTGTCGCAGCGTTTTCGATCTCACTACCGGTGCCCCTGGGACAGAAGTCTCTTCTTCGATGGCGTCTAAATCAGTCCATATGAGATTGGGACAGTGAGGGTCGCTGAAACACAAACCAAAGTGCGGGCTCGGCAGTTCACGT
>Ga0137403_10000213_pt1 | contig 72435 bp, 66 predicted proteins | sample CZOMad2_1_16fung_FD_122057 | JGI IMG/M metagenome (GOLD analysis project Ga0137403, IMG submission 122057) | Vadose zone soil fungal communities from Angelo Coast Range Reserve, California, USA - CZOMad2_1_16fungal (Hybrid Assembly) | ecosystem: Environmental > Terrestrial > Soil > Vadose zone...
CGTGGCGCTCCGCGCCGGCAGGCCACCCAGCTCGTCGAGGTAGAGGACGTCCCAGAGCGGCTGGCCGAGCTCGTTTGCCTGGGCCTGGAGGAGGTCGAGCGTCGACTTGCCGATGCCGCGCGGCGGCTGGTTGACGATGCGGTTGAGCGAGAAGGTGTCGCGCGGGTTCCGCAGTACCCGCAGGTAGGCCACGAGGTCCTTGATCTCCGCCCGGTCGTAGAAGCGGGTGCCACCGACCAGGGTGTAGGGGATCTCGCGCCGCAGCATCTCGTCTTCAATCGCCCGGGTCTGGGCGTTGGTGCGCACGAGAACCGCCAGCTCCCCGAGCTTGTAGTTGCGCCGCAGGCGCTCGAGGGTGTCGGCCACCCAGTGCGCCTCCTCCACCTCGTCTCCGGCCTTGAACAGCTCGATCGCCGGTCCCGCCCCGTTCTCGGTCCACAGGCTCTTGCCGCGGCGGTGGACGTTGTGGGCCACCAGGGCGCCCGAGGCGTCCAGGATGTTCTGGGTCGAGCGGTAGTTGCGTTCCAGCTTGCGCACGGCGGCGCCGGGAAAGGTCTTCTCGAACTCCAGGATGTTGTCGAGATCGGCGCCCCGCCAGCGGTAGATCCCCTGGTCCTCGTCGCCCACCGCGGTCAAGTTCCCCTCCGTCCCGGCCAGCTCCTGGATCAGCCGCAGCTGGGCGTGGTTGGTGTCCTGGTACTCGTCGACCAGCAGATAGGCGGTCCGCCGCCGCACCCGCGCCCGGGTCTCCTCGTCCTTGGTGAGGAGCTTGACCGAGAGGGAGATCATGTCGTCGAAATCGACCCCCGAGGCGAGCTGGAGGAGCCCCTGGTAGCGGCGATAGAGGAGAGCGACCTTCTTCTCGAAGAAGTTCTGGGCCCGCGACTCATAGGCGGCCGGCTCCAGGAGGCGGTTCTTGGCCGAGCTGATCTCGGCGAGCACCGAGCGCGGCGAGAACGCCTTCTCCGACAGCCCCTCGGCGGTGAGCGCCTGCTTGATCAGAGAGAGCTGGTCGCTGGTGTCGAGGATCTGGAAGTCGCGCTTCAGATTCACCCGCTCGCCCCAGCGGCGCAGGAGGACCAGGGCGAAGCGGTGGAAGGTGCCGACGAAAGTGGGCAGGGGATAGAGGCCGAGCAGCTCCTCCACCCGCTCCCGCATCTCGGCCGCCGCCTTGTTGGTGAAGGTGACGGCGACGATGTTGCCGGGGTCGACCCCGCGCTCCTCGGCGAGCCAGGCGATGCGGTAGGTGATGACCCGGGTCTTTCCCGACCCCGCCCCGGCGAGGACCAGCTGCGGCCCGTCCCCGTGGGTGGCGGCGGCGATCTGGTCGGGGTTCAGCTCCCGTTCGAGGTCCAAGGCGGTGCGGCGCATGGCGGGGGGAAGTCTGGCTGACGGGAGGCGGGATAGCAAGCCGGGGAGGCGAGCGCTCCGAACCGGTCCGGGGGGACCAAAGTCCGCAGATACGGCCCAGCTCCCGAGACTTTGGGCCAGCGTAAGCAGATATGGCTCAGCTCCCGGGACTTTGGGCCAGCATAAGCAGATACGGCCCAGCTCCCGGGACTTTGGGCCAGCATAAGCAGATATGGCCCAGCTCCCGGGACTTTGGGCCAGCGTAAGCAGATACGGCCCAGCTCCCGAGACTTTGGGCCAGCGTAAGCAGATACGGCCCAGCTCCCGGGACTTTGAGCCAGCGTAAGCAGATACGGCCCAGCTCCCGGGACTTTGGACCAGCGTAAGCAGATATGGCTCAGCTCCCGAGACTTTGGGCCAGCGTAAGCAGATACGGCCCAGCTCCCGAGACTTTGGGCCAGAGTCCACAGATCCAGGCCTGCTCCGCGGCCGATCACCCGTCTTCGACGACGGTCCCTTGGTGGTACAGGATTTTCCAACCCTCGGCGGTGCGCCGCCAGATCGTTGCCCGGCGCGTTACCCTTTCCCCTTGCAGCAGGGTGTAGGTGAGGAGGTAGTTGTCGCGCGCGACCTCCAGGCAGTGGAAGTCTCTTGTCTCCCAGCGGTCCTCGATGGGATGCGCGTAGCGCTTCTCGAGAGTGTCCAGGACGTACTCGCGGCTGTAGCGGCGGCCGGACGCTCCGACTTCCCAGAAGGCCGGGTCCGTCATCGCCTCGAAATCACTTCGCCGGGTCCCGAATTCCGGCCGATGAAAGATCGGCTCCCTCTGGATGAGCTCGTTCAGGATGTCCAGTAGTTCGGCGGCGGTAACCAGCCGGGGTTCCATGTCCTTTTCTACCGCACCCGCATCCGCCATACCCCGCTGCCGTGCGGCGGGAGCTGCACCTTCCAGGCGCCGGAGCCTCCGCTGAGCGGGGGGACGCCGGGCGAGACGAAGTACGGGTCCGGGGTGCCGGGCACGTTGTAGGGGCCGGCCTCGATCGGGGTGTCCCCCAGGTTGTGGAGCACCAGCACGGTTTCGCCCGCTGCTCCCGGCGTGATGCGCAGGAAGGCGAGGACCGGGGTGGTCGCCGTGGCCGGGGTGAGGAGGGTGAGGCTCCCCTTGCGCAGGGCCACCGAGTTGTGGCGGGCACGGATCAGGAACCGGTAGTGGGAGAGAAGCGACTGCGGATCGGACGTCTCGGCGGCGACGTTCGTCTTTTCCTTGCCGGTGGCGAAGCCCTCCCAGGGTTTCCCGGTGGTGAAACCGGCGATCTCCGTGCCGTCCCAGGGCATGGGGGTGCGCTTCTGCTCGTCCGCCGTGCCCGGGCCGTTCGCGAGCCCCAGCTCCTCGCCGTAGTAGAGGAAGGGGGCGCCGGGAAGGGTGAGGAGGACGGCGGCGGCGCTCTTTTCCTTGCCGAGGTCGCCGCCCATCTCGGTGGCGACCCGGATCATGTCGTGATTGGTGAGGAACGGCGGGTCGATCGCGCTCTTGGGATAAAGATGTGCGATCTCGTCGAGCTTGGCGGCGATGCCGCCCGCCTGGCCGTCCTTGGCGCCCTGGACGATCGCCTTGGCGAGCGGGAAGTCGAAGCTCATCGGCAGCTCGGTGCCGCCCCCGTAATAGGCCGCGATGATCGGCGTTTCGGTCCAGTTCTCCCCCACCAACACGGCCTGCGGGTATTTGGCGCGGACGTGGGCGGCCAGCTCTTTGAGGAAGGCGTGGGTCTCCGGCGTGTCGACCTGCTGCTGGTCCGGGCCGTCCTCGATCAGGTGGCGGGTGGCATCGAGCCGGAAGCCGTCCACCCCGCGCGCCAGCCAGAGGTCGGCCAGGCGCTCCATCTCCTGGCGCACCGCGGGGTTCCGGAAGTTCAAGTCGGGCATGCCGCCCCAGAAGACGCCGTAGTAGTAGCCGCCGTTGCCCTGGTGCCAGGTGCGGTTCTTGCCGTCCGCCCAGGGCTGGATCCAGCCCGGATCGTCCGTCCGCCAGACGTACCAGGAGCGCTTGGCGGCGTCGGGACCGGAATTGGCATCGACGAACCAGGGGTGCTTGGAGCTGGTGTGGTTCATCACCAGGTCGACGATTACCTTCATCCCCCGCTTGTGGGCGGCGGCGAGGAGCTGGGCGAAATCGTCGTCGGTCCCGTAGTCGGGGTTGATGTGCTCGTAATCGGTGGTGTCGTAGCCGTGGTAGCTGGGAGAACGGAAGACCGGCATGAGCCACAGGGCGTCCACCCCGAGGTCGCCGAAGGAGTGGGGATTGCCGTCGTTCAGGTAGTCGAGCTTGGAAATCAGCCCCTGGAGGTCGCCCTTGCCGTCCCCGTTGCCGTCCTTGAAGCTGCGCACGAAGACCTCGTAGAAGACCGCCCCGCGCGCCCACTCGTTGTCCCCGCCGCCGGAGGCGGCCGGGGCGGGAGTCGGGGCTGGCGCCGCCGCGGGAGCGGGAGCCGCCTGCAGGGCGGGAAGCGGGCTGCCGGCGGAGACGGCGAGGAGCAGGACGAGGGAGGGCAGGGCTTGGGCTCGCATGGACGGTATCTTACAGGGGTAGAGGACCCGCATTCCGGTCGCCGTCGGTGGATCTGCGCGCGGCAGCTTAGGCAAGGCGACCTCCGGGCTACCTAATTTTCGATCCTATGCACTATGTAGGAAAGCCGGGAGTGTGGAAGGGGGGCCGTGGTAGGCTTAAGCACAATGATGCTCTCCTATTCGCTCAACGCTTCCTGAGAGATAACCGCGAACTCTGTCTCAGGAGTCTGGTTGAATTCGTAGACGACAAGATTTGTGCCAGGATGTCGAGCTGAGGGGACCAGCATCCCATCGTTGCCAAGCCATTGCGCCGCTCCTCCTATAAGCTGGCATATAGTGAAATCGAACCCTCGAGTTCTGTCTTCGCAATACCCACTTTTTTGAGATCCTCGCGACGACTTAGGTCCAGCACCGCCAGCAGCTTCACTTGAATCGAGTAGATTACCCGCTTCACGCGTGGGCGGTACGGTTCAAGCCCGAGCCGGTAATCGGCCTCGGCCAGCGCCGTCTCCCGTCGAAGACTTGTGTAGATTGCCGCCACGTCAGGTGGATTCCATCTCGCACCACGTGTGTTAGCACGATCAGGAGGATAGTCACCCAACATGTGTCTGTAGACAACGCCTTCAAACGGTATAACTTCAAATGACTGTAGCTGGTCGAGCAGATCGGGCGGGAAGATCAATGGCTACACCTCACACATATGCGCCATCACGTAACTGGTGGATGATAGTCATCACGTCAGACATCTTGCCTTGCTGAATCTTAGTGGCTGGCGTCTCACCTCCAAGCAGCTTATGAGGAGCAAACAACCAAAGGCGTGCCTCTTCAGGTGGAAAGAACTCTGCCAATTCGTCTAGCAACCACTCTAGAGTCAGGAGTCTCTCGAGGCGGCCCTGCTGGGGTTCAACCTTCCCTGTCTGCCAACGAGAGACCGTCTCAGGAGTGGTATCCAGTAACTGTGCCACTTCGCGAGCTTTGATCCCACCTCGCTCCTTGATGATCTCTATCCTCTTAGCGACTGCCGTGCCCATATTATGACCTTTCAAAGAATGTAATTACGCACCACGCCGCCGCAAGATCCGATGTCCTTCTGGGACCTCAGAGTAACTCGTGGCCGGCTGTACGCGTGAGAAGGAAGTCAGTGTCTGTCGCCAAGACTCAAGTCTCTTCCGCACCGGCTCCATCGACTTATCAAAATTGACCGCGCGAACGGCGCTATCCGCGAGCTTCGCGGCGCAATTCTGCATGGCGCTCGACAAGACAAGGATCGAAGACCAATCCGGTAGGGCTGGGACCCTCCTCGGAAAGCAACTGTTCGACAGTCTTATGGTCATTGCGAGCTAAGCGCCAAGGGAGTCGGAACTGGTCTTATGAGTCGAGGGGTCATGTCCACCGGCCAAGCTCCTTGACGTTGTAGTTGACGTTACCATAGACATTGTACTTGACGCAAGGAGTGTTTGCAGTGCCAGGAAGGCCCCCAGGGGAGCGCTTGGGCCGGCCTGGGCCTAGGACTCTCGCGGGAGTGCCAACTTGGCAGGTCCAGCCGAGCCACCCAGCAAGTCCCCCTGGGCGCATCGGCTCCACCGACCAGAAGTGCTGAAGAGTACCCGTACCGCCGGCTCAGACCGGAACCTTCCGCTCCGGGAAGGCCGTCGACCAATAGAGAACCTCGAAACTCTGGCGCAGGCCCTGCACCCAGAAGGGATCGGTCTGGAGCAACGCCTCGACCTCGGACTTGCTCGGAGCCTCGACGATCCAGACGGCTCCGATCGGAGCGGCGTCCAACTCCGGGCGAACGGAGCCCGCGACGAGAACGACCGACTGGTGCTGCTCCAGCCACTCGAGATGAGCCGGGAGGAACTGCTTGCGGAGAGGCAAGCGTTCCGCTCGATCGATGAACCGCACGATGAAAAGCATGGGTATTCTTCCTCCGGCCTAATCTTCCTCGTTCCTCGCCACCTGGATGTGGTTGACCCGCTGGTGGTCGTCGAAGTCCAGGTTGAGGCTCCAGTCCTCGTCCCAGGCGATCCAGATCGCCAGCCGGCCGTGGTCGGCGGCGCGGAGGACCTCGTAGCGCTTGCCGTAGATTTTTTCGACGCACTGGAGAGAACAACCCAAGGGGAGGCCGCGGCCGGTCCGGCCCAGGCGGCCGGTGGGCTTCTCGCCCCAGACGTCGATCTCCACCAGGCGCTCCGGCTCGCCCTCTTCGTTGCGGGTGCGGACGGCGAGCCTGTTGCGCCCCGGACGCTCCCAGACGTACTCGATCTCGGAAAATCCTGGCGGGGTGGGGGTCTTGTCGACGTGGTCGGGCGGGCCGTAGAGCCGCTGGACGTCGGCGAGCGTCTTGCGAGCGAGATCGATGCCGGCGAGAACGGTCTCCCGCTTGCCGTGCGCCCGCTTCTCCAGCGGCATCTCCTCGGCCGGGAGGAGCCGGGGGAGCACGAGGGAGACCACCAGGAGGGCGAGGAGAAACAGACGGCGGTGCCGGGCGGCCCTCATCGCTGGAAGTCCCGTACCATTTCCGCCAACCGGTCGAGCCCCCGTTCGACCTCCGCGAAGCTCGGCCCGAAGGAGAGGCGGACGTGCTGGTGGAAGCGGGAGAGGCGCTGGGCCCGGCGGTGGCCGGGGTTGACGTCGAAGAAGACGCCGGGAACCGAGATTACCTGGCGCTCCAGGGCGGTGCGGAAGAAGGCCATGCCGTCGGCGATCGGCGCCGGCAGGTTCGCCAGCGAGACGAAGCAGTAGAAAGTCCCGGCCGGATCGGGGTGGACGGTCATCCCCATGGCCCGGGTGCGCTCGAGCATCCGGTCGCGCTTGGGGAGGAAGGCGTCGCGGATGGCCTGGGTCTCGGCGAGCACGAGGTCGGGGTCCATGAGCGGGATCGCCGCCCGCTGGAGCGGTTTGGTGCCGCCGCCGTCCAAAAACGACCCGGCGCTCTCGACCGCCTCGATCACCTGCCGCGGCCCCACCGTCCAGGTCACCCGCCAGCCCGGATAGCGCCAGTTCTTGGTCAGGCCGTCGACGATCACCACCGGGTCGACGTCGACGTCCTCGACGTAGCGGGCGGCCGAGACCACCGGGCCGGGCTCCCCGGGACCGGGCTGCCAGACGTAGTGGGAGTAGAACTCGTCCAGGAGGAGCGTGCAGTCGAGCTCGCGGCCCACCGCGATCCAGGCGGCGAGCTCGTCCCCGGAGACCAGCTTGCCCATGGGATTCAACGGGTTCGAGAAGAGGAGGACCGAGAGGCCGCGACCCAGGACCTCGCGTTTGAAGTCGTCGGCGGTGAAGCGGTAGCCGGACTCGCGCGAGAGGAGGATGGGGATGGGGGTGACCAGGCGGAAAATGTCGAGCAGCTCTTCGTAGGCGGTGTAGTCGGGGAGGAAGTGGCCGAGGTTCACCCGGTCGAGCGAGGCCACGGCGCGGGTCAGGGCCGCCCGGCCGCCGCCCGAGATGGCGACGTTTTCCGCCGTGTACTGGGACGGCATCCCCCGCCGGTAGAGGCGGTTGTAGAGCGCGGCGACCGCCTCGCGCAGCTCCCAGATGCCGGGGACCGGCGCGTACTCATGGTCCGCCGGGTCGATCTCGATCGAATGGATGCGCGGCGGCGCCCCGGGGAGCGGTCCGGTCTCCGGCTGTCCCTGGCCGAGGTTCGCCCAGTCCGGGTGCCCGGACCGGTAGCCCCGCGCCTGGGCCTCCTTGGTGACGTAGACGACCCCCGTCCGCGGCACCGAGCGGAACGCCTGGAGGGTCGAACGGGCGGCCGGGACGACCGCCCCGGGGATGCCGGAGATACCGGGGGTGAGGAGGCTCATGGGGAAAGCTTACCGCGAGGGGCCGCCCTCCTCCTTCTTTTCCTCCGCCGCCGGCTTCTTCTCCTTCTTCGGCGGCTCGACGGGGAGCGGCTTCCGGGGCAACGGCTCGGGCCGCATCGCGGCGTCGTAGAGGAAGGTGGCGAGGACCACCGCGGCCTGCTTCAGGTCGTCCGGGCGCGCCCGGTCGTAAACGTCCAGGTTGGTGTGGTGGGTGCGGGTGTCGTAGTCGAGCTCGTCCTGGATGAACTGGAAGCCGGGGAGGCCGACGCGGTCGAACGACTGGTGGTCGGTGCCGCCGGTGGCGCGGAGGGTCACGGTGTCGGCCCCGAGGTCGTGGAGCGGCGCGAGCCAGGCCTCGAAGATCGGCCGCACAGAGGCGTTGTTCTCGGCGTAGATGCCGCGGATCTTGCCGCTGCCGTTGTCGAGGTTGAAGTAGGCGGCGAGCTTGCCATGCTCGGGCTTGACGGTGAGCGGCCAGGTCTCCTGCCGAAGCGATACCGGGAGCTCCTTCTGGACCGGATCGGTGGGCTCCGGGCGGCTCGCGAAGTGCTGCTGGACGTAGTAGTAGGAGCCCAGGAGCCCCTGCTCCTCGCCGGTCCACAGGGCGGCGCGGATGGTCCGCCGCGGTTTCGCCCCCACCGCTTTGAGGATGCGGACGGCCTCCATGACCACGGCGCTGCCGGCCGCGTTGTCGGTCGTCCCCGTGCCGCCGTGCCAGGAGTCCAAGTGGGCGCCGGCCATGACCACCTCTGCCGCCTTGTCGCCGCCGGGGATCTCGGCCAGGGTGTCGGAGGATTGGGCGCCCTCGGGATCGAAACGGGCGACGACGTCGATCTCGACCTCGACCGGGCGGCCGTCGTCCACCAGGCGCACCAGGCTGTCGAAGGTCTCGCTCTGCACCACCAGGCCGGGGACGCCGGGGGCCTCGCTGCCCGGCTCCCAGGAGCCGCGGCCGGCGACCCCCAGGATGCCGTTGCTGCGCGGGCTGGTCGAGATGGTGGCGAGCGCCTTTTCGGCGTTCAGGAATTCGGCCAGGGCCTTGCGGAGCTTGCGGCGCTGGAGCCCCCGGGTCCGGAAGTCGGGGCGGGGGCGGGGCAGCTCGTACTGGGCGACCTCCTGGAGCTTCGCCTCGTCGTAGCGCTTGACGTCACTCTCCGTCGACTCCTTGATCTCGCGCGGCTCGCCCAGGAGGAGGATCTTGCCGCCGAGCTTGCCCTTGTACTGGGCGAGGTCTTTTTCGGACTCGATCTTGGCCCGCACCACCGGCCCGCGGATGGGGCCCTGGGTTCCCGGCGTCCAGGCCTCGGGGATAGCGAAGAGCTGCGCCTCCCGCGGCGCCACCAGGCGGAGCGAGGCGTGGGTGTACGACCAGCCGCGGCCGAAGGGGTAGGGCTCCAGGTGGGCGTTGGCCAGGCCCCACTTGGCGAACTGCTGGCGCGTCCACTCGCTCGCCTCCCGGCCCTGTGCCGAGCCGGTGAGCCGGGGGCCGATGACGTCGGTCAGCTGGAACAGGGTGTCCATCACCTGGGAGCGTTCGAACCCCTCGGCGCGGATGCGGGTGATCATGTCGAGGTCGACCGCCTCCCCGGCGGCGGTACCGGTATTGCCGGTATTGGCGGCATGGCCGGCAGAGGCGGCGACCGCCGGCCCGGCGGGTACCGTGGGCAGGGCGAGGGCGGTGAGCAGGGCGACGGCAAGCGGTCTACGCATCGGTCTCGTCTCCTTGAGAGAGGTGGCACACCTATCACATCGGGGGCGGCGAGGCCACTGGCGGTAACTGCCGGCAAACTGCCGGCACGGCCTCGTTTGCCACCCCCCTCCCGGCCGCGATAGCATCCCCTGGCCTGCCCGCGGCCCGCCGCCGGCCCCGGGCCGCACCCAGTTGGTAGGCCGGACCCTGTTTCCCGCAAAGGAGAGCTCCGTGGATTTTGCCCTGACGTCCGAGCAGCGCGCCATTGCCGAGGCGGCGCGGGATTTCGCCCGCCGTGAGATCGACCCCATCGTCGAGGAGATCGACGAGAGCCAGCGCTTCCCCAGCGAGGTGATGGCGAAGGCCGGCGAGCTCGGGTTCCTCGGCATCCTCTTCCCCGAGGAGTACGGCGGCGCCGGGCTGGGCTATGTCGAGTACGTGCTCGTCGTCACCGAGCTCTCCAAGGTCGACCCTTCGGTGGGGATCAGCGTCGCCGCCCACAACTCGCTCTGCAGCAACCACATCTTCAAGTTCGGCAACGACGAGCAGAAGCGCCGCTGGCTCACCCCCCTGGCGTCCGGCAAGAAGATCGGCGCCTGGAGCCTGACCGAGCCCGGGGCGGGATCGGACGCTGCCGGCACCCGCACCCGCGCCGAGCGCGGCGACGGCGGCTGGATTCTGAACGGCTCGAAGACCTTCACCACCCACGGCAAGGTGGGCGACACCTGCGTCGTCTTCGCCGTCACCGATTCGAAGGGTCCCCGCCACCACAACATCTCCGCCTTCGTCCTCGACAAGGGGATGGAGGGCTTCCGGGCGGGGAAGAAGGAGAACAAGCTCGGCATCCGCGCCTCGGACACCTCCGAGGTCATCATGGAGAACTGCTTCGTCGCCGACGACCGGCTGCTGGGCGACGTCGGCGGCGGGTTCAAGCAGGCGCTGGAGATCCTCGACGGCGGCCGCATCTCGATCGCCGCCCTGGGGCTCGGCACGGCGCTCGGCGCCTTCGAGACGGCGCTCGCCTACACCAAGGTGCGCGAGCAGTTCGGCAAGGCGATCGCCGAGTTCCAGGCCATCCAGTTCGCCCTGGCCGAGATGTCGGTGCGCATCGCCGCGGCCGAGATCCTCACCCTCGCCGCCGCCGAGACCATGGACCGGGGCGGCAAGGTGTCGCGGCTCGCCTCGGAGGCCAAGCTCGCGGCCGGCGAGGCGGCGGTCTTCTGCTCCGAGCGCGGAGTGCAGATCCACGGCGGCTACGGGTTCATCAAGGATTACCGGGCCGAGAAGTACTTTAGAGACGCCAAGATCTGCACCATCGGCGAGGGGACGAGCGAGATCCAGCGCCTGGTGATCGCGCGGCATCTCATGAAGGGCCATTGATGCCCGCCGCGGTCCTCGGGGCGGCGGCGGTGGAGCGCGCCCTGGCCGACCTGGTCCCCCGCCTCCTCGCCCGCGAGCCGCGGGCGGTGGCGCGGGCCATCACCCTGACCGAGGACGGCGGGCCGGCGCAGCGCGAGCTGATCGGCCGCATCTATAAGGACACCGGCCGCGCCCGGGTGGTCGGCATCACCGGCCCGCCCGGCGCCGGCAAGAGCACCCTGGTCGACCGCCTCATCCGCCTCTGCCGCCACCGCGGCGAGACGGTCGGCGTCCTCGCCGTCGATCCCACCAGCCCGTTCTCCGGCGGCGCCCTCCTGGGCGACCGCATCCGCATGCAGGGGCACGCGACCGATCCCGGGGTCTTCATCCGCTCGATGGCGACGCGCGGCAACATGGGCGGCCTCGCCCGCGCCTCCCGCGACGCCGTCGACGTCCTGGATGCCGCCGGCTTCGACTGGGTCCTCCTGGAGACCGTGGGGGTGGGCCAGGACGAGGTCGACGTGGTGAAGAGCGTCGACACCGTCGTCGTCGTCACCGTCCCCGGCCTGGGCGACGACATCCAGGCGATCAAGGCGGGAATCCTGGAGATCGCCGATGTCTTCGTCCTCAACAAGGCCGACCGCGAGGGGGTCGACCGGGCGGTGCGCGACCTCCAGATGATGCTGTCCTTGGGCGAGCACGGCGACTGGGTACCGCCCATCTTGAAGACCGTCGCCAGCCGGGACGAGGGGATCGCCGAGCTGGTGGCGGCGGTCGAGGCGCACCGCAGCTGGCTCCAGGAGAGCGGCGAGCTGGCCCACCGGCGGCGTTCGCACCTCAGGCTGCGGGTCGAGACGATTCTCAAGGAGCGGGTGGTGGCGACCGCCGACCGGGTGCTGGGGGTCGACCGCGAGGTCGAGCGCGGCTTTACGCAGCATGCCGACCCCTACCGGGTGGCCGACCGGTTGTTCCACGGGGTGGTCGAGGAAGAGAGCCGGAGCCAGGCGGGAAGGAGCGAGCCATGATCCGGTCGGTCGATCACATCGGCATCGCCGTCACCTCGATCGCCGAGGGGAGGAAGCTCTACGAGGCCATGGGGCTCCACGTCGAGGCGATCGAGGAGGTGCCGGCGGAGGGGGTGCGGGTGGCGTTCATCCCTCTGGGCCCCCTGGGCGGACCCCGCATCGAGCTCCTGGAGCCGACCTCGCCGGACTCCCCCGTCGGCAAGTTTCTCGCCCGGCGCGGCCCCGGCATCCACCACGTCTGCCTGGCGAGCGACGGTCTCGCCGGCGACGACGCGGCGCTCCGCCAAGCCGGCATCGAGCTCCTGCGCCCGGAGCCCACCCGGGGCGCCGGCGGCGCCCGGGTGCAGTTCGTCCACCCGAAGAGCGCCGGAGGCGTGCTCTTCGAGCTGGCGCAACCCGGGGAACCGCCAGGAGAACCCGAGCCATGATCCGGCCCGGGGCCATCGTCATCGTCCACCTGACCAACCCGACCGAGAAGCTCTGGGGGGTCCTCTACGACCTGGGGGTGGCGGGGGTGACGGTGCGCGCCATCAACCTGTCGAGCTTCGACGACTGGATGAGCCAGGCGGCGCGGCGGGTCGATCAGACCCTGGGCCTCTCGACCCTGTTCGTCCCCCTCTTCCGGGTCGAGCGGATCTTCCTCGACGAGCCGGTGGGGGCGGTCGAGAGCTACCGCGAGCGCTTCGGCCGGCGGGTCGGGGTGTCGGTCGAGGCCTATCTCGGCCTCCCCGAGGGAGACCCCGAGCACGAGGCGCCGCCCGAGATCCCCTCGTAGCGCTTCCGAAACTTGACATCACAGTCTGTGATCTCAAGTCGGCAAGCTCCGTAGCGCTAGAACTGCACGTGATCGAGGTAGAACGCCGAGACCTCGACGTTCTTCGACACGATGTCGGCCGCCAGCTGGGGGGTGAGGACGAACTGCCCGGCCCGTTCCTTGCCCGGGGTCATCAGGAGCAGCTCGCAGGAGCCGATGCCGGGGTGCTTGTCGCGGAGGCGCAGGAGGGCGGTCGCGCCCACCGCCAGGGAGCGGAAGACGGCCCCCTCGGAGTTGGTGGTGACCTCGATCAGCGGCCGGTCGCCCGACGTCCCCTGGTAGATCTCCACCTCCTCGACCCCCTGGGAGTGGAAGAACTGCTGCAGCTCGGTGATCACGTCGGCCTGCGCGAAGGGCTTGCGGGTCGCCGTCGAGAGGTCGAGGAAGCCGGCCTTGGTCTTCGACAGCACGCCGGGGACCGCCGAGGCGCCGTTCGTGCCGTTGTGGGTCTCGCGCCGGGCCTGGGGCAGCGGGCGGGGGACGGCGGTCTTGTTCTGGATCAGGTCGGCCAGGGTCTTCTTGGGAGCGGGCGCGGGCTGGGCCTGCTGCGGCGCCTGGTGGGTGTCGTCGATCACCACCGCGCTGCCGTAGTCGTTGACGTTGGCCTGGTCGGTCCGCGCCACGTCGATCTTCTTGGCGGGAACGAACGTCTCGGTGCCGTTGGGGAGGATGATGACGGCCCGGTCGCCGGAGATCGTGTATTTCTCCTTCGACTGGATCGACGAGCCATCCTTCAGGAAGATGGTATAGGCGAAGAGCGGGCTGACGCTCAAGAGGGTGAGAACGGTGAGAAGCGAGCGGCGCAGGTTGCGCATGAATGCCATCCCTTCCTTCGGTGTCGACGACTCGGGTTCCAGAGCAGCTCTGCTATGATACCTCGCCACCGCCGCGACGGAGCGATTTTCGCCCCTTGAACACCTCCCCCAGCCCCGGCCTCCTCCTGCTCGAAGACGGCTCCGTCTTCGAAGGCGATGCCGTGGCCGCTGGCACCCGCTTCGGCGAGGTGGTCTTCAACACCTCGATGACCGGCTACCAGGAGGTGCTGACCGACCCCTCCTACCGCGGCCAGATCGTCGTCATGACCCAGCCGCACATCGGCAACTACGGCACCGCTCCCGAGCTTGCCGAGTCCGGCCGGCCGTGGGTCGAGGGATTCCTCGCCCGCCGCTTCACCGCCGTCCCCTCCGGCCAACACCAGGAGGAGGGGCTGGTCGCCTACCTGCGCCGCTCCGGTGTCCCCGCCCTCGAAGGGCTGGACACCCGCGCCCTGGTGCGCCGGCTGCGCGACCGAGGGGCGATGCGGGGGGTGCTCACCACCGAGCGCTCGGACGTCGACCGGCTCGCCGCCGAGCTCGCCGACTTCCCCACCATGACCGGCCGCGCCCTGGTCGACGAGGTCACCTGCGTCGAGCGGTACGAGCTGCCGCCGATGCCGCCGATGCCGCCGATGCCGCCGATACCGCCGATACCGCCGCCCGAGGGTGCCCGGCCGCGCTGCCACCTGGCGGTCTACGATTTCGGAATCAAGCGGAACATACTGCGCTCCCTGGTGGAACGCGGCGCGCGGCTCACCGTCCTGCCGGCCCGCACCCCGGCCCGCGACTGCCTGGCCCTGGGGGTCGACGGCGTCGTGCTGTCGAACGGACCGGGCGATCCCGAACCGCTCACCGGCATCATCGAGGCCGTCCGCGAGGTGATCGACGCCGGCCTCCCCACCTTCGGCATCTGTCTCGGCCACCAGCTCCTCGGCCTCGCCCTGGGCGGCTCGACCTTCAAGCTCGGCTTCGGTCATCACGGCGGCAACCAGCCGGTCCAGAACCTCCTCTCCGGCAAGGTGACGATCACCAGCCAGAACCACGGCTTTGCGGTCGCCCCGGACTCGCTGCCCCCGAGCTGCCGGGTGACCGAGGTCAACCTGAACGACGGCACGGTCGAGGGCTTCGACGTCGTCGGCCGGCCGATCTTCTCGGTCCAGTACCACCCCGAGGCCGCTCCCGGCCCGCACGACGCCTCCTACCTCTTCGCGCGTTTCCTGGAGACGCTGGCCCCGCGGGAGCGGGGTTGAACGACCCGGCCTCCCAGGCCCCGCTCGCCGGCCCGCTCTCCTGGGTCATCGCCTGGCGCTTCCTGCGCGGCCCGCGGAGCCGCCTCCTCGGCGGCACCGCCCGCTCGGCCCTCCTCGCCACCGCTCTCGGCGTCACCGCCATGGTCATCGCCATGGGGCTGATGAGCGGCTACCGGGAGGACCTCCAGAGCAAGCTCATCCGCGGCAACGCCGCCGTCCTCGCCTATCCGGTGGGCAACAAAGGGGTCCGCCTCGATTCCAAGAAAGAGAAGGCCCTCCTGGCCCTGCCCGGGGTCTTGAAGATCGGCCGGGTCGCCTACGGTCAGGGATCGCTCGCCAGCTCGGCGCGGCCGCGGGGGGTGTCGGTGGTGCTGCGCGGTATCGATCCCGGGGGCGGCCAACTCACCGCCGGTCCCGACCAGCTCCGCCCCGGCCCGGACGGCATCCCGCGCACCGTCCTCGGGGCCGACCTGGCCAAGAAGCTCGGGGTGAAGCCGGGGGACACCCTGCGGCTCGTCGCCTCGGGCTACGCCGCCGACCGGCCGCGCTTCCGCTACCAGAGCTTGAAGGTGGCCGGCACCTTCGCCACCGGCTTCGCCGAGTTCGACCGCACCTGGGTGCTCCTCGACCGGCCGCGGGTCGAAAGCCTGCTCGGCAGCGAGCTGGCGGTCGACCTCCTGGAGTTCACCCTGCGCGACCCGGCCGCGGCGCCGAAAACCGCGGAGGCCATCTCGACCGTCCTCAGCCCGGACTTCGTCGTCACCGACTGGCAGCAGTTGAACCGCGAGCTCTTCACCGCCTTGAAGCTCCAGCAGGTGGCCCTCTTCCTGGTGCTCGGCCTCATTGTCCTGGTTTCGACCTTCAACGTCGCCTCGACCCTGGTGGTCCTGGTGCGCGAGCGGATGCGCGACCTGGGCGCGCTCGGCGCCCTGGGGCTGTCGCCGGCGCGGCTCTCTCGGGTCTTCCTCTTCTATGGCGGTCTCTTAGGCGGCCTCGGCACCCTCCTCGGCGTCGCCCTCGGCTGGACCACCTGCTGGGTCTTGACCACCTTCCAGCTCATCCACTTCGATTCCGAGGTGGCGGCCATCTACTTCATCAGCTCCGTCCCCTTCCGGGTCCGCCCCCTGGACCTCCTGGCCGTCGTCGTCTTCGCCCTCCTCGTCACCCTCTTCGCCTGCTGGTTCCCCGCCCGGCGGGCCGGGAAGGTCGAGCCGGCGGTGGCGTTGCGGTACGAATAGGCGTCCCCCCGATTGCCAGCGCTCCCCCGAGCGCGTACCATCCCCGGAAGCTCGCTCGACCCTTTCATGAAGCGCTCCACTTCTCGCCGGGACCTCTGGGCCTCCCTGCTGCCGACCGCCGGGGCGGTGCTGGCGCTCGTCGTGATGGCGCGCTTCCCCCCGCTCGCCTTCGGTCCCGGGCGGACCGACCCGGGCCTGCTGGTGATCCTCGTCCTCGCCGGGTCCGCCGCGGCCTGCCACCGGCCGCCACTGGGCGGCGCGACCCTGGGGCTCGGGGCGGTGGTCCTGCCCTCGGCGCTGCTCCTCTCGGGGGCGGTCCCCACCGCCTGCCTGGCCGCCGCGGCGTTCCTCATCGCCGAGCTCCTCCACCGCCTGGTGCGCCGCAGCTCCGCCGTTCAGCTCCCCGAGCGCCGGCGCCTCGTGCGCTCGCTCGAAAGCACCGGTCGCGCCGCCTTGGCCGCCCTGGGCGCCGGCCTCGCCTGGGGGCTCGCGCTGCGACGGTTGCCGGCGGCGCCCGCGGACGCGGCGCGGAGCTTCGAGATCGCCGCCGCCTGGGGGCTCGCCGCCTACCTCCTCCTCTGGATCGGCCTGGAGGCCGCGGACCGCAAGATCCGCCGTCCCGACCGCCCCCTCCTCCCCGGGCCGCTCCTCCTGCCGCCGCTCCTCGACGCCTGGGGCTGGGCCGTGGGCACCGCCGCCGCCCTCGCCGGCCGCGCCGCCGGCTGGGGCGTCGGAGGCCTCCTCCTCGTCGGCCTCGCCGCCCTCGCCCTGGAGTCGGCCCGCAACGCCCTCCTCTCCGAGCTCTCGGACGAGCGGATCGAGGATCTGGAGCGGGTGCGCAAGGCGGCGGAGAAGGTCGTCGGCACCGGCCAGGAGATCGCCGCGGTCATCGAGCAGATCCGTGACGAGTGCGGCAACGTCGTCCCCTTCCACTGGTTCCAGTTCGAGCTGCACTCCCCGGGGAGCCCGGCGAAGAGCTGGTACTCCGGTCCCAAGGGGGAGCTCCTGCCCGGGGCGCCGGAGCCGGACCGCCGCCCGCCCTCCCTCCCCGGGGTCCACCGCCGCACCCCCTGGCAGATCCTCGAACGCGACCTGCGTTCGGACGGCGTCTCCCTCGCCCGCCTGCGCCTCTGGTGCGACCCCCGCCTCCTGGAGGAGGCCGCCCTCGGGCTCCTCGACCGGCTCCTGCCGCAGATGGCCGACTCGATCCACCGCTCGCTCCTCGACCGCGAGGCCCGCGAGGACCCGTTGACCGGCGTCGTCGTCCGCCGGGTCCTGGAGCGCCGCCTGCGCGAGGTCCACGCCCGCTGCCTGGAGGAGGGGGGGACGATGGCGGTCCTCCTCTGCGACCTCGATTTCTTCAAGCGGATCAACGACACCTACGGCCACGGGGTGGGCGACGAGGCGCTGATCGCGGTGGCCCAGATCCTCGACGCCTCGCGCCGCGACACCGACCTCTGCTGCCGCTACGGCGGCGAGGAGTTCACCCTCCTCCTCGAAGCGACGGACGGCGCCACGGCCCTGGCCATCGCCGAGCGCCTGCGGCGAACGGTCGACGCCCTGGAATTCATGGCCGGCGAGCACCGGGTGCCGCTCGCCCTCTCGGTAGGGGTGGCAGCCTTCCCCGAGCTCCACATCAAGACCGCCAGCGAGCTCCTCCTCTTCGCCGACGGCGCCCTCTACGAAGCCAAGCGCCGCGGCCGCAACCGCTGCCTCCTCGACATGGGCCAGGGCCGCTACCGCGCCCCGGACGGGGAGGTGTTGACCGCGGAGGATCTGCCGCCGGTGCAGGAGCCGCCAAGGATCTTCGCGTAGTTTGCCGCTCGACTTACGCCAGAGACCCCGGTACTATATAAGAGTCAAGCCGGAGGACCCGGATGCTCGTCTACCTACAAACCGACCTCTTCGCCTCTCCCGCCCAGACCCTGGTCAATACGGTCAACACCGTGGGCGTCATGGGGAAGGGGATTGCCAAGAGCTTCAAAGAGCGGTACCCCGAGATGTTCCGGGAGTACAAGCAGCGCTGCGATCGCGGGGAGCTCCGGATCGGGACGCTCCTGCTCTGGCGGGGAGCGGACAAGTGGGTCCTGAACTTCCCGACCAAGACCACCTGGCGTCTCCCGTCCACTCTCGCCTACGTCCAGGCCGGCCTCGAGAAGTTCGTGGCGAGCTACGAGGAACTGGGGATCACCTCGATCTCCTTCCCGCCCCTCGGCTGCGGCAACGGCAACCTCGATTGGGAAGAGGTCAAGCCGGTGATGGAGTCGTACCTCCGGGACTTGCCCATCCAGGTTTATGTCCATGATCGGCATGTGGCGCCGGATTTTATCCCCGAACATCTGGAGAAGGTACCGCCGGCGGCCGACTTCCGGCATTTCCTGGACGATATCCGGGCCCTGACCGTCGCTCGAAATCCAGCGTTCGAGACTTTAGACCGCGGCTCCCGGTTCACCGCCTCGCTCCATGAGAACGGCGATCTAGAGATTTGCGATGCAGACCGACACGAGAAGATCCCTCACGAGGAGATCGAGACGGCTTGGTCGGCTCTTCAGGCTGGATTGTTGACCGCCGATCAGCTGAGCGGCGGGGCCACCCGGCGCCAAGATGAGTATCTGTTCGGTCTCCTGTCCCGGCTTCCCTATGTGCAGGCGGCCCCCGTTAAGCATCTCCGCCGGAACCTCTATGAGCACGGCCACGGCCTGTTCTTCCGGCAACGCCTGCCTTCCCTGCACGTCGAAGCCAGGCGCGAGAAGGTTCAGCGCAAGCTGTGGGCCTGACGCAACAACGGGCCGAGCGTCACGTCGCGGAGTGGTCGGAGAGGCTGAGCGCGTCTCCGCAGAATGCAGAATGGCCGTCGCAACTCTTCCATGCCGCACATGTGACGACGGCGGCACAGATCCTCCGTTCTGGATACCTGTCCTGCCGGAGCGGACTATCCGCCATCGACCATGACGTCGCGAATCAGGGGGCTCTGCACAACAACCCGAAAGCGCATGACTTTGCCCGGCTCTACTTCAGACCCAAGAACTATTTCCATCTGAAGACGGAGGGCATCAAATGCCGGGACGATCCGTACAGAGACCGGCAGCATATGTCGGTGCCCGTCATGCTCGCCTTTGATGCCGTATCCATCTTGACCCTTCCGGCCGTAGAGTTCTCGAAGGGCAAGTATTCCAAGCGCCAGCCAACCGGCTCCGATGATCGCTTCTTCGACGGTATTTCCATGGAGCGGGTCTATCATGATGCCGTTCCGAGCGATGAGGAAAAGGAGTCCATCCAGGATGCCAGGATGGCCGAGGTGCTCGTCCCCGGCCGGCTGCCGCTCTCGCCGCACCTCCGCTCCGTAATCTGCCGTACGCCGCTCGATCGGCGTACGCTCCTCCATCTGCTCGGAGGAGGCGCGGAAAGCCTTCGGGAGCGGATCACGGTTGAGCCGGTGCGTGCCTCGGTTTTCCTGCACTACGGCCTCTATCTCACCCGTGCCGATCTCAGTGCCTCGGGGTTGCGCCTCGATTTCCATCCTCCGAGAGGTCGCGTGCCGACATCGCTCAAAGTCCGGCTCACCAACCGCTCTCCAGGACAGCCTCCCGACAACTATGACCTCACGATCCCGAGCGAGCCGAATGTGACGATCAGTTCGATTCCCGCCACGCCGGAGAACTGCTGGGAGATCGAGATCGAGGACGTGCTCGCCTTCCACGCGCCGATTCCATGGCAAACTTCGGTGCTGCGCTGAAGGAACGTTTATAGCAATGCAGATCATGGCCTCGCCACTCCGGCCTCACGACGCGAATGGGAACCGGTTGGATATGAGCGAAGATCGCCAGCGTCTTGGCTTCTCTCGCAGGTGGTTACGCGTGCTATCCTCAAGCGTGAGAGCAGGCTGCTGGAACAGGCGGATGCCATGGGCCTCGTGCCGGAGTCTCTGGAGGTCCTCCTGCGAGAAGAACGCTAGCATGCACTGAGTGAGGCGGAGTCTGGCCCCGAGATCCAGGTTGTTCAGGCACAACGCCGCCGGCCCCAAATCTCAGAAGACTGGACCGCAAAGCGATGACAAAGAACAAGACCAACTCAATCAACCTAATTGGCGCCTCTGGGTTTCCCTACCAAATTAGAGTGCAGCATGAAGTAGAGGTTCATTCAGAAAGGCACGGCTGGGCAGTAGTCGCACCGGAACTGCGATGGACGGATGCCTCTACTGGTAGCGACGGCTATGCCGATCTAGTTGTGGAGAAAGACGATACGCGATTGATATTGGAGTGCAAGAAGGCCAAGGAGTCCCCCAAGTGGGTCTTCCTCATCCCAAGGCATAAGTGGCAGGAAGAGGGCGGCCTTAGTTCCGCAACGAACGCACGGCTCTTCTGGACAAGCCATGAAGAAATGGAGGGATGGGCAGACATCAAGGTGGCGCCCACCTCATTTCGCTCTGCGTACTGCGTCATCGATCGCAAATTGGATCAAGCCAATTACATGCTGGAGAAAATATGCAATAGCCTACTCCTTTCGGTCGAATCCGTAGCGCGCCAAGAACTCAAAACCAAAAACAGACGCAGCATAGGATTCTTCATCTTCTACGCAGCCGTGATCGTCACGAATGCCGAGCTTGAGGTATGCCTTTTGGATCCAGAGGACATAAATCTCCACAGCGGCACCGTAGAACATGGAACCGAACCACCGGGATGCCTCAGGGAGGTTCAATGGATAAGATTCCAGAAGTCGCTCTTCAGTACTGCTCGATCTCCGGCAGCAGACAACCTTAAGGGAGTAAATGTACAGGATGAGCGCACAGTTTTCGTAGTACGAGGGGATTCATTGGCTTCGTTTCTCGAGAATTGGAATGCGCGAAACACAGATTTCGTCCAGTCTTGGTTACAGGTTAATCCGAGGTAACGGGGCACCAAGGGATCAGGAGTGCCCGGACTGACTAGGACCTCCTGCCAGGTCATGGCCTCGGAGTGCGCGAGCTTCTGCCGGACCTCCTCCAGCTTGGCCGTTTCGATCCGGTGCCAGCCGAAGGGGCGACCATCTCCAGTGTCGAGACACGCCACGCCGGGGTGAGCCGTATCGGGTCTGTAGGGACCAGCGACTTCGGCTCCTTGGACACGGCAGCCGTCGCTCTTCCCTCACCGCCCCATTCCTGCTACTCTCCTCGCATTGGGAGGAACGTCCTCCCACCCGATTCAAGCGGGGCCGGCCCGAGTTGGAGCTCGAACCGACCCCTGACCACGCAGAGGAGAGAGCCTCATGCGCAGCTCCCACGATGTTACCAGTGTCCCCGCCTCACCCCTCGACAACGCCTTCGCCCCCGCCTACCTGGCCCGTCTGCGCGAGCAGGACGACGTCCTGACCGCCGCCGAAGCGGAGCTCGCCGGTCCCTGGAAGATTGAGCCCGTTCCCGGCAAGCCTGGGGCGGTCGCCATCCTTCGGCTTTGGGAGGATCTGGCGATCGGCGATCCTCCCGTCGCCGTCCTCTGGCACCTGGAGACGGCGCGGCTCCTCTCCGTGCTCCTTCCGGTGCTCGACCGCGAGCCGCTCTTCCATATAGAGGAAGGGGCGGCTTCGGAGGGCTACCCCCTGGTCGCGGTGTATGGCGAGCAGGGAGCCCAGGTCGCCGGTTGGTTCGACCGCTATGAGCCGCGGTGGGCCGAGGGGCTCCATCTGCTGGAGGCGATCGTCCGCTCGCCTCTCGCCCTCGCCACCCTGCTCGAAGCGGCCGGTCCGGGTGCAGAAGAGCCGGTTGGCCGCATCCGCGCTCGGCATCAGCAGCAGACGTAAGGAAGACGCAACGGGGGGGCGGAAGCGGTCGGTCTATGCCGCTTCCGTCTCCTCTGGCCCAAAGTCTCGGGAGCTGGGCCGTATCTGCTTACACTGGCCCAAAGTCCCGGGAGCTGAGCCGTATCTGCTTGCGCTGGCCCAAAGTCCCGGGAGCTGAGCCATATCTGCTTACGCTGGCCCAAAGTCCCGGGAGCTGAGCCGTATCCGCTTACGCTGGCTCAAAGTCTCGGGAGCTGGGCCGTATCTGCTTATGCTGGCCCAAAGTCCCGGGAGCTGGGCCATATCTGCTTACGCTGGCTCAAAGCCTCGGGAGCTGGGCCGTATCTGCTTACTCTGGCCCAAAGTCTCGGGAGCTGAGCCGTATCTGCTCGGGGGGCCTATTCCCGCCCTTCCCGAACCACCGGCAGGCTGAGCCGGATGAGGACCGACAGCACGGGGCGGTCCTTGTCGTGGGCTTCGAGGACCAGCTCTTCGAGGACGACCAGCTGGGGCAGGCGGCGCAGGCGGTCGAGGAAGGCCCCGACCTGGGCGAAGGTGGCTCCCTCGATCCGGATCGACACCGGCCAGAGGTCGACCGAGCCGTTCGGCGCCGCCTTCGAGCCGGTCCGGTAGTCCTGGACCCGGAGCTGCAGATCTTTGAGCGCCGAGCGGATCTGCCCCTGAAGCTTGGTCAGCTCGGCGCGCGGGGCCACCCGCTTCAGGAGGTCGTCGCTCCCGGCCTGGGTTGGCGGACCCAGGTAGGGGAGAACGATCGAGAAGGCGTCGTAGCCGTCCTCCCCCGTCCGGGCGGAGACCAGCTTGGGTGGGCCGAAGGAGGGGACCTTCTCCTTGGCCAGGCGCTCGACCAGCTCGGCCGCCCCGCTGGAGCTCCAGGAGGAGCCCTCCAGAGTGGCCGACTGGGCGTCGAACGTGACGTAGCGGAGCCAGAGGAGCTGAGGGAGGGAGTCGGAGACCGCCGCCAGCAGGTAGACCCCGGCCTCCTGCCGGTCGCGGAGGACCTCCAGGCTGCGGACCGGCGCCGCCGGTTTCGCCGGTTTCGCCTCGGTGGCGGAAAGCCGACCGGACGAGACGACCGGGAGGAGGAGGGCTCCCCAGACGACACAGCAGTACCACTTTCTGAAGGACACGCCCCAAGCTTAGTGGAATTCCGCGTCCGCGGGGGTATGTCTTGTAGACTTGACCTTGAGGAGGTGCACATGCAGATCCGGCTCACCGCGGTCTTCCGCCAGGTTCCCGAGGGATACATCGGCTTCGTCGAGGAGCTTCCTGGTGCCAACACGCAGGGGATGACCCTGGAGGAGACCCGGGCCAACCTGGAAGAGGCCGTCGCACTTGTGCTCGACGCCAACCGCGTGCTCGCGGAAGAGGAGCTGCAGGGGGTGGAAGTCATCCGCGAGCCCCTGAAGCTGACCGCGTGAAGCGGACCGATCTCCTGAGACACCTGCAGAACCACGGTTGCGAGCTTCTTCGCGAGGGCGGCGATCTGCAAGGACCTCGAAATCTCCTCCCCTCTTCTGTAGACCCTTTGCCGCCCCACCCCACGGGAACCGGAGTCCCCCCCCTCGGCGCGGGTCCCCCGGGGTAGACTCCCCTTGATGCCAATCGCAATCATCGGTGCCGGGGCGTGCGGGCTGGTCGCGGCGAAGAAGCTCCTCGACCAGGGGCTGACGCCGGTCGTCTACGAGGAGAACCCCGGTCTGGGGGGCAACTGGCGCTTCGGCGCGCCGGGCTCGGCGGTCTACCGCTCGACCCATCTCATCTCGTCGAAGCGGCGGACCGAGTTCCGCGACTTCCCCATGCCGGCGGACTGGCCGCCCTATATCGGCCACGAGCAGGCCCTGGCCTACCTCACGAGCTATGCCGAGCACTTCGGGCTCCTGCCCCACATCCGCTTCGGCACCCGGGTGACCCATGCCACCCACCGCTCGCAGTCGGGCTGGCGGATCGAGACGGCGGACGGCGAGAGCGCCGAGTACGGCGCCCTGGTGGTGGCGAGCGGCCACCACCGCGACCCCTTCCTCCCCAGCTGGCCCGGCACCTTCTCGGGGCAGCTCCTCCACTCCCACGCCTATCGGGAGCCCGAGCCCTTCCGCGGCCGGCGGGTGCTGGTGGTGGGGGCCGGCAACTCGGGGTGCGACATCGCGGTCGAGCTCGCCGCGGTGGCGGGGCGGGTCTTCCATTCCACCCGGCGCGGCTACTGGTACGTCCCCAAGTTCCTCTTCGGCCAGCCGGCCGACGAGGTGGGCGACCGCCTGCGCCGGCTGGGAGTGCCGGCCCGGCTCTTCCAGGTGATCTCGCGGCTCTCCGCCGAGCTGGTGCTCGGCCGCCCCGAGCGCTTCGGCCTTCGCCGCCCTGATCACGCCCTCTTCGAGACACACCCGATCGTCAACTCGCAGCTCTACTACGCGATCGGCCACGGCCGGATCACCCCGAAGCCGGACGTCGCCCGTTTGGACGGCCACCAGGTCCACTTCGAAGACGGCGCGGTCGAAGAGGTGGACAGCGTCCTCTGCGCCACCGGCTACCGGCTCTCCTTCCCCTTCCTCGACGACTCCGACCTGAACCTCAAGGACGGCCTGCCGGTCCTCTACAAAAACATCTTTCATCCGCACCTGCCGGACCTCTTCTTCCTCGGCCTGATCCAGCCCAACAGCGGGCTCTGGTTCATGGCCGAGCTGCAGGCCGAGCTGGTCGCCCGCGCCCTCTCCGGTCCGGCCAAACGCCTGGCCGCCGCCATCGAGGACCGGCAGGCGACCGGCTACTTCCACTACCTGAAGAGCCCGCGCCACCACCTGGAGGTGGACTACCACCTCTATGCGCGGGACCTGAAGCGCCTGCTCCGCCTGGCGCCCGGGCGATCCCCGGGGAGATTCTGGCGGCGAGCGACCGCTTGAATGGGATCGACCGAAAGGACAGGACACCATGGAATCCTCCATCTTCATCACCGGCGCCGCTTCCGGGATCGGCCGGGAGACGGCCCTGCTGTTCGCCGAGCGGGGTTGGCGGATCGGCCTCTACGACGTCAACCCGGCGGGATTGGAACCGCTGCGCGACCAGATCGGCGCCGCGCGGGCGCTTTTGGGCGCCCTCGACGTGCGCGACACCGCGGCCTACCGCGAGCGGGTGGCCGAGTTCGGCCAGTGGACGGGGGGGCGCCTGGACGCGCTCTTCAACTGCGCCGGCATCATGCGCATGGGGCCATTCGGGGAGGTGCCGATCGAGGAGCATGTGCGCACGGTCGAGGTCAACGTCATCGGCGTCATGAACGGCATCCACGCTTCGCTCGGCCTGCTCCGGGCGACGAAAGGGTCCCACGTCCTCACCATGGGCTCGGCCTCGGGGATCTACGGCGTCCCCGACCTCTCCTCCTACTCAGCCTCGAAGTTCTTCATCCGCGGGCTGACCGAGGCGCTCTCCTTGGAGCTCGAACGGGACGGCATCGTCGTCACCGACCTCATGCCGCTCTACGTCGACACCCCCATGGTGCGCACCCAGACCTACCGCGCCGGCTCGCTCGAGACCTTCGGCGCCCGCCTCACCCCGCGCCAGATCGCCGAGCTGGCCTGGAAGGCCATCCACGGGAAGAAGGTCCACTGGATGCCGGGAGCGCTCTTGAAGACCCTCAACTTCCTGGGCGGCGCTTTCCCCTTCGTCTCCCGGCCGACGATGAAGATCGTCAACCGCAGACGGGCGTCGGTCTAGGTCTAGGAGGGAGAGGGGATGCCCGGCTCGCCGGGCGGGGTGTCCGGAGCGGCCGTCTCCGCGGCCGGCCGGAGGGTGATCCGGTCGAGGACGCTCGCCACCGCCCGGGTCAGATCGCGCTCCAGGGCCGCGGCGGACTCCGCCGCGTAGGCGGGGGCGGCCGGCACGGGCTGGAGCCGGGCGAGCATCTGCCGCAGCCGGACCAGGGTCTCGGAAGGCGGGTCCTGGGGGTACGGGTAGACGAACTGGAAGAACTCGTGCGGCGCCAGGCCGAGCACCCGGCCGAGCTCGACGATGTGCTCGAAGCGGAGCTCCAGGGTCCCCGCGAAGAGCCGGCTCAGGTAGCTCCCGCCCACCCCCAGCTGCCGCTCGACGTCCCGGTTGCTCAGCCGGGCCGCCCGCATCAGCTGCTTCAGCACGTCGATGACATGCTGGGTCTCGGGGTCCATCACGGGACTGGAGTCTAGCAGAGCGGACCTCCCCGGCGGGGGCGCCGCAGCGCCCGCCGTTCCCTCCCGAAGTTGACGAATGCGAAGCGGTGATGTAAAAACGGTCGACGGTTCCCAGAAGTGGGAAAAGAGCACGGGAATCGCAGGGGCGGCATGGAAACTCGACGCGGAGAAAGGCAACGACGATGATCCGCCGGCACGCGACGATCTTCGCGACGGGGGAGGAGGAGGTGCGGGTGCCCCCCGGGTGCCTCGCCGAGCTCGGCCTGGCCGAGGGGGCGCGGGTGGTGGTCGAGGCGGCGCCGGGGCGGCTCCTCCTCACCCCCTATTGGGACGTGCAGGCGGTCCGCGCCGACCTCCACGCCATCGCGCGCGATCTCGCCGAGGTCGGGAGCCGGCTGCGGCGGGTGACGGGGCTCCTGCCCGAGCCGGCCGAACCCGCCGGGGCCGCCGAGGTGGGCGCCGACCTCCTGGGCACGCTCGAATGCCTCCTGGCCGACGACCTCGACCCCGCCCTCGCCAAGCTCCAGGACGCCATGGGCCTCCTCCAGGCGCCAAGCCCCGAAGACTCGCGTTGACTTCCTCCCCTGCCGCGTCCTACACTCTGCCGGCTCAAGTGGGGCCGTAGCTCAGTTGGGAGAGCGCTTGAATGGCATTCAAGAGGTCGAGGGTTCGACTCCCTTCGGCTCCACCAGTTTGATCCCTTCGTCCTGAAACACCCGGTGCCCGTTGCCGTCGACCGCCGACCTCGCCCTTCGACGCCGGACGGTCCTCTTCGCCGTCTTCTTCACCAACCTGCTGTCGCTCGCCTGCCAGGTCCTCTGGGTCCGTAAGCTGACCTTCCTCTTCGGCTCGACGGCCGGAGTGTTCGCGACCGTCCTCGCGAGCTTCCTCCTCGGCCTCGCCCTGGGCGCGGCCGTCGCCGGCCGCGCGGTCGACCGCCTGGCGCGGCCCTGGCGGCTCCTCGGCCTCCTCCTCGCCGGCCTCGGTCTCTACTGCGCGGCGAGCCTGCCGCTCTTCGACCTGGCGCGCCGGCTCTACCTCGGGCTCTTCCCGGCGAGCCTCGCCCCGCTCTCCGCCGCCGTGGGGAAGCTCGCGGTGGTGCTCGTCACCCTCCTCCTGCCGACGATGGCGATCGGCGCCGTCTTCCCGCTCGCCGTGCGGCTCTACCGCGGCGCCCGGGGGAGACTGGGGGGCGACCTCTCCCTGGTCTACGCGCTCGACACCCTGGGCGCCGCGACCGGCGCCGTCCTCGCTGGCTTCCTTTTCGTCCCCAGCCTGGGCCTCCTGACCTCGACCCTCCTCCTCGGCGCCCTCGCCGTGGCCTTCGGCCTCTCTCTTCTCTTCCGTGGCGGTGAGCCGGAGGAGGACAGGAAAACGGTGACGCCCGATGCCGCCGATGCCGCCGGTCTCCCGAAGGCCGTGGCCACGGCGACCGCTTCAACCGCCGGGAAGATCGCCGGGAAGCGGAAGAAGGGGCCGGGGCGCGCTGCCCCCACGCCGGCCGCCCCTACCGCGCCCCTCCCGCCGTGGACGGTCGATCCGCGCCGCATCCCGCTCCTCCTCGCCGTCTTCTTCGCGACCGGCGGCGCGGCGCTCCTCCTGGAGACCGGCTGGAACCGCTTTTTCTATGTCCTCTCCGGCACCAACGTCTACTCGCTCTCGGTGGTGCTCGCCGGGTTCCTCTCCGGGATCGGTCTCGGCAGCCTCCTCCTCCGGCGATGGATCGACCGCATCCGCGATCCGCTGGCGACCGTTGCCTGGCTCTACGCCGCGATCGCCCTGGGCGGCGTCCTCGTCTTCCGCTCGGCCGGTCTCTTCGAGCGGGTCTACCTGGGGAGCTTCGTCACCTCCGACAGCTACTACGGCTTCCAGATCCAGGTCTACCTCACGGTCTTCGCCCTCGTCCTCTTCGCCACCCTCGCCATGGGAGCGAACTTCCCCCTGGTGGCGAAGATCGTCACTCCGAGTACCCCCGGCACCCCCGGCATCCCCGGCGGCGAGCGCCGCGGCCGGGGGGCCGGTCTGGCCTTCTTCGCCAACACCCTGGGGGCGGTCGTCGGGGCCGTTCTCGGCGAATTCGTCCTCCTCCCGCGCTGGGGCTTCTCCGGCCTGCTCCTCGTCACCCTGGGGGTCTACCTCGCGGCGGCGGTCGTCTTCCTCCTCCTTGCCGATCCGCAGCGGCGGACCCGTCCGGCGATCGTCACCGCCGTCCTCTTCGCCGGCGCCCTCGCCCTGGCGCCGCCCTGGAACCCGCTGGAGCTCCCCGTCCACGCCGTCTATTACCATGGCCTGCGCGCCGGCTCCTGGCTCGCCTTCGAGGCCCAGGTCGAGTCGATGGAGGTGGTCCACCGGGCGGACGGCTTCTACGGCGAGGTGGCGGTGGTGCGGCTGGGGGACGACCTGATCCTGAAGCACAACGGCAAGTCCGACGCCTCGACCAGCCCGGGCGACAACTACGCCCAGCTCCTCCTGGGCCACCTGCCGCTCCTCCTCCACCCCCACCCGCGCACGGTGCTCAACATCGGCCTGGGCGGCGGGGCCACCCTCCGCGCCATCACCCACCACCGCGAGGTGGAGCGCATCACCCAGGTGGAGATCGACCCCCTGGTCACCGCCGCCGCCCGCACCTGGTTCGCGACCTTCAACGACCGCGCCCTGGCCGACCCCCGGGTTTCCGTGGTGACCAACGACGGCCGCAACTACGTGGACCGCGCGAGCGAGCGGTGGGACGTCATCGTCTCCGAGCCGCCGAACGTCTGGGTGGCCGGCGTCTCCGGGCTCTTCACCCGCGAGTTCTACCAGTCGGCGAAGCGGCATCTCGCGCCCGGCGGCATCCTCTGCCAGTGGTACCCCCTCCACGAGCTGGAGCGGGACGACCTCCGCCTCGCCCTCGCCACCCTGACCGCGGTGTTCCGCCAGGCCGCGGTGTGGACCAACGGGGTGGACGCGGTGGTCCTCGCCGCCGACACCCTCCCCACCCCCGACCCGGCGCGCCTCGCCGCCGCGGCTGCCGACCCGCGGATCGCCCACGACCTGGTCGACCTCAAAGTCCCCCCGGGCGGCCTCCCCAGCCTCCTCGACCACCCCTTCCTCACCGTCTCCCAGGTCCCCGGCTTCATCGCCGGAGCCCGCCCCGAGAACGAGGACGACCGCCCCCTCCTCGAATTCCGCACCGCCCGGAACCTTTTCACCAGCAACCGCAGAAGGGTCGGCCGGTAGGGGAGCATGGCCAACCTGACGATCACGATTGAGGACGAGATCCTCCGCCGGGCCAGGCTGCGCGCCTTGGAGCAGGGCACCTCTCTCAACTCTCTGCTGGAGAACTACCTGGAGGCCTACGCCGCCGTGGGAAGCACCTTCGAACAGGCGACCGAGGCGATCCTCCGGCTCTCGACCGACTCCAAAAGCGGCCGGGGTGACCGCAGCTGGACCCGCGACGAGCTCCATGAGCGATAGGGCGGGGGCTGCAAGAGGCTCTTGAGCGAACATGCAGGACGGCCGCAGGTTCCATGAGCTGGTGATCCAGGATCCGTTCGCAACGTAGACCGGAGCCACCCGCCAGGAGCCGGCATGGTGGCTGCAACGCGATTCCCGGGGGAGACGAAGATCGCTCCCAGGAGGATCGAACATGCCCTACAGCAACATCTCCGAGCTGCCAGAACCCCAGGTGGATCAGTACGATACCCACCAGAAGAAGGCCTTTCTCGAAGCCTTCAATCATGCCTACGAGGAGTATCACCACGACGAGAGCCGGGCCTTCGCCGTGGCGCACACCGCGGCCAAGAAGGCGGGAGTGAAGGAGAAGGAAGAGAAGCGGCACTGAAGCGGGGACGGTGGTGGCTTCTTCCCTGGGAACGCTGGCGTCCCGCCGGCCGACTCTGCGCTGGGCTGGGTTTCGGCGAGGGGTCAGCGGAGGACCCGGATCTCGATGGGAAGCCCCAGGTCGGGCCAGATCCGGTCGGTGGTGAAGGCGGGAAGATTCAGCGTGCTGGCCAGCGCCAGACAGGCCCGATCGCCCAGGGAAAGCCCCGCCTGTCGGGTGGAGGCACGGAGATGGGCCGTCGTTTCGGCAAGGACTGCGGTAAAGGGCAGGATTTCTAGGCCAAGCACTTCGAGCTCCTGCCGAAGACCCTCGATCTCGGTCTGCCAGTCGAGAGCCTTCTGCATGACTTCCGACCAGTTCACGCTGGAGATGGCCGCAGTCTCAAGAAATTCCTCGACCCTCTCACCTCCTGGCTCGCCTTGCAGCAGGGCGAGCAGAGCGGAAGCGTCCAGCACGCAGCTCCGCTTCTCCGGCGGAGTCATCCCTGCTCTTCGCCTCTAGCCTCGGCCCGCCGCTCTGCGATCACCTCGTCCGCCAGACTGACTCCAGCCGGGATATGCGCGAAACGCCGGCGCAGCCGTTGCAGCACGGCGTCTCGCTTCTCGAGCAGGAGTCGCTGGTCCTCGACGATGGCGACCAGAACGTCTCCGGGAGCGATCCCCAGTTGGCGGCGGATCTCCGAGGGGATCACGAGGCGGCCTTGGGGGCCGACGGCAACCGTGGTCGAGGCGGAGGACTCTTTCATCATTGTCCTATAGTGCCACAAAGTGAGAAGTCGTGCCACCTGTTGCAGGATGTGGCATGTCAGGAGGAGCACGGCCTCCGCCCGCCCGACGTGAGAGAATGAGACCTCCACCCCTTCTGTGATCCAGGGCGAGAGCGACCGTCGCGCGGCGCGGTCGCCTCGTCCGAGGAGGCCCGCATGGCCGTTGCCGATCCTTTTCGCACCTACCCGTGCCCCCACTGCGGCGAGATCCTCCTCACCGGCACCACCCCGTGCCCCGCCTGCGGAACGCCCATCGATGCCGCGGTCGCCGAGGCCGTGGCCGGCCGGCACGAGCAGTTCCAGAAGGCGTTCGGCGAGGCGAGCTCGCTGGTCATCACGGCGCGGCTGTTCCTGGCCTTCTTCGCTCTGAGCTTCGTACCCTTCCTGAGCCTCCTGGGCCAGCTCGGCGTCCTCGTGCTCCTCGCCTGGGTGCCCGTCCTCTTCCTCCGCTGGTACCGCCGCTACGGCAAGCTCGACTACCCGGGCGACGAGTACCGGCAGGCCCGCGACTGGGTGCAGCAGGCGGTGGTGATCTGGGGTCTGGCCCTATTCGCGACCCCGATTCGGTATTTCATCGAGTATGGGGTGCGGTGACTCGATCGCCTTCCCTGACCGGCCTCCTGCGCCGGTGCAGGAAGTATAAGCTCCTCTACCGTCAGAGTTTGGCGTGCTGCAGGCGATGACCGCCGCCAGGCTGGCGGTCACCGGCTGCATGCAGGCGACGACTGACGAGCAGGGTGTCGGTCACCGAATGCATGCAGGCGATGACCGACGAGCAGGGTGGCGGTCACCGAATGCATGTAGGCGACGACCGTCGAACCGGGTGGCGGTGTCTCCAGTCTGCTGGCGCTCCTCGTGGGACCGGTGGAGACGACCTCATCGGATGCGGCTCCCCATCGGCGCCAACCTTAGGGTCTTCTCGTCCTGGGGCGGGCGGGTCTCTCCCTCCCCGGGGGCAGCATAAGCGCTCACTTTGGCTTCGAGCGGACGGGGCGGTGGGTCCCTCCTCTGGGAGGCGGCGGGGCGGCGGTCGCGCTCGGACAGCTTCCCGAGCGCTGGGACCGTCTCCCCGGCACCTGGGGAAGTTTCCTGGCCGCCCGGGATCATTTCCCGACACCTCGGGGAAGTTTCCCGGAGGCCTGGGATCGCGCTCGCCATGGTGGTGGGCATCCTCAATGAGATACGCTTGGCACGCCACCCGCGATACCTCTGAAGGGCTCCGTTTGGTGGCGCGAGACGGTTCCTTCGAGAGCACGAACCAAACTGGCGCGATAATTTGAGGTTGCAATGCCACAAGATAAAGATTCAAATACAGTTGGCCAAGGCACTCTCTTTCCTCCGGAATGCCGCACGTATCGAGTCGTCCGAAAAGAACGAGAACCACTGTTGCGTTTTATGACCGATGCGCTTACAGGAGCAGGTTGCACGATCCTGTACGCTTCCTCACCAGATATAGCGCCCTTTAGAATCACCTTCGAGACGGCGGAGGGCGAGCGAATGGGAATTGTCGCCTATGCCTTCTTGGCGAATAACCGCGAAACAAAGGGGCGGCCACCCGACGAGCATCGCTTTCAGGTCAAGTATGGATCGAAGAACAAAGACAAGAGCTCTAATCTGCACGAGCTGTGGCAAGATCCCTATGGGCTCTACACAACCCTCTTCGTGGGCATCAATACAGAGCTTGGATTTTTTGTCGGAGCCGACCCTGTCTTGCACAGCCCCACTTTATTTTTCATCTCGACTGAATTTAAGCAGTCCCATGCGGATAGGATTTTGAAGGAGGGATGGATCGCCTGGGAGCGACAGAAGCAGAGAAAGCCGGAGCCTATCGAGGTACTCGTTGGAGGCACACCTTCTTCGTTTTTGCGCTACATACGCTTTGAGCGCGAGGCTCTCGGTGAGGACCAAGGGCATAGACAGTTGATTGCTGAAAGGGCAACAGAATCGCCGGCCGGAATTCATGTGCTCGCCCGCGAGTTCCAGCTCTCCGAGAATGAGGTTCTGGATCTCATCGGTAGCGCAGGTCGGCTGAAGATGGCAGTTCGTGGATGGGTCGCCGAGGAACATCTACTCCGTTTTCTTCAGGGAGTCCCAGGTGTGGCAGAGTGTCATCGCATCGAGAAGGACTCCGGCCCGGACATAAGCTTGCGGTTCTCTGGCAGCCGACCCGTAACGATTGAATGTAAGAACGTTCTGAGATCGACTAGCAGAGAACATCTGGCGAAGTTGGATTTTCAGAGAACGCGCGCAGCCAAGGCTGACCCTTGCTCTCGCTACTATAGCCCTAAGGATTTCGACGTTGTTGCTGCCTGTCTTCATGCTCAAACTGAGGCATGGGAGTTTCGATTCAACCTCTCTAGGCTGCTGGCGCCACATAAGAAATGCGACGGCAAACTGTCAAGCAATGTAGTTATCGATTCGGATTGGACTTCTGATCCACGCAAGGTTCTGAAGGACGCCGTGGCCGGATGACGCCAGCGGGCTGCCTACTCTGGGCGCTAAGCTAAGGGAAGGACTGGATATTCGGGAGCCGATGGCTCGAGTTGCCGTCGCTTTGCGGCATAGCCTTTGCCGGTTCCCGGATGATCTTCGTGGTCCTCAACCAGGTGGCGGTATTTGCGGGGAACAACTGCTAACGGCTCTGGCTCAGGAATCGGTCTGCGGGCCTTGGGGATCAAGGACGAGACCATGGAGACGGGATCGGTCAGCAGTTGGCAACGGATTGCCCTTGCCAGCACTTCAGCGAGAGCGGAGGGAACGGCATTGCCGAGTTGCCTCTGGACTGCGCCGAGGTTTCCAAGCACCACATAATCATCGGGGATCGTCTGAATTCTGCACAGCTCGCGGGGAGAGAGCCGACGATTCTTCCAATGAAAGGGTCCTATGGCTGGACCAGGCTGGGCCTGAATCGTCCACGACGGCTCGCCCTTGGAAAGCTTGAGCAGGAAGCTCCAATAGCGACGCCGCCAGCCGAAGAGCTGTAAGCCACCCCCCCGATTGGTGTGCCAGAGGTAGTTCTCTCCTTCGGGGATAGAGGGTAAGAGATCAGCCCACTTCCCTCGAAGCTCAAGGTCGGCGGTATCCTTCTCCTCGACGAGGTCACCGATGGAGTCCCAAGCGGTGGTGTAGGGCTGCAAGGGCAAGAGCTGGCTCTCTAAGCCATGGGTTGGCTGAGGGAACCGGAATTCTTTACCTTCTCTCTCGCCTACCACAAAGACCCGCTCCCGCAGCTGAGGCACTCCGTAGTCGGCCGCATTCAGCTTTCCGATCGACAGCGTGTAGCGGACACCTCGTTCACGATTGATGGTGTCGACCGTTCGCTGAATGAGATAGAGGCCCTCCTCTTTTCCTCGATAGGCGAGGCCGGGGACGTTCTCCAAGAGAAAAGCTTTCGGAAGAGCATCGCGCAAAATTCGGAGGTAGGCGGCTAGCGTCCCGGCGCGCGGATCGTCAAGCCGCAGCGTATCTCCTGAGGACCAATAGCCAGCCTTTGAAAAAGGCTGACATGGCGGCCCTCCGATGAGGACATCCGCCTCCCCCTCTCTGAGGTGGGCCACTTTAAGCAGCTCTCGTGAGGAGACTGCATGGATGTCTCGGTCGATCACCGGCCAATCGCGATTGTGCCGGAGTGTCGCGACGGCTTCAGGGTCGAGCTCGACCGCAACGGTGGTCTTGAAGCCCACCGCCTCGAACCCGAGATCGAGCCCTCCTGCGCCCGTATAGAGGCTGATCAGCCTGGGCGTTTTTCTCCGGGAGGAAGAAGGGGGGCTCATTACGCTCTATTTACGTGATTCCAATGCCAGTTGTCAAGCCCCGAGAGCCAGTTTCGTGTTTTTGAGTAGGCTGGATCTCGGTCAGAGTGCGGATGATGGACTGGGCGACGACGGCGGAGCTTGCGACGATCTGCGACTCCCAGAAGCGCAGCACCGTCCACCCCATTCCTTCCAGGAGACGGGTGTTCTGGAGATCGCGCTCCATGTTCCGCTGAATCTTGGCGACCCAGTAGCCGGAGTTCGACCCTCGCAGGAGCTTTTGGCGCCGGACTTCCCAATCTCGGCCATGCCAGAAGTCACCATCGCAGAAAACCGCCACCTTTCCTTTGGGGAACACGATGTCCGGTCGTCCGGGGAGGTCGGCGACGTTTTTCCGATAGCGGTACCCGGCCGACCAAAGCATGCGCCGTAAGGCGACTTCGCAACGAGTATCCTTCTTTCTGCTCGCGCCCCTGGCGGCAGCGCTCGCTTGCGGCGAGGAGGATCTCCGGCCGCGGTAACTCGGCGGAGAAGTTGGCCGCGTATCCACATCCTCCTTCGGCCCTCTCATGAGGACTCATCTTACAGCAGCGGAGACAGTATTGACCCTTGCCGAGTGGCAGGCCAGGGTGCCGAGGCAAGATCCCCACCGCGCCGGTCCGCCCACCTCCCGCTTCGGCATAGAATCCTCCCGGGAGGTTCCTCCATGCCCCCATCCTCTTCGGTCCGAATACGATGCCCCCCATGAAACCCACCCTCTTCATCGGCTCCTCCTCCGAGCAGAGCGACATCGCTCTGGCCATCCAGAGCAACCTCGACGCCGTCGCCACCGTCACGGTCTGGAGCCAGGGAGCCTTCGGGCTCTCGAAGAGCTGGCTCGATTCGCTGCTGGAGGCCTTTGACAAGAGCGACTTCGGAGTTTTGGTGCTGTCGCCGGACGACGCCCTGAAGCTCCGCGATCATGCGTACCAGGTGCCGCGGGACAACCTGGTGTTCGAGTTGGGGCTGAGCATCGGTCGGGTCGGCCGGGAGAGGACCTACTTCGTGGTCCCCAGCGGGGTGGAGGATCTCCGCCTGCCGTCCGACCTGGACGGGATCAACGCGGCCACCTACGATCCGGCGCGGACCGATCTGGAGGCGGCGCTCGGGCCGGCCTGCTTCAAGATCCGCCAGCAGGTGAAGAACCTGGGGGTACGCCCGGCGCGGCTGCCTTCGTCCTCGGTCGAAACGGTGCTCGGCGCCACGTTCCTCTGTGCCTCGACCCCGCAGTTCGAGCGCCTGGGGTTCGAGGGCGACGTCTCCGTGCTGACGGCGGCGTTTCCGGAGCGAGTGGAGGTCGAGCGGGGCCTGACCGCCCAGCGGCTGGAGAAGCTCCTCACCTCCAAACGCTTCGCCGTGGCGCACCTTCTCTGCTATGTCCATCCGCGGACGGGGGAGGTGGTCTTCAACGAAGTCACGGACGACGGCACCCCGGTGGGGCCGAAGAGCACGATGCCGGCGGAAGGCTTCGTCAAGCTCGTCGAGTTCTCGCGGGTGCGGCTGGTGGTCCTCGCGAGCTGTGATTCCCTGATCCTGGCGGCCAAGCTCGCCCGCGTCACCAACGCCATCGCGGCGACCGACTGGATCGAGGTCGACCCCGTCGTCCGCTGGGAGAGCTCGTTCTACGACTGCCTCACGAACGGCCAACCGCTCTCTGCCGCCTATGAGCTGGCCACCTCCATCAACGATCTTCCCATGCTGCTCCTGCTGAAGAAGGATTTCGCGCTCGAACGCTGACCGCGCATCTCCTCGCAGAATTACAAAGAAGGCGGCAAGAGTTGCAAACGATCCTGGAGGGGGTCCCTCCTGGGGAGGGCAGGGCAGGCACAGGGGCTCGGCCCTTACACTGCCCTGCCTCGGACCGTTCTTCCCGAGAAGGCGAAGTGGGCTAGAGAGAGGAAGGTAGCAGCAGGGCAGGTAGGGGCCGAGCCCCTGTGCCTGCCCTGTGCGGACACCAAGGTAGCGCCGATCGACGCCGGGGGGGAGGGCCGTTTCCTCCGGCCCCCTTCTTGCACCTCCCCCGCCCGGCTGCTAGGATGCCCTGGCTTGTGACGAGTGTCACAAGGTCACTTGAACGGAGGGCGGGGCTCGGATATGGTGCCCCGTAAGGTCTAGGGGGAGAGCGCGCGGATGCCGCAGATCTTCCATCGCAGCACCAATACGATCGCCAAGGTGAGCATCTTCGGCGGGGTCTTCTTCCTCGCCTTCCTTACCTGGGTGTACTCGGAGCTGCTGCGTTCCCATTACGTGACCGGGCAGAACGTGGTCAAGTCGCAGCCCGTCCCGTTCAGCCACGAGCACCACGTGGCCCAGCTGGGGATCGACTGCCGGTACTGCCATACCTCAGTCGAGAAGTCCTCCTTCGCCGGCATGCCGCCCACCACGACCTGCATGAACTGCCATAAGCAGATCTGGACCAACGCCGCCCTCCTGGAGCCGGTGCGGTCGAGCTTCTCGACCAACACCCCGCTGCGCTGGTCGCGCATCCACGACCTGCCCGACTTCGTCTACTTCGACCACAGCATCCACGTCGCCAAGGGGGTGGGCTGCGCCACCTGCCACGGGCGGGTCGACCGCATGCCGCTCATGTATCAGAACGCTTCGCTCCAGATGGAGTGGTGCCTGGACTGCCACCGCAATCCGGCGAAGTACATCCGGCCGAAGGACCAGGTGTTCAACATGGCCTGGGAGCCGCCGGCGGACCAGCTGGAGAGGGGCGCGCGGCTGGTCAAGGACTACCACGTGCTGCCGCCGCGCACCCTGACCAGCTGCTCGACCTGCCACCGCTAGGGCTGGAGGGAAGAGAGAGCCGTGAACGAGAGCGAGGATCGGATGTCGAGGGATGCCGCCGATGCCGCCGACACCGCGGACGACCCGGTGGAGACGGGCGATGCGGTGGACCGGATGGGGAGGTCCACCCCCGTCGACCTCGAGCGCGTGCGCGAGGAGCTGCGCCAGGCCCAGGGACCCGCGATGTGGCGGAGCCTCGACGAGCTGGCCGGCACCCCCGACTTCCAGGAGTGGTTGCACCGCGAGTTCCCGCGCCAGGCCTCGGAATGGGTCGAGCCCGCCGCGGACGGCGTCTCGCGCCGCGCCTTCCTGCAGCTCGCCGGCGCCTCCCTGGGGCTCGCCGGTCTGACCGGCTGCACCAAGCAGCCGCTCGAGCGCATCGTCCCCTACGTCCGCCAGCCCGAGGAGATCGTGCCGGGCCGGCCGCTGTTCTTCGCCAGCACCCACGTCCAGGGCGGCTACGGCTACGGGGTGGTCGCCGCGAGCCACACCGGCCGGCCGACCAAGATCGAGGGCAACCCGGACCACCCGGCGAGCCTCGGCGCGACCGACGTCTTCGCCCAGGCCTCGGTGCTCGGGCTCTACGACCCCAACCGCTCGCAGTCGATCGTCAACCTCGGCCGCATCCGCACCTGGGGCGCCTTGGTCAACGAGGTCTCGCCGCTCCTGAAAGCCCAGCAGGCCCTGGGCGGCCTCGGCGTGCGCATCCTCACCGGCACGGTCACCTCGCCGACCTTCGCCGATCAGATGAAGGCCGTGCTCGCCCAGTACCCCAAGGCGCGCTGGCACCGCTGGGAGCCGGCGGCGGCGCACGACGAGCACCGGGCCACGGTCGCCGCCCTGGGTGGCCCGCATGACCGGATCTACGATCTCACCAAGGCGAAGGTCATCCTGACGCTCGATTCCGACTTCCTCACCCACGGGCCGGGGAGCCTGCGCTACTCGCGCGACTTTTCGCGCGGTCGCCAGGTGCGAGCGAAAAATCTGGTGATGAACCGGCTCTACGCCGTCGAGAGTACTCCGACCAACACCGGAACGCTCGCCGACCACCGCCTCCCCCTGCCGCCCGACGAGGTCGCCGCCTTCGCCCTCGCCCTAGCCGCCGCGCTTGGAGTGGCCGCCGGGGCAACCGGAGGGGCACCCCTCTCCGACCGCGCCCAGAAGCTCGTCGCCGCCGTCGCCAAGGACCTCCAGGCCAACGCCGGGTCGTGCCTGGTGGTGGCTGACGGCTACGCCCCGCAGGCGGTGCAGGTCCTCGCTTTCGCCATGAACGAGAAGCTGGGGAACGTCGGGAAGACCGTCTCTTACCTCCGGCCGGTCGAGGCGGACCCGGTCGATCATCTGCAATCGATCGAAGAGCTGGTGATCGATCTGAACGCCGGCAAGGTCGAGGCGCTCTTCGTCCTCGGCGGCAACCCGGTCTACACCGCCCCGGCCGATCTGGGCTTTGCAGAGGCGTTCCAGAAGGCGCGCTTCCGCGTTCATTTGGGGCACTACCAGGATGAGACGGCCCAGCTCTCCCAGTGGCACGTCCCCGAGTCGCACCTCCTGGAGAGCTGGAGCGACGCCCGCGCCTGGGACGGCACCGCCTCGCTCGTCCAGCCGCTCATCGAGCCGCTCTACGAGAGCAAGAGCGCCCACGAGTTCCTCGCCCTCTTCGCCAATCAGATCGACGCCACCGCCTACGACGTCGTCCATGCCTACTGGGTGAAGAACCTGCCTAGCAAGGGAAGCGATCCCGAGGCGGCCTTTAGAAAGGCGCTCCACGACGGAGTGATCCCGGGGACCGCCGAGCCGGTCCTGCCGCCAGGCACCGCTGCGGTCAACGGCGGCGCCGTGCAGCAAGCGATCGCGGCGATATCTGGAGCCAAGCCCGATCCGCAGGCGATCACCCTCCTCCTCCGTCCGGACCCCACGGTCCACGACGGCCGTTACGCCGGCAACCCCTGGCTCCAGGAGCTGCCCAAGCCGATGACCAAGCTCACCTGGGACAATGCCCTGGTGATCGGTCCTGCCCTCGCCCGGCGGCTGAAGCTCCAGGTGGAGGACGTCGTCGAAGTCTCGGCGCGCGGCCGGAAGGTCAAGGCGGCGGTCTGGATTCAGCCCGGGCACGCGGACCGCTCCGCCACCCTCCACCTGGGCTACGGCCGCTGGAGCGCCGGGCCGGTGGGCAACGGGCGTGGGTTCAACGCCTATACCCTCCGCACCTCGGATGCCCTGTGGATGGTCCCCGGCATCGGGATCAAGGGCACCGGCGACACCTTCACTCTCGCCAGCACCCAGAACCACCACCTCCTGGAGAGCGGCACCGAGGAGATCCCCACCGCCGAACGGGAGACCGTGGCGCGGCAGCCGGTGCGCACGGGGACTTTGGCGGCGTTCCAGAAGAATCCCCGCCTGGTCCACGAGAAGCCGGGCGAGCCGGCCGAATTGGAAGAGCCGCTCTCGCTCTATCCGCCCTGGGACTACAGCAAGGGATACGCCTGGGGCATGGCGATCGACTTGAACGTCTGCACCGGCTGCAGCGCCTGCGTCGTCGCCTGCCAGGCGGAAAACAACATCCCCACCGTGGGCAAAGAGCAGGTCCTGAAGCAGCGCGCCATGCACTGGCTGCGCATCGACCGCTACTTCGAGGGTGACCTGGACGATCCGGCGGTCCATCACCAGCCGGTCCCCTGCATGCAGTGCGAGAACGCCCCCTGCGAGCTGGTCTGCCCGGTGGCCGCCACCACCCACAGCGCCGAGGGCTTGAACGACATGGTCTACAACCGCTGCGTGGGGACCCGCTACTGCTCGAACAACTGCCCCTACAAGGTGCGGCGCTTCAACTTCCTGCGCTACTCGAACCACGACGTGCCGGTTTTGAAGCTGCTGGAGAATCCCGACGTCACCGTCCGCATGCGCGGGGTGATGGAGAAGTGCACCTACTGCGTGCAGCGGATCAACCGGGCGAAGATCGACACCGAGGTGGCCGGCCGGAAAGTGGTGCCGGGGGACGTCCAGACCGCCTGCCAGCAGGCCTGCCCCACCGAGGCAATCGTCTTCGGCGACAACAACAACCCGGCCTGGGAATCGTCGCGGCGCAAGACCGATCCGCTCAACTACGCGCTCTTGGAAGAGCTCAACACCCGGCCGCGCACCACCTATCTCGCGAAGCTCAAGAATCCCAATCCCGAGCTGCCGGACGCGACGCCGAACGGGAAGAGGGCCTGACGGATGGCGACGATCGACGAACGGGCTCCGCTGGCGGACGGCCTACCCGAAAAGCCCTACCGGCCGCCGGTCCTGGCGCCGGGCTACACCCCGGCCACGGTCACCGACAAGATCAGCGCGGTGGTTCTCGCCAAGACGCCGCGCTGGTGGTACGTCGCCTTCGGCCTCTCCTTCTGCCTGATGATGCTCTTCCTGGGCTCGGTCACCTGGCTGTTCGCCAAGGGGGTCGGGATCTGGGGGGTCAACCAGCCGGTGGGCTGGGGCTTCGCCATCGTCAACTTCGTCTGGTGGATCGGCATCGGCCACGCCGGCACGCTCATCTCCGCCATCCTCCTCCTCCTGCGCCAGGAGTGGCGGACCTCGATCAACCGCTTCGCCGAGGCCATGACCCTCTTCGCCGTGGCCTGCGCCGGCATGTTCCCCGTGCTCCACTTAGGCAGGCCCTGGCTCGCCTACTGGCTTTTCCCCTATCCGAACACCATGGGCGTCTGGCCGCAGTTCCGAAGCCCGCTGGTCTGGGACGTCTTCGCGGTCTCGACCTACGCCACGGTGTCGCTCCTCTTCTGGTACGTCGGCCTGATCCCCGATTTGGCGACCCTCCGCGACCGGGCGAAGAACCGCATCTCCCAGATCGTCTACGGATTCTTCTCCATGGGCTGGCGGGGCTCGGCGGCGCACTGGCACAACTACGAGGCCGCCTACCTGCTCCTCGCCGGCCTCGCCACCCCGCTCGTCGTCTCGGTCCACACCGTGGTCTCCTTCGACTTCGCGGTCGGCATCGTCCCCGGCTGGCACTCGACGATCTTCCCGCCCTACTTCGTGGCCGGCGCGATCTACGACGGCTTCGCCATGGTGCTGACGCTCACCATCCCGCTCCGCGCCGCTTTCGGCCTGCAGGACTTCATCACCACCCGCCACCTCCAGAACATGGCCAAGGTGATGCTCGCGACCGGTTTGATCGTCGTCTACGGCTACGGGATCGAGATCTTCTTCTCCGCCTACAGCGCCAACAAGTACGAGCAGTTCATGATCCTCAACCGGATCACCGGCCCCTATCGCTGGGACTGGCGGCTCCTCATCCTGTGCAACGCCATCGTGCCGCAGCTCCTCTGGTTCCGGAAGGTGCGCACCAACCCGGTGCCGCTGTGGATCGTCTGCATGTTCGTCAACGTCGGGATGTGGCTGGAGCGCTTCGTCATCGTCATCACCAGCCTGCATCGCGACTTCCTCCCCTCGTCGTGGGGCATGTACCGCGGCACGATTTGGGACTGGGGCACCTACGTCGGGACCATCGGCCTCTTCCTGACGCTCCTTTTCCTCTTCATCCGTTTCGTGCCGATGATCTCGATCGCCGAGATGCGCGCGCTCACCCCCGGCTCCCGGGGTGAGGGCATGGAGTCACCGGAATGAGCATGCAGATCGAAGAGCGGCCCATTCTCTATGGGTTGATGGCCGAGTTCGACACGCCGGACGACCTGATCCGGGCGGTCGAGCGGGTGCGCGCCACCGGCTACCGCCAGGTCGAGGCCTACACCCCGTACCCGATCGAGGAGGTGTCGCACGCCCTGGGCATCCACCATTCGTGGATGTCGCTCCTCGTCCTGATCGGCGGGATTCTCGGCGGCACCGGCGGCTACTTCCTCCAATATTGGATCAACCTGTACGCCTACCCGATGAACATCGGCGGCCGGCCGATGCACAGCTGGCCGGCCTTCATCATCCCGACCTTCGAGTGCACGATCCTGGTCGCCGCCCTCTTCGCCGTCTTCGGCATGTTCGCCCTGAACGGCCTGCCGCAGCCCTACCATCCGGTGTTCAACGTGCCGCGCTTCGCCGAGGCGTCGCGCGCCCACTTCTTCCTCGTCGTCAAGGCGGCCGACCCGCGGTTCGACCGCGCGGCGACCGAGAAGCTCCTGGCCGATTTGAATCCCAGCGAGGTGGCGGAAATTGAGGTCTGAGCGTCTTGGGCTCGCGCTGTTCTGCCTGGCGGCCTGTCTGGCGGCCTTGGCCGGCTGCCGGCAGAACATGCACAACCAGGCGAAGTACATCCCGCTCCGCGAGAGCGATTTCTTCGCCGACGGCACCTCGGCGCGACCGCTGCCCGCTCACACCGTGGCGCGCGGTTTCCTGCGCGCCGACACCGCCCGTTATACCGGCCTGCAGAAAGACGGCAAGCCGATCGCCGATTTTCCGCTCCCCGTCACCCGGGAGCTGCTCCAGCGCGGCGAGCAGCGCTACAACATCTTTTGCTCCCCCTGCCACGACCGGGTGGGAGCGGGGCGCGGCATGGTGGTGCAGCGCGGCTACAAGCAGCCGCCGTCGCTCCACATCGATCGCTTGCGGAGCTCGGCGGTGGGCTACTTCTACAACGTGATCACCGAGGGCTTCGGGGTGATGCCCTCTTACGCCAGCCAGATCCCGCCCGAGGACCGCTGGGCGATCGTGGCCTACGTCCGCGCCCTCCATCTGGCCCAGAACGCCCGCCTGGCCGATCTCTCTCCCGAGGAGCGGAAGAAGCTGGACGCCGCCTGGAAGCTGCCGCCGGTGCGGCCCGAGGACGAGGGGCCGCGCGACGGCATTCAGAGTCCCGAGCCGAGGCGACGCGAGTCGACCGGACGCAGCGAGAATTCGAGGGACCGCCAGTGACGACGCTCGACGCCACCCCGAAACCCTTTCGCCTGCCCTTCGTGGCCGCCGATTGGACCGCGCCGGGAGACCTGGCCGGCCTGCAAAGAAAGGCTTTGATCGCCGGCGCGATTGGCACGGTCGCCTCTCTCCTCGGGCTTTTCTTGAACCCGCCGGTCTTCTTCCGCGCCTACCTGGTCGCCTGGCTGCTGGTCGTCGGGGTGTCGGTCGGTTGTCTCGCCATCTCCATGCTGCACCACCTGTCGCGCGGCGCCTGGGGGCTCATGGTGCGCCGGCCGCTGGAGGCGGCGGCGCGGACGATCCCGCTCGTCGGCCTGCTGTCGATTCCGATCGTCCTCGGCATCAAGCAGATCTTCCTCTGGGCGCGGCCCGAGGTGGTGGCGCACGACCTCATGCTCCAGCAGAAGCACTGGTATCTGAACGTGCCGTTCTTCATTGGCCGGCTGATTTTCTACTTCGTCGTCTGGGGCGGCTTCGGCTTCGTCCTCGACCGCCTGTCGCGCCGGCAGGACGAGGCGCCCGATCCCGGCCTCGCCCGCCGCATGCAGCTCCTCGCGGCGCCCGGCCTGGCGATCTACTGCCTGCTCGCCACCTTCGCCTCGGTCGACTGGCTGATGTCGCTCCAACCGCACTGGTTCTCGACCATCTACGGCATCTACTTCATCGGCGGGCAGGGATTGGCGGCCCTCGCCTTCATCATCCTGATCGCTCTCTATCTCTCGCGCCGCGCGCCCATGAAGCAGGTGCTCGCTCCCCAGCATTTCCACGACTATGGCAAGCTCTTCCTCGCCTTCGTCATGCTCTGGGCCTACTTCTCGTTCTCCCAGTTCCTCATCATCTGGGCGGGGAACCTGCCGGAGGAGATCATCTGGTACGTGCGGCGGATCGAGAACGGCTGGGGGTTCCTGGCGCTCTCGATCGTCCTCTTCCATTTCGGCATGCCGTTCCTCCTCCTCCTCTCGCGCAACCTCAAACGGGCGCCGAAGCGGCTCGGGGGCCTCGCCCTCTTCATGCTCTTCATGCGCTGGGTCGACCTCTACTGGCAGGCCGAGCCGGCCTTCCATGCGGACAACCGGTTCTATTTCCACTGGCTCTTCCTCACCACCCTGCTGGCGGTGGGCGGGATCTGGCTCTACGCCTTCTGCGCCGAGCTGAAGAAGCGGCCGCTCCTGCCGATCAACGATCCATTCCTCGCGGAGGCGGTGGCCCATGAGTGAATATCCGCCGGGGCAGCCGGGGCGGCCGGGAGAGGGGCACACGCCGGACGCGGAGCAATACGACCGCGACCTGAATCTCCGCGCCGTGGTCTGGACGGCGCTCTCCCTGACTGTGGGAACCCTCGTCATCCTGCTCCTCATGTGGTGGCTCTTCGCCGGTCTGCGCCACCTGGAGACGGCGGCCGATCCACCGCAGCCGGCGTTGCGCGAGGTGCGCGAGCGGCGCCTGCCCCCCGAGCCGCGCCTGCAGTCCGACCCCGACGGCGACATGCTCCGGCTGCGGGCGGACGAGGACCAGAGGCTCGAGCGGCCGGCCTGGATCGATCAGAAGCAGGGGACCCTGCGCATCCCGGTCGACATCGCGATCGACGTCCTGGCGCGCCGCGGTCTGCCCGCCGTGAGCGGTGCCGCCGCCCCGGCCCCGGCGACCACCGCTCCCTCGCCAGGAGGTCTGCGGTGAGGCGCACTTTCGTTCTTCTGGGACTTTTCCTGGCGATCCCGGCGCTCGGCCAGCCGGCCATGCCGTCCCCGGTGCGCGAGACCACCCCTCCGGCCCGCGAGGTCCCGACGCCCTTGAAGAACGTCGGCTACGACCAGAAGCTGGGGGCGTCGCTGCCGCTCTCCACCCTGGTCCGCGACGAGGCCGGCCGGACCGTGCGCCTGGGAGAGTTCTTCACCCGCCGGCCGGTGGTCTTCGCTCTCGCCTACTTCCGCTGCCCGATGCTCTGCAACGTCGTGCTGGACGACCTCGCGGCGACCTTGAAGATCGTCCCCTTCACTGCCGGCAAGGACTACGACGTGGTCGTCGTCTCCTTCGACCCGCAGGACACCGCGGCGCTCGCGGCGGCCAAGAAGAACGAGATCGTCGCCCGGTACGGGAAGCGCGAAACCGCCCCGGCCTGGCACTTCCTGACCGCCGGCCCGGAGTCGATCGCCGCCATCACCCGCGCGGTCGGCTTCCGCTACTACTGGGATCCCGAAACCCATCAGTTCGCCCACGCCGCCGGCATCGTCCTCCTCACCCCGCAGGGCCGGATCTCGCGCTATTTCTACGGTGTCGAGTTCCCCGCCCGGGACGTGCGGCTGGGGCTGGTCGAGGCCTCGGGCGAGCGCATCGGCTCGGCGGTCGACCAGGTGCTCCTCTTCTGCTTTCACTACAACCCGGTCATCGGCCGCTACAGCGCCGTGATCATGAACATCGTCCGCCTGGGGGGCGCCGTCACCGTGATCGGCCTGCTGCTCCTGGTGGTGCTCCTCCGCTTGCGGGAGAGCCATGCGCTGGGGAGAGCCTAGATGAGGTCGGACCTCCCGCTGTTTCCGGACGCGGCCTCGACCGGGGCGCACCAGGTCGACGCCCTGTTCTACATCTGGGGCGTGGTCAGCATCTTCTTCTCGCTGCTGATCGCCGCCCTGATCGTCTATTTCATGACCCGCTACCGGCGGCGGCGGGAAGAGGAGATCGGCAAGGACACCACGGTGCCCCTGATGCTGGAGATCGTCTGGTCGGCGGTGCCGCTCGCCATCTGCCTCGCCATGTTCGTCTGGGGAGCGCGGGTTTTCTTCTACGTTTACCGGCCGCCGGCCGACGCCATCGAGTACTTCGCCGTCGCCAAGCAGTGGATGTGGAAGTTCCAGCACCCCGAGGGCAACCGGGAGATCGACCAGCTGCACGTCCCGGTGGGGCAGGCGATCAAGATGACGATGACCTCCGAGGACGTCATCCACAGCTTCTACGTCCCCGCCTTCCGCATGAAGCAGGACGTGCTGCCCGGCCGCTACACGACGACCTGGTTCAAGGCCGACAAGCCCGGCACCTATCACCTTTTCTGCGCCGAGTACTGCGGCACCGAGCATTCGCGGATGATCGGCAGCATCGTGGTGATGGAGCCCAACGCCTACGAGGCCTGGCTCGCCGGGTCGCAGCCCGGGCAGTCGACCGTGGCCTCGGGCGCCCAGCTCTTTTCCACCCTCGCCTGCGACACCTGCCATCGACCGAACGTCGCCGGCCTGGTGCCGCGCGCGCCGCGGCTCGAAGGGCTCTTCGGCCATCAGGTCAAGCTCGCCGACGGCCGCACCCTCGTCGCCGACGAGAACTACATCCGCGAGTCGATCCTGAATCCCGGCGCCAAGATCACCGCCGGCTGGACCCCGATCATGCCCACCTTCCAGGGACAGGTCACCGAGGAGCAGCTGGTGCAGCTCATCGCCTACGTGAAATCGCTGGCCGGGGATACCGGGGGGACTGCGACCTCCTCCGAAGGACCGTCGAAATGACCGCCATTCCCACCAACCGCACCGCGATCGATTCGCCCACGCCCGCCGTCACCTCGGACCGCGAGCTGCCGCGGCGCAACTACCTGAACGCCGCCTACGGCCTGCGTTCCTGGCTGCTGACCCGCGACCACAAGCGGATCGCCATCCTCTATCTCATCTCGGTCACCACCTTCTTCTTCCTCGGTGGTTTCTTCGCTCTCTTGATCCGCCTGGAGCTCTTGACCCCCGAGGGCGACCTAGTGGGGCCGGACACCTACAACAAGCTGTTCACGATGCACGGCATCGTGATGGTTTTCTTCTTCTTGATCCCGGCGATCCCGGCGGTCCTCGGCAACTTCCTCGTGCCGCTGATGATCGGCGCCAAGGACCTGGCCTTTCCCAAGATCAACCTGGGGAGCTGGTACGTCTACAACCTGGGGGCGGCCTTCACCCTCTGGTCGATCGTCCATGGCGGCGTCGACACCGGCTGGACCTTCTACACGCCGTTCTCGACCACCTACTCGAACACCTACGTCATCTCGGCCGCCCTGGGGATCTTCATCACCGGCTTCTCGTCGATCATGACGGGCTTGAACTTCATCGTCACCATCCACCGGTTGCGGGCGCCCGGCATGACCTGGTTCCGGATGCCGCTCTTCCTCTGGTCGATGTATGCGACGAGCCTCATCATGGTGCTCGGCACGCCGGTGATCGCCATCACCCTGGTCATGGTGGCGGCGGAGCGGGTGCTCCACCTCGGGCTCTTCGACCCGGCCTACGGCGGCGATCCGATCCTCTTCCAGCACCTTTTCTGGTTCTACTCGCACCCGGCGGTCTACATCATGATCCTGCCCGCCATGGGGATCGAGAGCGAGCTCATCGCCGCCTTCGCCCGGCGCCAGGTGGTGGGCTACAAAGTGGTCGCCTTCGCCAGCGTGGCGATCGCGGTTCTGGGTTTTCTCGTCTGGGGCCATCACATGTTCGTGACGGGGCAGTCGATGTACGCCGCGACGGTTTTCTCGGTCCTCTCGATGGTCGTCGCCATCCCCTCGGCGGTCAAGGTGTTCAACTGGACGGCGACGCTCTACGAGGGCTCGATCTCCTGGTCGACGCCGATGCTCTACGCCCTGGGCTTCATCGGCCTCTTCACCATCGGCGGCCTGACCGGAGTGATGCTCGCCACTCTGGGCTTCGACGTCCACGTCCACGACACCTACTTCATCGTCGCCCACTTCCACTACATCATGGTGGGCGGTACGATCATGGCGTACTTAGGCGGCATGCACTACTGGTGGCCGAAGATCACCGGCCGGCTCTACCCGCAGTTCCTGTCGCGCCTCGCGGCGCTCTTGATCTTCGTCGGCTTCAACCTGACCTTCTTCCCGCAATTCATCCTCGGCTATCTCGGGATGCCGCGGCGCTACTGGTCCTATCCGCCGGAGTTCCAGGTGCTGAACGTGCTGTCGACCGCCGGCGCCTCGATCCTCGGAGTGGGGTACGTCATTCCGATGTGCTACTTCCTCTGGTCGATGCGCTATGGCAAGAAGGCGGGCGCCAACCCGTGGGGCGCGGTGGGCCTCGAATGGGAGACCGAATCGCCGCCGCCGACCGCGAACTTCGACGTGACGCCGGTCGTCACCCACGGACCCTACGAATACGGTCCCCGTCCGGCCCTGGCCGCCAAGGAGGCCGGCGTTGTCTAGCCATCACAGCGCGCTCGCCCATCACTTCGACAGCCTCGAGCAGCAGCGCGAGGCGTCGACCTTCGGGATGTGGGTCTTCCTGGTGACGGAGATCATGTTCTTCGGCGGCCTGTTCACCGCCTACGTGGTCTATCGGCTGCAGTACCAGGCGGCCTTCGCCGAGGCCAGCAACTCGCTCCTGACCTGGGCCGGCTCGGTCAACACCGTCGTCCTCATCTGCAGCAGCTTGACCATGGCGATGGCGGTGCGCTCGGCGCAGGTCGACAAGCGCAAGGCGATCGTCGTCTTCCTCCTCCTGACGATCCTCCTCGGCGGAGTCTTCCTGGGGATCAAGGCGTTCGAGTACTACTCGGAATTCAAAGAGCACCACTACCCGGGCGCCAACTTTCAATTCGAGGGGGCCGATCCGCAGCACGCCGAGATGTTCTTCTCGATCTACTTCTGCATGACCGGGCTCCACGCCCTGCACATGATCATCGGCATGAGCCTCCTCGGGGTGCTTCTCGTGCAATCGTGGAAGGGGCGCTTCAACTCCCAGTACCACAACCCCCTGGAGTGCATGGGTCTCTACTGGCACTTCGTCGACATCGTCTGGATCTTCCTGCTGCCGCTCCTGTACCTCTTCGGCGCCAACCTGCACCACGGAGGGTGAGGGGGAGTCATGGCCGAGCACATCGCCCCGAAGAAGACCTACATCCTGGTCTGGGCCGCCCTCATGGTCCTCACCCTGGTGACGATCGGAGTGGCCCAGCTGAACCTCGGGCCGTTCAACGACGTCGTAGCCCTAGCCGTGGCGGTGACCAAGGCGCTCCTCGTCATCCTCTTCTTCATGCACGTCAAGGACAGCAGCCGGCTGACCCGCCTGACCGTGGTGGCCGGTTTCTTCTGGCTCGCCATCCTCATCGGGATCACCCTGACCGACTACCTCTCCCGCCCGACCGTCGACAAGCTGCGCGCCGTCCCGCCCGCCGGCCAGCTGCACCTCCTGGGCGAGAGCCGGCAGGCGCAGCCGGGGAACCCGAATCCGACGGGGAGGCGGTAGGGGGGCGGGCGCTCAGGGCGTCAAAATCGACGGACTCTGGGTTCCAAGCCGCCCCGAAGGGGCGCAGGTCGGTAGCCTGGGGCGAAAGCCCCAGGTGGGTTAACCACAAGAAAACAAAAGCCCCGAAGGGGCGACGGTAGGATTGGGATTCCCGTTGCCCCTTCGGGGCGGGCGGGCTCAGCCCTGGCCACGCGTGGTATCCTCGGAAGGCGATACGGTTATGGTCCTGATGCGGAAGTTCGAACGGAGGTAGTACCATAGAGGAGGGTGGGTGACCGACTGGCATCGCTTCAGCCCCGCGGATTTCGAGTATGACTTTGAAAGAGACAAACTCGCAGCGCATGGAGTCGACTTCAACGAGGCCGTCGAGTGCTTTTTCTCAGACTTTACGGTCCGAAAGAACCAGGATTACGCAGATCGCTATGCACTCTACGGCCGTGCCATCGGAGGTCGGCCCCTCAAGATCATCTTCCAACTCAAACCGGGTAGAATCGTCCGGATCATCACGGGTTGGCCATTATGAGTAAGAAAAGCAGGGCTGCCGAAGAGAACCTGTCCCAGGAAGAGATCGACGAGAGGGTGATCGCCCAAATCGACGACCCTTCTGCCTGGGGGGAGCCTATCGAGGTGCACAGGGATGTACCTGCCAGGCTATCGATTTCCGCCGAGCTCGCAGCCCGCGCGGAGTTCCTGGCTAAGCTGCACCACGAGCCGAATCTTGAGCAGTGGCTCACGCGAATCATCCGCGAGCGAGTAGAGCTCGAAGAGCTGGCCTTCGGAGAGGCCAAACGCGACCTCATGGTCAAGAGCGGGACCTGAGCGCCTCCTGACGGACTTCAGACTAGCTCACAGCCGCTGAACCCGGACATCTTCAATGCCTTCTACTTCCAGAGGATAGGCACCGCTACAGATTCGGAAGGCCAAGCAGCTGATGACATGCCGCCTAAACTCTCGTTGCAGCGGACAACACCCGGGCATTCGCCCATTGAGAATCGGTCTGGTATGCCAGAGAGCCACATAGCAATGGCGAGAAGCAGCGAGATATGTTCGTAGAGTACTGGGGCGTGGGAGCGGCCACCCCAACTAGCTTGCCCATGACCATTCAGCAGGTGTGCGGCCACCTAACAGCTGACTGGGTTCCATCGCTTCCTGCGAGTGTTAGTTCGTCGTTCGTGGGGTGGCCGCCGTTCCTGCTCCAACTTGTGCGCGTTGAGGAAACGGAGTTTCTTGCCCTGCGAGGTGAAGCCGAGCGCAGCGACCGCCAATGGAAAGGGGTCCTATCCTGGATGCTTGGTGTCGCCGGCGCGCGACATCTTCTAGAATCGGAGAGATATCGCTGGGTCGCGCCGTTGAGCGCCTTCTACCCGAACGCTACAGGATCGGTGGACTTAACGGGATGGAATATGTCCTTTCCACCCAGTTCAGTTGTCGTTGACCGCGCACCGGGATCGCACTCTAGGCTTCGGCCGGACTACATAGCACTACGGCCGAGCGTTCCTCAGGGGAACGCCCCATATGAGTGGGCAGTCGCTGAAGCAAAGGGGACGTGCTTGAGCCTGGCAAATCGATCATTGTGCCCAACCGACTGGTACAATCAAGCCCGCAATGTCAAAGTTGAGTGCAATAGAGTTCCTCAGCCTATTCAGCGACATCTCGTTATCGCCACGCGTGTAAATCCAAAAGCTAGCTATCCTCAGACTCGGCGGATTCAATTGCGGGCCTGGAACTCTGAGGATGACCCAGCGCGCACAGCTTTGCCGATCGGAGCGGCTGTAGATGTCGTAGCTGCTCACTTGTTTGGTTTTTTCAGGACCCTACACCTCCGCGAGAACGCTCGTGCTCTTGCGATATCGACACTAACGCGTGGCTTGGTTCGCCGTAGTGGAATTCCGAGCACCGAGGATCTTGAGAGGGCGGTGGCCCGGGCCGACGAAGAATTGCGCGAACGTACTCGAATACGAGAACAAGAGGGCGCGAAGGGAGAGACGGTTATATTCATCGAGACTGACTTCGGCACGATCGATGTCGAAATTGCTGCACCCACAATGACTCTTGCTCGGGAGCTGCAACGTTCCCGAAACGACGACACGGCTCAGGCGGCGCTTCGGGAGGCCGATAGTCAACTCGACAGATTGTTCAAAACATCAACTGTGCGGCCTCAGGAGGCGGAACAGGTGAGACTCTCGTGCGGCGTCAGGCTTCTACTGCCTCGCGACCTCATGAGGTTGTGATCGATGATCGAGATCCTCAGTCATCGCATGTTCCCTGCTTTGGGGGCGCCACACACCCGGGACTGCGGGGACTTCGGCCCAGAACCCACCTTCTTCAGCCTCGTGGACAACGACCTGGAGCTTCATTCTCGGCTTCCTCGCCCCCTATGGTACCAGCGTGAACCGGCGCGTGCTACCCTCAAAAAGGGACACCTCTATGGCTCCCAAGATCCCAATCGAGCATCGCCACCTCGCCGAGGTTTGCCAGCGGCATCACATCCGCAGCTTGGCCCTCTTCGGCTCGGTGCTCCGCGACGATTTCGGGCCGGCGAGCGATGTCGACGTGCTTGTGGAGTTCGAACCGGACCACGTGCCGGGGCTCGACTTCTTCCTCATTGAGGAGGAGCTTTCACGTCTCTTCGGCCAGCGGGTCGACCTGAACACTCATGGGTTCCTCGGTCCCGAATTGCTCGATCGCGTGCTGGCCGAGGCCGAGGTGCAGTTTGTCCATACGTCGTTTGATCAGGCCGTCCACGCCCGGCTGCTTCCTCCGGTACCGGAGGTTGAGGGCGACCGTCAGCAGGCGCTCCTCGGCAGCGTCGAGATTCTCGGCGATATCCTGGAGCCCGTCCTTCCTGCCGAGGATTGGGAGGTTCTGGGGATCAGAGGCGAGGAGTGAGTTTCCTACACGACACCCTGAGAGAAGAGACTCAGGCGGCGGCGCGTGGACCACCTGTTCGCCACGGCGGACTGCCTGTCTACTCTCCAGCTTCCGCCTTTGACCGAGGCGGAGCTCAACTCCGAGATCCTGTCTGCTCGTGCCCAACGTCGACGACCACGGGAGCGCCGTCGCTGATACCCGGTCGGCATTGCAGAGCTGCCGTGCAGACGCGTATTGACAGCCACCGGGTATCGGCGGTTCGCGCCATCCAGCCGGTCACCAACGTCCAGCGCGCAGCCGCAGCCGTCCAGGCGCCTATCGCTCGCGTCCGGTAGCCGGTCGTCGGCGTCCGGAGGGCAGCGACCGCCCCTCTTCATTCGGTCATCGGCGTCCGGAGGGCAGCGACTGCCCCTCTTCATTCGGTCATCGGCGTCCGAGGGGCAGTGACTGCCCCCCTTCATTCGGTCATCGGCGTCCGGAGGGCAGTGACTGCCCCCCTTCATTCGGTCATCGGCGTCCGGGGGGCAGCGACTGCCCCTCTTCATTCAGTCATCGGCGTCCGAGGGGCAGTGACTGCCCTTGGGATCTGAGCAGCCGGCGGCGTGGTGCCGATGGCCTGTCGTTGCAAGAAGATAGTCGCTGGAGAGGCCTCATGCCCCGCCGGCCAACGCGGTAGATGGAGGGGACGGTCGCGGAGGGGCTCCAGCCGGGGCCGGGCCCCGGCCAGAGCCGGCGGATTGGGGGGCTGCCTCGGCTACCTGGCGTCCGTTCGTATCCTGAGAACGTTTCTCTCCCAGGCAAAAGGCAAGGGGCTGGCGGCCGAGCGGGCAGGGGTCGGTTCTTCACCCGTCACCCCCGCTTGTCCGGTGGAGCTCTGGACCGGCCCGCAGCGAGTCTTGTCCTGGGTCCAGTACGTCGTCGTTACACCCCACCACCAGACGTAGCCGGTACAGTCATTGCGGTATTCCTCTCCCACCAGGGTAGAGTAGGTCGCGTCCGAATACCAGGCGGTGTACACCTCATTGAGGGCCGACGCGGGGCGGGCCGCGAGCAGGCTGGCCCCCACAATGACCAAGATTACGGCAAGACGGCGCAGCGCCTGAGAATCGATGGACATCGTAGGCCTCCTGACGGAAGGGCAGCCGCAGGCGATTCTGCAGCTCCGGATCAATTCACTGATTTTCGCATATCTTTCTTCTCATGGGTGAAGGCCGATGGAGCTCCGCCCGCATGCAAAAGGGAGACTGGCTCCATGACGGAGCCATTCCAGCCCCGAAATGGTTCCACTATGGAGCCACGCGCTATGTGCCGCCGGCCCGGCGACGCGCTCTTCAGGGATCGTCTTCGATCTCGTGTCGGGTACCCGGCGCGACCAAGGACCTACTCGGGCTCCGGCGGCAGCCGGTGGGGCGCCGGCACGGTCTCGATCCCGAGTTGGAAGCGCCCCGGGGCGACCGGCAGGCGATAGACGACCTTCCCGCTGGTGGTGAAGCCGCTCCCCAGCCGCACCTCGACCGTGACTTTCTGTCCCGGCTCCACGTCGACTCCGGTCTCGACCGCGAGCCCCGCCGGGCTGATCGAGCGGAGGTCGAGCTCGGCCTCGTACTCGACCTCCGCCCGAGTCCCCGGCGGCGGCTGGAAGCGGTCGCAGATCCGACCGCCGATCTCGGGCTCGGCGTGCTCGGCGAGGAAGCGCGCCACCTCCCGGCCCCGGTCGCCGAGCACCTCCAGGAACTCGAGTCCCATCTCGTAGACCGGGTGCGGCGCGGCGCCGTTGCGCTTCGTCCGCAGCGTGCTCCGGGCGACCGTGGCCGCGAGCTCCAGCCGCCGCGGCCCCTGGCGGAGGAGGAGCCGGTAGGTCTCGCCCATGGCCAGGCGGCTCGCCGTGGCCACGGCTGCGCCGGTCAGGCTCAGATTCAGGACCTCCGCCTCCGTTTTCACCCGCAGGAGCCCGCCCACGCCGGTCACCGGGCGTCGGGGTTGGCTTCGTCTCTCGGTCGGCTCGTCCATGTCGGGCATGCTCTGCAAACCTCGCACCTATCGGCCGGCTGGGGCCAGGTGTATCGTCCTACGTGGAGTGACGAAGGCGGGCGAAGCGTTTCACCCGTCGTCCTGGCGGCGCAGTGTATTTGTTTCCTTACGAAGTATCGGTCTTTTTTGCAAGAGGCCCGAAGCCACCTCGGCGAACCCCTCCGACCCTTGACACCCCTCCCCCCGTTCCGCTAGAAAGGACCCACTAAGGACAGACCCAGCAGTAACCGCACCCTCGAAAGGGGTCTTCATGGCCGAGGAAACAAAGGACAGCGCCGCACCGGGGAATCCGGACGCGGCGCCGTCGGCGAAAGAGCCACCGGCGCCGCCCTCCCGGACCTCTACCCCTCCCGAGAGCACCCCTGCCGCACCCGTGATCGCCGGCGGTACCAACGCACCCCCACCGAGCACCCCCGCGGCACCGGCTCCGAAGGCCCCTGCCGCACCGGCTGCCCGGCCTCCCGTGGCTGCTACCGCCGCCAAGCCCGTGGCCGCCAAGCCGGCGGCAGGGGCAGCGGACGATCTCACCCGCCGTGGCTTCTTCTCCTGGGCGGCCGTCGCCTGGGTGGGCTTCACCGCCGCCATCGGCGGCTGCGTCACCACCTGGGGCCGCTTCATGTTCCCCAACGTGCTCTTCGAGCCGCCCACCCTGTTCAAGGCCAACAAGCCGGAGGACTACCCCGCTGGGGTCGTCGACACCCGGCTGGTCGACGAGCACGGGGTCTGGATCGTCCACGACGGCGGCAAGATCTTCGCCCTGATCGCCATCTGCACCCACCTGGGCTGCCCGCCGGCCTGGCTGCCGACGCAGAACAAGTTCAAGTGCCCCTGCCACGGCAGCGGCTACTACCGGACCGGCATCAACTTCGAAGGCCCGACGCCGCGGCCGCTCGAGCGGGCGAAGATCTTCGTCAGCCCCGACGACGGCCGGATCGTCGTCGACAAGGGGCAGAAGTTCCAGTGGGAGCTGGGCCAGTGGGAAGACCCGAGCTCCTTCATTGCCGGCTGATCACGATCGATTCCGATTGCATCCCATATAAAGAGGCCTCATGATCGGCAACCTCCAGAAGAGCATCACCAAGACACAGGTGTGGAAGTCCATCTTCCGGGTGGGCATCCCGACCGACAACCGCAAGCGGGCCCTTGCCATGCTCGGCAACGTGGTCCTCCACCTCCACCCCATCAAGGTGAAGAAGTCGGGCATCCGGATGAGCTACACCTGGTGCATGGGGGGGACGGCGTTCTTCCTCTTCCTGGTCGAGACCATCACCGGTCTGCTCCTCATGTTCTACTACCGGCCGAGCGTCGAGTACGCCTTCGTCGACATCGTCGACCTGCGCGAGGCCGCAGCCTTCGGCATCATGCGCGAGCTCCACCGATGGGGCGCCCATGCCATGGTCATCTCGGTCTGGCTGCACATGTTCCGCGTCTTCATGACCGGCTCGTACAAGCCGCCGCGCGAGTTCAACTGGAACGTCGGGGTGATCCTCCTCGTGCTCACCCTGCTGCTCTCGTTCACCGGCTACCTCCTGCCCTGGGACCAGCTCGCCATCTGGGCGATCACCGTCGGCTCGAACATGGCCCGCGCCACGCCGATGCTAGGGAACGAGGGACCGGGTGCCGCCTTCCTGAAACTGGGAGGGCAACGCTTGATCCATGCCGGGAGCGACGCCCGGTTCGCCCTGATCGGCGGGCGGACCATCGGCAACGCCACCCTGATCCGCTTCTACGTCCTCCACTGCGTGGGCATTCCGCTCGTCGCCGCGTTCTTGATCGCCGTCCACTTCTGGCGCGTGCGCAAGGACGGCGGCATTTCGGGGCCGGTCTAGGAGGCGAGGCATGGAAGCCATCAAGAGGTTCATCGACTGGCTGTCCCAGCCGTGGTACTCGTTCACGCTGGTGATCGTCGCCTTCTTCCTCATGCTGCGCTCGCGGTGGCTGTGGACGAAGAAGGGGGGCCTGACCCTCTTAGGCGTCGGCACCGCGTTCCTCGTCGTCTCGCTCTTCGACCCCAACTTCCGGTCGATCGTCGCCAAGCCCGACAACGTGCCCATCGTCATGATGGTCTTCCTCGTCGGCTTCTTCGTCTGGCTCTCGATGAGCAAGGCGAAACGCAACGACGACCTCCTGGCGCGCGGCGAGCCGACCTTCGAGAAGACCGAGGTCGAGGACAAGATCTTCACCTGGCCCGACCTCGTCTTCTCCGAGTTCATCTTCATGGTGGTGCTGACGGTCGCCCTGGTCGTCTGGTCGATCGTCCTCAAAGCCCCGCTCGAGGACCCGGCGAACCCGGCGCTCGCCCCCAACCCGTCGAAGGCCCCCTGGTACTTCCTCGGTCTCCAGGAGATGCTCGTCTACTTCGATCCCTGGATGGCGGGCGTCGTCCTCCCCGGCCTCATCATCGTCGGGCTGATGGCGATCCCCTACATCGACACCAGCCCGAAGGGGAACGGCTACTTCACCTTCCGGGAGCGCAAGGTCGAGATCACGATCTTCCTCTTCGGCTGGCTCATCCTGTGGAGCCAGATGATCGTCATCGGCACCTTCCTCCGCGGCCCGAACTGGAACTTCTTCGGCCCCTATGAGTTCTGGGACATCACCAAGGTCGACCCGCTGGTCAACGTCGACCTCTCGGAGTACTTCTGGATCAAGCTGCTCCACCTGGGGCTGCCGCCGAACTGGTTCGTTCGCGAGCTGCCCGGGATGATCCTCATCGGCTTCTACTTCTTCGTCCTGCCGGTGCTCCTCGCCAAGTGGAAGCGCCTCAAGCCGTACTACGAGAAGATGGGACCGACGCGCTTCTACGTCGGCCTCCTCCTCTTCCTAATCATGCTGCTCCTGCCGATCAAGATGTACCTGCGCTGGATCTTCAACCTGAAGTATTTCATTCACGTCCAGGAGTACTTCTTCAACATATGACCCCTCCAACGCCTCCCACTGCGAAACCCCTGCCGGACAAGCGCCCCGACCGGCATTACAACTTCGGGCGCATGAACATGGTGTTCGCCGTGAGCTCGTTGCTGCTCCTGGCGGTCACCCTGTGGATGGTCTTCGCGGACTATGCGCAGCCCTGGAAGCGCTACCAGGCCGAGTTCCGCACCCTGGAACGCCAGAAGCTCGCCAAGGACGAGGAGGCGGAGAAGAAGAAGATCAACGAGCAGCAGGTCGCCCAGCTGCAGAAGGACGTCCAGGCGGCGCAGGCCGCCGTCGAACAGCACAACGCCGGGGCGGCCGAGATCGAGAAGAAGATCGCGCGTTTCAAGTCGGAGGTCTATAACGCCGACGCGGAGTGGAAGAAGGCCAAGTCGCTCCTCGACGCCCAGCGCTTCGAGTACGACCGGGCGATCCAGACGAACGCATCGGACGCCAAAGAGACGGGGAAAGAGCTCGAGCGATTGAAGAATGCCCTCGCCGCGGCGAAGAAGAAGCGGGAGGACTTCGAGACCCAGCGCGACGCCGCGATGGCCGAGCTGGCCGAGAAGCGGAAGGCGATCACCGAGGCGCAGAAGAAGCTCGACGACCTCCAGGGGGGCCTGACCGCGGTCGAGAAGCGAGCGGCGGTTCTGGGCAAGGGGATCGACTACCTGCTCCTGAACGCGCCGCTCATGGACTTCGTCCAGCCGAGCCTCCACGTGCAGCAGGTCGTCCTTCCCGGCCTCTACCTCAACATGAACTTCACCACCATCAGCCGGGTCGACCGCTGCATGACCTGTCACGTGGCGGTGAACCGGCCGGGCTTCGACGGTCCGGAGTGGAAGGAGCCGTTCCGCACCCACCCGAACCTCGACGCCTTCGTGGGGGACGGCTCGCCCCACCCCTTCACCAAGTTCGGTTGCACCGCCTGCCACGGCGGCCTGGACCGCGCCACCGACTTCTCGCGCGCCGGCCACAGCCCCAAGGACGAGGCGCAGGAGAAGGACTGGAAGCACCGCCTGGGCTGGGTACGCCAGGCCTACCTGGAGAACCCCATCCTGCCCTCCGGGATGAGCGAGGCGGGCTGCGTCACCTGCCATGCCTCGGACGTCTGGACTCCCAAGGCGACGACCCAGGAGACCGGCCGCTACCTGATCTCCCACATGGGCTGCGCCAGCTGCCACGTGATCGACCTGCCGGCCTACTCGAACCTCAGGAAGCCCGGTCCGGATTTGACCCGCATCGCCAGGAAGACCAACCCCGGCTGGGCCTACAAGTGGATCGCCGCGCCGCGCGACTTCCACCCGACGACCTTCATGCCCCACTTCTTCTTCCAGGAGAACATCAAGGGCGACACCAACAAGCGGCGCCAGGAGACGGAGATCACCGCCATCGTCTCCTTCCTGTGGGCGAATTCGGACCAGACCCCGTACACCGAGGCGGTGCCGGCCGGCGACCCCAAGAACGGCGAGAAGCTCTTCCTCGCCGTCGGCTGCGCCGGCTGTCACATCCGCGAGGACGGGGTGACCCGCGCCCAGTTCCTGCCGACGATGAACCGGCTGCACGGGCCGAACCTCATCCGCACCGGCAGCAAGGTGACCCCGGGCTGGCTCTACGCCTGGTTGAAAGATCCCAAACAGTACTGGCCGGAGACGGCGATGCCGTCGCTGCGCCTGACCGACGGGGAGGCGGCGGACTTGACCGCCTACCTACTGTCGAGCCGCGATCCGCGCTATGAGAACGTCCAGCCGCCGGCGCCGGACCCGAAGCTCCGCGACGAGCTGGTCCTCGGCTATCTCCAGTCCACCCTGACGACCGAGGCGAGCCGCCGGAAGCTCGCCACCATGCCCGAGGCGGAGAGAAACGTCTACCTGGGCAACCAGACGATCCAGAAGTACGGCTGCTACAGCTGTCACACCATCAAGGGCTTCGACAACGTCAAGCCGATCGGCACCGAGCTCACCGCCGAGGGCTCGAAGCCGCTCCACCAGCTCGACTTCGGCCACGTCGAGATCGCCGACACGCGGCACGACTGGATTCACGAGAAGCTCCTGCGGCCGCGCATCTTCGACCAGGGCAAGGAGAGCGTCAAGGACTACAACGACCTCCTGAAGATGCCCAACTTCGGCATGAATGAGGAGGAGGCGCAGGCGGTCCTGACCAACGTCGTCGGCTTCACCAAGGAGTCGGTCGAGATGTCCCACCGGGCCGGCACCGATGCGCGGACGGCGGCGCTCGCCGCCGGCCGCAAGCTGATCACCAACTACAACTGCCAGGGCTGCCACCTCATCGAGGGCAACGGCCATGCCATCAAGGCGGTGATCAGCGAGCCCTCCATGCTGCCGCCCAACCTCGCCGCCGAGGGGGCGCGGGTGCAGTCCGGCTGGCTGTTCGACTACCTCCACGACCCCAACCGGGTGAAGATGCGCCCCTGGCTCACCGTGCGCATGCCGACCTTCGGCTTCACCGACGAGCAGGCGAACACCGTCCTCGCCTACTTCGGGGCGCGCGAGGAGCGCCAGCCGTTCCTCTCGCCGTTCCCGGGGGCGGACCCGAAGAGCCTGGCCGTGGGCAAGGTGGTCTTCGGCCTCTTCCAGTGCGCCAAGTGCCACCCGGCGGGAGCCGAAGCGGCGAAGGCGACGGGGATGACCCCCGACCTCGCCCCCTCGCTCCTCCTCGCCCACGATCGGCTGCGCTACGACTGGGTGCCCTCGTGGGTGAAGGACCCGCAGAAGTGGGTCCCCGGCACCCGCATGCCGTCGAACTTCCCCGAGAGCTCCCCCGGCAAGTACGACTCGCCGGTCGCCATGGCCATCGACTCGCCGTCCTTTGCCGCCCAGAAGGCCGAGCTGATGAAGCAGTTCAGCTCGGAAGCCGAGCTCAAGGCCTTCCTCGCGGACGTCGACAAGGTGACGACGGCCCTGCGCGACCAGATCTGGAACCTGTCGGGCGGCGGGGCCGTGGCGTCCGCCCCGGCAGCGCCGACCAAGACGGCGAAAACGGCCAAGACGGCGAAAGCTGCGAAGGCGGCGAGGCCGGACCCGGCCGCGGTGGCGACCGGAGCCGCCCCTGGGGGCCACCGCTAGTCTCTTCGAAACCTGTGCGGAAGGCCGGCGGCGCCTTGTGACATAATGGCACCGTCGGCCTTCCGGCCGATCCATTCGAATACCCTTTCGAACGACTCCAAGGAGGTTTTTGCGTATGAATAGGAACAGACTGCCGGTGCTCCTCGCCCTCTGCGCGCTGGCGCTCCTCGTCGCCTGCGGCGGTGGTAACAAAGAGGCAGCCGCACCGGCCGCCGCTCCCGCCGCGGCGCCTGCCGCCTCCGGTCCGGCCAGCACCGTCTCCGGCGCCGCGACCTTCGCCGGCACCAGCACCGACACCGTCATCCAGATGAGCGCCGACCCGAAGTGCGCCGCGCTGCACAAAGAGCCGGTGACCACCGGCAAGATCGTGGTCGCCAACGGCAAGCTCGCCAACGTCTTCGTCTACGTGAAGAGCGGTCTGCCGGCGGGGGCGACCTACCCGGCGCCGACCACCAAGGCGGAGATCAACCAGGAGGGCTGCCTCTATCACCCGCACATCCAGGGCATGCAGGTCGGCCAGGGGCTGGTGATCAAGAACAGCGACGACACGCTGCACAACATCCACGCCCTGCCGAAGACCAACACCGAGTTCAACCAGGGCCAGCCGTTCAAGGGCATGTCGTTCGAGAAGACCTTCACCAAGCCCGAGGTGATGGTCCACTTCAAGTGCGACGTCCACCCCTGGATGAGCTCCTACATCGGCGTCGTCGACAACCCGTTCTTCGCGGTCACCAAGGAGGACGGCACCTTCACCATCCCCAACCTGCCGCCCGGCAAGTACACCCTCGAGGCCTGGCACGAGGAGCTGGGGACCCAGGATCAGGACATCACGGTCGCCGCCGGCGCTCCGGTGACGGCGAACTTCGACTTCAAGCCGAAGTCGTAAGCGGCTTCCCCCGAGGAATCCGGCGCGAAACCCCCCGCGGCCCTAAGGCCCGGGGGGTTTTCTGCGTTCCAGGGGGTTGCGTTGGAGCCTGGGGATGATATGCTCTATCAACATAGAAGTTGAGGTTCATTCGTCTGGTGGAGAGAGAGGAGGGTTGTCCGATGCGGAAGTGGATCGTCCCGTTCCTGGCGTTGCTCCTGGTCGCCTTGATGCTCAGTCTTCCCCGCCCGGCTCACGCCGTGGCCTGTACCCTGGACCGCGTGCCGGCGGCCACCCTGCTGCTCCCCTACTTCGAGGTCGACCTCGGCCGGCCGAACGGCCGGACCACCCTGATGGCGGTGGTCAATGCCAGTGCCCAGCCGCAGCTCGCCCACGTCGTCCTGTGGACCGATCTCGGGGTGCCGACCCTCACTCTCGACCTCTACCTGACCGGCTTCGATACGCAGAGCCTGAATCTGCGCGACCTCTTCGCCGGCAGCCTGCCGCAGACCGCGGACGCGGCGCGCGACCCGAACGACCGGACGAGCCCGCGAGGCCGGCTGTCGCAGGATGGCTCCTTCCCGGGCTGTTTTGGGCTGCCGCCGGCGCCGCTCTCGGCGGTCTTCCGGGAGCACCTGCGCACCGCTCACACCGGCCTCGGCTCCCCGCTCTACAACGGCTTCTGCGCCGGGTTGGCCTACGCGGACAACGTCGCCCGTGGCTACGTCACGGTCGACGTCGCCCGGCGCTGTTCGTACCTCTTCCCCGGGGCGCCCGGGTACTTCGGCCCCGACGGGGTGGTCGGCATGGACAATGTCCTCTTCGGCGACTTCGTCTATCTCGACTCGGAGAACAACCTTTCGGACGGCAACTCCCTGGTGGCCATCGAGGCGGCGCCCTCGCGCTTCGGCCCCGGCGCGCCGACCTTCTATCGTCGTTACGTCGAGAATTCCGGGGCGGACGGCCGCGAGCCGCTCCCCACCCGCTGGGCGGTGCGCTTCCTGACCGGGGGAGCGTTCAGCGGCGGTACCGACGCCATTGCCTGGCGTGAGGTCGGTGGGCAGGCGCAGCCTTTCTCCTGCGGCCAGTACCCGGGCTGGTTCCCCACGGCCCAGCGGCAGCTCGTCGTCTTCGACGAGCAGGAGCACCCGGTGCTCCCCTTCTCCTGTCCGTTCGAGTGCCCACCCCAGCCAATCTTCGCTCCCTTCCCCGGAGCGGCCAATCGCACGAGGGTGGGCGGCGCGGCACTGCCGGTCCCCTATTATTTCGGCTGGCTGTTCCTCGACCTCAACCCCGCCGGTCCCGGCGACTCCTTCGCCCAGTCCTGGATGGGGACGGTCCACAGCGCCCGCGGGCGTTTCAGCGTCGGCGTCGGAGCCACCGCCCTGGACAGCGGCTGCGATCCCGGGACCATCGCCGTCGGCTACTGAGCGAGCGCCCGCCGCAGCCAGATCCGGGCGGATTGCCATTCGCGCTTGACCGTGGCGGGGGAGACGCCGCAGGCCGTCGCCGTCTCCTCCGTCGTCAGGCCTTCGAATACGCTGTGGTACAGTTTCCTCTCTCACGATTGAAGCATGGGCCTGTTGAGGGAAATCGTCTCCGCGGAGCGGTCTCGGGAGGGAACGTGGCGATGAGAGAGCAAGACCCCCGGGAACGCGCCCGGGCGGGGCTCGCCGAAGCGCTCGCCCGGTACGGTCGAGAGTGGGCTCGCCAGGAGGCGCGCGGAGCGGAGCCCTGGCCCGGCGACCTGTTCGTTTTGCCGGAGACCGCCGACTGGCCGGTCGAATGGCTGCTCGTCGAGCGGGCTCGCGAGGGTCGCTGCCTGGTCGTGGCGGCGGATGCCCACCCGGTCCTCGGCTGCGCCGACGTGGCGATCGGACCCGAGGCGGAGGGTGGCCCCTTGAGCATCCGCGCGGACGTCGGCCTCTGGATCGGGATCGAGAGCCTGCGGCGGGCCGAGCGCACCGGGGCGCTGGCCGCGGACGACCTCGACCGGGTGCGCCGAAAGCGGGCCGAGCGGGCCGGCGGCGGTATCGGCGGGATCGGCGGCATGACCGATTCCCGCCTGGGAGAGGATGGGGAGCCCGATCCCGAGTACGAGGACTGGCTGGACGAGGTGGTGCTGCCGGCGCGCGGGGCCCTCCCTCCCGCCTTCCTGGAGGAGCCGGAAGGGTCCCGGTCCCGGCGTTGGAGCCGGATCGGCGTTCCTGGAGCGGCGGCTCTCGCTCTGTTCCTGGCCTTCTGCGGGGTCTCGATCCTGGCCTGGCGCTATCACCAGGCCGAGAGTCGGGCCTCGCGGCAGGTGGAGCGCCTGGGGGTGGAGCGCCGGCACCTCGAGACGGAGCACCGCCGCCAGTTGGAAACCGAGCGCCAGCGTTTCGCCGCCGCCGCCGCGCGACACCTGGAGGAGCTGCGCGCCGCCAGGAAGGCGCCCACCCCAGTTTCCCCAAGCCGCGAAGCGCGTCTGCCGCTGGCGAACCTGATGTACGCCAGCCTTTATCCCGGGGAGTCTCGCGGCGCTGTGAGCGAGCTCGACCTGCCGCCGCAGACGACCTACCTTTTCCTCTTGCTCGATGTCGGCGTCCCGCCTTCCTTCCCGGAGTACCGTTTGGAAGTATCCAGCCGCGCTCCCGGCGCCGCGGCCTGGGTTGTCGACCACCTGCGGCTGCTGCCCAGCCAGGAGGTGAGCGTCGCCCTGCCTCGCACCCAGTTGCCGGACGGCACCTATCTCCTGCGCCTCTACGGCCGGCGCGACGGGGAGCGTCAGGAGGTGGGACGGTACGAGCTGCGTCTGCGCTCCGGCGACGGGACGCCGGAGCGTTGAGGGAGATCCCGCGATGACACTTTTCGGTCCCAGGGTCCATTCCTGCCACCGGGCCGCCCTTCTTGGTGCGGTCCTGGCTTTCTCTACCGGCGTTGCCTGGGCTCGGTCGTCTGGACCGTCCGCGGTTGGCGAGGGGGTGGTCGTGGAGGCGATCCGGAGAGGCAATACCCTGAGCGATGCCGGCGTGCGGCCGGGAGACGTGCTGCGCTCCTGGGAGAGACTGCCCAGCCCACCCGAAAATCCGGAACCGGCTGCCGGGGAGCTGAGCTCGCCCTTCGACTGGGATTGGGTGGTCTATGAGCAGTCGATGCGCGGCACTTTGAGGTTTGTCGGGGAACGTCAAGGCCAGCCGCTCACCTGGACCGTGCCTCCAGGTTTGTTGCAGAACGCGGAAGTCCGGCCGGTCCTGCCGATCGAGCAGCAGGAGGCGTATGAACGCGGGCGAGCGCTGCTGGAGAGCCAAGCGGCCGCGGTGGCGATCGACTGCTGGACCGTGACTCCTGATCTGTTGCAGAAAGCGGAAGTCCGGCCGGCCCTGCCGATGGGAAAGCTGGAGACGGAGGAACACGGGCGAGAGCTTCTGAGCCCAGAGGCTGCGGAGGCGATCGACTGCTGGCGAAGGCTGGCCGAGGATTTCCGGCGAGCCGGCGACTGGCGCCGCGCGAGCTGGCTCTCGCTGCGGATCGCCAGGTCGTTGGCCGATCGCAGAATCCTCGGCGAAGCGGAAGCCGCGTACCAGCGAGCGCTCTCCGAAGCCCGAGATCCCAGGTCCATGGCCAGCGTCCTGTGGTGGATGGCCGACTTTTATCAAACGCACGGCCACCTCGCCGAGGCCGATGCATGCGATCTCGCCAAGCTTCGGCTCGAAGCCGCCACCTGGGGAGAATGCCTGGAGGCTGCCGAAAGCCTGTGGCAACTCGGCTGGGGGGCGGACCGGCAGGGCAGGCCGACGACCGCGGTGGAGTATTACCAGCAAGCCCTTGCCATCCAGAAGCGACTCGCACCCCGGAGCCGGGCGACCGGGAAGAGCTTGCTGTTCCTGGGAACCCTCAGCGCGGATCAGGGTGAGCTCGCGGCGGCCGAGCGCTACCTGCGTGCTGCTCTTGCCATGTATCTGGAGCTGGCGCCGGCGGCTCCGGCCATCGCGGTGATTTTGAACGATCTCGGGAGTGTCTATTTTTCACAGGGAGACCGCGATCTGGCCGAAGCTTTCTTCCGCCGGGCCTTGCAACACGAGACGGAGACCGGAAGCACGAGCCGCAGCATCGCCGTAGGTTTGGCCAACCTGGGGGAGATCGCCCGGTCTCGCGGGGATACGACGACCGCGGAGCACCTCTTGCAGCAGTCCCTTCGCCTGTCGGAAAAGCTGGTGCCGGACAGCCTGGACGTCTCTCAGGTTCTGGCAGACCTGGGCCAGCTGGCACTGGAGCGCGGCGATCTGCAGGGGGCGGAGGACGGCTTCCAGCGAGCGCTGACGATCGTCGAGGATCTGGGCCTTATCGTCATGGGCCGGGCGGCCCTCCTGACCGACTTGGGGACGGTCTGCGCGCGACGCGGGGAGATCCAGCGCGCGGAAGGTTATTTCCGGGCCTCCCTGGCGCTCAGTCAACGCCTGGCACCCGAGAGCGGCCAGCGGGCGGAGACTCTCCATCTCCTCGCCGGGGTCCTGCGCCAGAAGGGCTCGCCGGCGCAGGCGGAACGAGAGCTGACCCGAGCGGTGGAGATCCTGGAAGGCCAGGTCGGTCACCTCGGAGGCTCCCCGGAGGTGAAGGGAGCGTTTCGGGCCCAGGAGGGGGCCATCTATCGCGACGCTGTGCGCCAGGAGGTCGAGCTCGGCCATCCGCAGGAGGCTTTCCGCCTCCTGGAACGGTTCCGGGCGCAGACCTTTCTGACCCTCTTGGCGGAGAGAGACCTCGCCTTCTCAGCCGACATCCCCCCGGCGCTCGACCGCGAGCGTCGCCGGCTGACCACCCTGTACGACGCCAACGAGCTGCGTCTCGCCACCCTGGACCCGGACCGGGAGGGAGCGGCGACCGAAGAGCTGCGGCGCGAGCAGGTCCATCTCCGCCAGCAGCGGGAGGAGATCGCGGCCGAGATCCGGCGCGCCTCGCCACGGTTGGCGGCGATGATCCACCCGCAGACCCTGACCGCCGAGCAGGTCCGCGCCGCCCTCGATCCGGGGACGGTGATGCTGTCCTACAGCGTGGGCAAAGAGGAAACGCAGCTCTTCGTGGTGACCCCGGGGCAAGAGATCGCCGTCCGGACGATTCCGCTCGGAGAAGCGGACCTGCGGAAAGAAGTCCTCCATCTGCGCCAGCTCATCGATCAGGTCCGGACCCGATCGGGACTGAACGCGGAGGGGCTGGACCGGGAGAGCCGACGCCTCTACCGCTTCCTGGTGCAACCGGCCGAGCCGTGGATCGCTGCCGCCAAGCGGATCGTGCTCGTGCCGGACGGTCCGTTGCACCTGCTGCCGTTCGCCGCCCTGATCCGGGAGCCGGCGCCGGAGAAGAAAACCGGGCGAGGCGGGCAGTACCTGATCGAATGGAAGCCGCTCCACACGACGCTCTCGGGCACCGTGTACGCCGAGCTCAAAGAGCACCGCCGCGCCTCCGGTGCCACGGCGGGCCCCCTTCAGTGGGTCGGTTTCGGCGATCCCTGGTTCCCGCCGCGGCTGGCAGAGGGCCGATCGCAGGCGGCCGGGGAGACTCGTCTGCGCTCCTTCTCGACGCGGACCGGTCTCCACTGGCAACGCCTCCCCGCGAGCCGCCGGGAGGTGGAGAGGATCGCCGGCCTCTATCCACCGGCCGGCCGCCGGATCTACCTGGATCGCGAGGCCAGCGAGGAGCGGGCCAAGGCGCTGGGGCGGGAGGCCCGCATCGTCCACTTCGCCACCCACGGTTTCGTCGACGACCGCTCCCCCTTCGACTCCGGGCTGGTGCTGGCCATCCCGGAGCCGTTCGTCGAGGGGCACGACAACGGCCTCCTCCAGGTCTGGGAGATCTTCGAGAGCGTGCGGTTGGACGCCGACCTGGTCGTGCTCTCGGCCTGCGAGACCGGTCTGGGGGAAATTCGCGGCGGCGAGGGCATCATCGGGCTGACCCGCGCTTTTCAATACGCCGGCGCGCACGCGGTCCTCGCCAGCCTCTGGCAGGTCGACGACCGGGCCACGGCCGAGCTGATGGAGCGCTTCTACCGCCATCTCCGCGGCGGCGAGAACAAGGACGAGGCGCTGCGGTCGGCCCAACTCGAGCTGCTCGGCAGCCCCGACGGCCCGCGGTCGAGACGCGCCGCGGCTCCCCACTACTGGGCCTCCATGCAGCTGTACGGCGACGGGCAGTAACGCGGTCCGGACCCCCCCGGGGTGCATTCCCTCCCCGCTTCGCATAGACTTGGCTCCCGCATGAAGCAACCGAGTCGCACCCCCGCCCCCGCGCGCCTGGATCCGCCGTCGACCCCTCCGGTCCCGCGGGGACTCCACCGCTTTGCTACCGCCCTGGCCTGCCTGGTCGTGCTGCTCATCGCCGCCGGCGCCCTGGTGAAGAGCAAGGAGGCGGGGCTCTCGGTCCCCGACTGGCCGCTCTCCTATGGCGGGTTCAATCCGCCGCACTGGTGGCGGATCGAGACCGTGCGCGCCGAGCATGGGCACCGCATGTTCGCCGGGACGATCGCCTTCCTCACCGTCCTCCTCGCCGTCCTGTTGCAGCGGCAGGAGCGCCGCCCGTGGGTGCGGTGGCTCGGCTGGTCGGCGGTGGGCGCGGTCCTCGCCCAGGCGGTCCTTGGAGGGATCACCGTCCTCTTCTTCCTGCCGCCGGCGATCTCGATCGCCCATGCCGGCCTGGCCGAGCTGTTCCTCTGCCTGGTGACGACGATCGCGGTCGTCACCTCCCGGAGCTTCTGGGCCGAGCCGAGCTCGCCGATCCTGCCGCCTTCCGCGGGGATTGCCGAGATCGCTCCGCTGGCGGCGATCACCACGGCGATGATCTACGTCCAGATCCTCCTCGGCGCGGTGATGCGGCACAACGGCGCGGGTCTCGCCATCCCCGACTTCCCGCTCGCCTTCGGCCGCCTGGTGCCGCCGCACTTCGATTTCAAGATCGGCATCCACTACGCCCACCGCCTGGGAGCGCTCACCGTCGCCATCCTCGTCCTCTGGACGGCGGCGAGGGTCCTTTCGCGCTTCCGGACCGAGCGCACCCTGGCGCTCCCCGCCCTGGGCATGGTCGGCCTCGTCGCCCTGCAGATCACCCTGGGCGCCCTGGTCGTGCTGACGAAGAAGGCGGTCCTTCCCAACACCGTGCACGTGGCGACCGGGGCCGCGCTCCTCGCCACCAGCCTGGTGCTGTCGCTCTACAGCCGGCGCCTGGCCCGCGCGGCGCAGAGGGTGGGGGAGGCTGGAACGGCCCGCGCCGGAAACGCTCCCCTGCGGGCTCCGCGGGAGGCCGTCTCTTGAGTCTCTTGAAAGCCGAAGCCGTCGAGCCGCGGGTCTCCGCCGCCTCCCGCCTGGCGGACTGGTCGGAGATGACCAAGCCGGGGATCACCCTGATGGTGGTCCTGACCGCCGGTCTGGGCTTCCTCCTCGCCGAGACCGCGCGGCCGGGTTTCCGCTTCCTTCTCCTCTTGAATACCCTGCTCGGCACCGCCCTGGTCTCGGCCGGCGGCTCGGTCTTGAACCACGTGATGGAACGCGAGACCGACGCCCTGATGCGGCGCACCGCCAGCCGGCCCCTGCCCACCGGCCGGATCGACCCCGACGCCGCGCTCCTCTTCGGCGTCGTCCTGGGTGTCGGCGGGCTCGCCTGGCTCGCCGTGGGGACCAATCTCCTGACCGCCCTCCTGGGCGCGGTGGCGCTCGCCGGCTATGTTTTCGTCTACACCCCCTTGAAGCGGGTGAGCTCGCTTTCCACGGTGATCGGGGCCATTCCCGGCGCCCTGCCGCCGGTCATGGGCTGGGCCGCCGTCTCCGGCAACGTCGGTCTCGCCGCCTGGGTGCTCTTCGGCATCCTCTTCTTCTGGCAGATGCCGCACTTCCTGGCCATCGCCTGGCTGTGCAAAGAGGACTACGCGAGCGCCGGCTTCCCCATGCTGCCGGTGCTCGACCCCGAGGGGAAACGCACCTCGCGCCAGATGATCCTCTACGGCGCCGCCCTGGTGCCGGTGTCGCTCATGCCCTCGGCCCTCGGGCTCATGGGCGGCATCTACTTCGTCGGCGCCCTCGTCCTGGGCCTCGCCTACCTGGGCGCCGGCCTCGCCTTCGCGCGCAGCCGCTCGATGGTCGGGGCGCGCTGGCTGATGCTCGCCTCCCTCCTCTACCTGCCCGGAGTCCTCCTCGCGATGCTCGTCGACCGCATCGCCGGGAGCCGTGGATAGCCCGCCCGTCCCCGCGGTCGAGGCGCGCGGGGTCGAGTTCGCCTACGGCGAGCGCCGCGCCCTCCACGGCCTCGACTTCTCGGTCGCACCCGGGGAGATCTTCGGCTTCCTGGGACCGAACGGCGGCGGCAAGACCACCCTCTTCCGCATTCTCGCCACCCTCGCCGCCCCGTCCTCTGGCAGCATTCGGATCTTCGGCGCCGACCTGGCGCGGGAGGCCTCGAAGGTCCGCCGGCTTCTCGGAGTGGTCTTCCAGTCCCCCTCGCTTGACCTCCAGCTCACCGTGCGAGAGAACCTCGTCCACCAGGGTCACCTCTACGGCCTTGCCGGAACGGAGCTGGCGCGGCGGATCGACTCCGGGCTCGCCCGTTTCGGCATCGCCGCTAGGTCGACGGAGCGGGCGGAGCGGCTCTCGGGCGGCCTGCGCCGCCGGGCCGAGATCGCCAAGTCGCTCCTCCACGCCCCCCGGCTCCTCCTCCTCGACGAGCCGAGCACGGGGCTCGACCCCGGGGCGCGGCGCGACCTCTGGAACTCCCTGGACACCCTGCGCACCGAGGGGGTGACGGTGCTCCTGACCACCCACTTCATGGAGGAAGGCGACCGCTGCGACCGCCTGGTCCTCCTCTCCGGCGGCAAGATCGTGGCCGCGGGGACCCCCGGCGCGCTCAAGGACGAGATCGGCGGCGACGTCGTCACCCTGACCGGCCGCGACCCGGAAGGGCTGGCGCGGGATCTCGCGGCGCGCTATCCGGATCTCCATCCCACAGTCCAGGACGCGGGAGTGCGCTTCGAGCGCGAGCGGGCGCACGAGTGGGTGGCGCGCCTCGCCGAGTCCCTCCCTGGGCGGATCGAGTCGGTCACCGTGGCGCGGCCCACCCTGGAAGACGTCTTCCTCCGCCGCACCGGCTACGGCCTCTTCGCCCAGGAGGACGCCGAGCCGGCGCCGGAGGAGAAAACCAGGAGCCGGAGGCGGAAGCGATGAACGCGCGCGCAAGATCGGCGGCCATGGCGGCAGTCACCCTCTGGCAGCGCGAGCTGCAGCGCTTCTTCCGTCAGCCCAGCCGGGTGGCCGGGGCGGTCGGCACGCCGCTTATCTTCTGGCTCTTCATGGGGAGCGGCCTCGGCGGCTCCTTCCGCCTGCCCGGCGCGTCGGGGGTTTCCTATCTCCAGTTCTTCTTCCCCGGCACCCTCGCCCTGGTCCTCCTCTTCGCCGCCATCTTCTCGACCCTCTCGGTGATCGAGGACCGCCACGAGGGCTTCCTTCAGGGGGTGCTGGTGGCGCCGGTCGGGCGCGGCGCCATCGTCGCCGGCAAGGTCCTGGGCGGCGCGACCCTCGCCTGGCTCCAGGGCGTGGTCTTCCTCCTCCTCGCCCCCCTGGCCGGCCTGCCGCTCACCGTCCACTCGTTCCTCGCCGCGGCCGGGGTGCTCGCCCTGCTCGCCGTGGGCTTGACCGCGATCGGCTTCGGTTTCGCCTGGAAAGTCGACTCGGTGCAGGGATTCCACGCTGTGATGAACGTCGTGCTCCTCCCCATGTGGCTCCTCTCCGGCTCCTTCTTCCCGCTCGCCGGAGCGCCGCGCTGGCTGAGCCTTCTGATGCGGATCAACCCGCTGACCTACGGCATCGCCGCCCTGCGCGGGGTGATCGGCGGGGGCGGTGGGGATGGGGCCACGGTCGCGATCCCCCTCCTTCCCATTGGGATCACCGCCGGCATGGCCCTGGTCGCCTTCGCGGTCGACCTCTTCGTCACCCGCGGCGGGAGAGTCGAATGACGACGATCCCTCTGCGCCGGATCGCCCTCTGGGGGGTGCTCGTCGCCGCCCTCCTGCTGATCGTGGCGCTCTTCACCGGCCGGAGCGTCGTGGTCCATCTCCCCTCCCCGGCGCCGCCGGTCCTCGGGACGGTCCCCGCGTTCTCGCTCACCAACCGGGACGGCCGGACGGTGACCCGGGAGACCCTCGCCGGCTCCCCCTGGATCGCCGATTTCGTCTTCACCCGCTGCGCCGCCTCCTGTCCGATGATGACGGCGCGACTGGCCCACCTGAACCGCGACCTGCCGGTGGGCAAGCGGGTCCATCTGGTCTCTTTCTCGGTCGATCCCGACCACGACACCTCCGCGGTCCTCGCCCGCTACGCCGCCTCTTTCCACGCCCCTCCCCGCTGGCTCTTCCTCACCGGCACGGTGGCGGAGATCCACCGCCTCTCGCGCGAAGGCTTCAAGCTCGCCGTCGACATCCCCAAGGCCGGGGATGCCGGCAACCCGCAGGAGCCCATCCTCCACAGCACCCGTTTCGTGCTCGTCGACGGCCAGGGCCGCATCCGCGGCTACTACGACGGCTTCGACGAGGAGGCGATGGGGAGGCTGCAGCGGGATTTGAAGGCGCTGGGATAGCCCGCCGCGACTCACCGCCTGCCGTCCGTCGTCCGCGTCCTGCAGCGGGTCGTCGGCTGCAGTCAGCCGGTGACAGAATTTCGGGGGGCAGTCACTGCCCTCTGAATTGCGGTGACAGAAATTCGGGGGGCAGTCGCTGCCCTCTGAATTGCGGTGACAGAATTTCGGGGGGCGGTCGCTGCCCTCTGAATTGCGGTGACAGAATTTCGGGGGGCGGTCGCTGCCCCCTGAATTGCGATGACAGAATTTCGGGGGGCAGTCGCTGCCCCCCGAATTTCGGTGACGGAATTTCGCAGGGCGGTCGCTGCCCCTTGCATTGCGATGACAGACTTTCGAGGGGCAGCCACTGCCCTCTGAATTTCGATGACGGAATTTCAGGGGGCGGCCGCTGCCCCCTGAATTGCGGCGACAGAATTTCGGGGGGCGGCCGCTGCCCCTTGAACGGCGATGACAGCCTGCCGGCGTTGGCCCTAATCCGCGTCGGAGCCGGTGAGGAAGTAGCGCTTGAGCTTGGCGCGCAGGAGGGTGCGGGAGATGCCGAGCAGGCGGCAGGTCTCGCCGAGCCGGCCCTGGCATTGGGCGAGGCCGGCCGCGACGAGCTGGCGGTCGTAGCGCTCCAGCGCCTGCTTGTACCCGTCCTCGGCGAGGCTCGTCGCCGGGTCGGGTGGCGTGATGGCAACGGTCGGCGGGTCGGGGCTCGGTGCCGGAACGGCCGGCGCCGTTTCGGCCGGGCTGGCAGGGATCGGCGCATTCTCCACCTCCGGCGCGGCCGGACCGCCGGCCCAGACGGGGAGCGCGAAGGCAACGGCCCCTCGGGCGGCGCGCGGCTCGGACAGGTTGCCGCAGCGCACAAGATAATGCCGGGCCTCCAGGAGGTGGCTCTCGGTCAAGCGGCGGGCGTTGACCAGGGTCAGGAGGGCTCGCCACAGCTCCTTCATCGGGGCATGGAAGTCCTCCCCGGCCTCCTCCAGGCGGTCGAGCGCCTCCTCGCAGG